>Ga0272442_10009522_pt1 | contig 12130 bp, 16 predicted proteins | sample SSMForm2O_FD_200262 | JGI IMG/M metagenome (GOLD analysis project Ga0272442, IMG submission 200262) | Marine sediment archaeal communities from Little Sippewissett salt marsh, Falmouth, MA, United States - SSM-Form-2O | ecosystem: Environmental > Aquatic > Marine > Wetlands > Sediment ... | reverse complement strand
GTTTGCTATTAAAAAGCGAAAAGAAGGTTGGACTGTTTTAGAAATTGCCAAAAATTTAGGCAGAACATTAAGGGCAGTAGAAAAACAATTATATAGAAAAGGTATTAAATTAGAACAAATACCAGTAACAGAGCAGGAATTTATTGAAGCTGAGAAAAGAAAAATATCGCGACAAGCAAAAGATAAATTATATAAAGACCTTTTAAAAAAAGCGGCTGGAACTAGATTAGTTATTGATAAGTTAAAGGATATAATACCAAAGATAAGTTATAGTAAAGAACCATATACATACAAACCTAAAAAAGATACAGATACAGAAGTAATGGTTTTAGAACTTTCAGATTTACATATTGGAAAAGTTACAAACACTTATAATATTGAGGCGTTTAAAGAAAGAATGACGAAATTGACCGATAGAATTGTTAGAATGAAACAGCTTTTTAGCCAAAGTAGAAATATAGAGGAACTTTATATATTTGGATTAGGAGATTGGGTTGATGGTGATGCTATATTTGCAGGACATTCATTTGAGATTGAAGGTAGTAAAATGAAACAAATCTTTTTATGGGGTTTGCCTGAAATAAGTAATTTTTTAAAAAATATTAGTCCATTTTTTAAGAAGATACATATTTATTGTGTTAAAGGAAATCACGGAAGGAATACAAAATATGATGCTCAAGAGGTTAATTGGGATTTAATACTTTATGAATTGCTTAAAAGTTCATTACAAAATGCTAAAAATATTGAGTGGAATATAACTTGGGATTGGTATCAAATAGTAGATATATTTAAGTGGAAGTTTCTTTTAATGCACGGTGACCAGATAAGAATGTGGATGAATTTGCCTTTTTATTCTTTAACAAATAAAGGAATGCGTTGGCAAGGTAGTATAAAAGAAAGTTGGGATTATTTAATTACTGGCCATTTTCATACGCCAATTAACTTTGTTTGGAACAATTTTGAAGTTATTTGTAATGGGACATTTGTTTCAGGAGACGATTGGTCACAAAGAGAGCTAGGATTAAGTTCTGAAGAAACACAAATTATTTTTTTAGTTCATCTTCGTAAGGGTGTTGTAAACTATAATAAGATATTTTTTAATAGATGAAATGAATATTAAAGATTACAATTATTTGTTAGGTGTTTATTTAGGTGATGGTACTTATTATAATGATTATGGTATTAAGTTAACTGTTAGCTTAAGAGATAAAGATTATAATGATTTATTAGTAGAAATTTTAGAGGATAATAATTATAATCCTAGAATTTTTGAGGATAAAAATAATGGTTGTTATCGTATCACTGTTGGTGATAAAAATAATAATTTAGCTGAATTATTTTGTAAATATAAAACAAATAGACAAAAAGATAAATATAATAATGGAAAGTGGATTATTAATTTAAAAGATTTTGATTATCCTGAAGAGATTATTGCTGGAATTGTTGATACTGATGGTAGTATACGTTATAGAAAAAAATGTAAAAAATCTAGTCACGAAATAGTTATTTATCAAAAACATAAATCGAATTTAGATTTGTTGATACAACAATTCAATAAATTATTTTTATATCCGTCTATAATGAAACATCGTAATGGTAAATATGAAATGAATGTATTAAGTATATCTCATTGGACTCAAGTAGAAATTTTTAAAAGGAATATTCCAATTAAACATCCAAGAAAATATGATAAATTATTTTGTTAAAAATAAAAAATGATAATACCTGCCTTGGGCGAGCTTTAAACAGGAAATTTTTGTACCTTTCAATTACAAACCTCCTTTCACCTGTTTAAGCTCGTCAAAGATAGTTATTATGAAAAAGCAAACATATAAAAATTATCACAAAGATTATTTCGAAAAGAATAAAGAACATCTTTTGGAATATCATCGTCAATGGTATTACGACCATAAAGAACAAATTAGTGAAAGTCGTAGGGCTTATTATACACGAAATCGTAAGAAGATTTTGGCTAAAATAAAGGCAAAAAATAATGAAAAAAATACCTCTAACGAAAGGTAAGTTTGCTATTGTTGATGATGAGGATTATCCTTATTTGAATAGGTTTTCGTGGCATTGGGATATTGATATTGTAGCTACTACTTTTCACGATTTAGATGGAAAAGACAAACACGTACCAATGTATAGATTTTTAATAACTACCAATCCTGTTAATTTTATTTTTTTTAAGAATGGTAATAAATTAGACCACAGAAAGCAGAATTTAGGTGAACAGAATAGAAATCTTAATGTACATAGAAGAATAAAATACAAAAATTGTAGCTCTAAGTATAAAGGGGTTAGTAAAATGAAAGCTGGTGGATATATGGCATATATAAATACAAAAAAGATTAGATTATATATTGGGTATTTTGTAGATGAGAAAGAGGCGGCACTAGCATACAACAGAAAAGCTAAGAAGTATTATGGCAACTTAGCTTATCAAAATATAATAAAATAAAGATTATAATAATTAGAAACAATTATATGAGTGAAGAAAAACAAGAGCAAAAACTTGAAGAAAAAAAACCAGAGAAGCTTGAGCCTTTGGTATGGCATACTGAACAAAGGAAAATAAAACATCTTATTCCTTGGGAAGGAAATCCTAGACAAATGACAGAAAAACAGGCAAAGGACCTTGAGAAAAGTCTTAAAAAATTTAATTTGGTTGATATTCCAGCGATTGATACTGATAATAAAATAATAAGTGGCCACCAGAGAGTTAAGATATTAAACGCACTTGGTAGACGACAAGAAAGAATTGATGTTCGTGTGCCAAATAGGAAACTGACAAAGGAAGAATTTGAAGAATATAATATTCGTGCAAATAAGAATTTAGGTGAATGGGATTTTGATTTGTTTGGCTAATTTTGACCTAGATATACTAAAAGATGTTGGATTTGATGGGGTTGAATTAGATAAAATAATGGGTGAGGCAGAGGAGGACGACTTTGATGCCGAGGCAGAGGCGGAGAAGATAACCGAGCCGATTACCAAGACGGGGGATTTATATGTTTTTGGAGATAAACATCGGATTTTATGCGGGGATTCGTGTAAAAAGGAAGATGTAGAGAAGTTGATGGATGGTAAAAAGGCAGATATGGTATTTACCGACCCGCCTTATGGAATGTATTTAGATGCAGATTTTAGTGATATGAAGGGTATAGGAGGCGGTAATAAATATGACAATGTAATTGGTGACCACGAAGAGTTTGACCCAAGACCATTTATAGAGTTATTTGATTATTGTAAGGAACAATTTTGGTGGGGAGCAGATTATTATGCGGAAAGAATACCAAAAAAAAATGAAGGTAGTTGGCAGGTTTGGGATAAGATGCGTGGAGGAGAAGGCGTAAATGATAATTATGATAAAATGTTTGGAAGCAATTTTGAGTTAGTTTGGTCAAGACAGAAACATAAAAGAGCTTTAGTTAGAGTTTTATGGAAAGGTATATTTGGACTTTCTAAGGAAGATACTAAAAAACGAGTTCATCCAACACAGAAACCAACAGAGTTATGTAATTGGTTTATAAACAAATTCAGTAAGCAAGATAATATAATTGTGGATTTATTTGGCGGCAGTTTCAGCACAATGATAGCCTGTCACCAGACGAACCGCGTATTCTACGGGATGGAGATTGACCCAAAATACTGTGAAGTTGGTGTTAAAAGACTGCTAAAATTAGACCCGAGCATAAAGATAACAAAAAACGGTGAGGAGATTGATAAAAAATTATGGTTAAAAGAATAATTAAATAGTATATGTCAGAACAAAAAATAGAAGAAAAGTCAAATGAAAAAGATACTAAGAGTTACTTATTGCAACTTAACGAGCGTGATTTGAGAATGATGGAACTTAAGCTTTTTGGCTTAAAATATAAAGATATAGCAATTACTTTAACTAAAGAAGGTTATGGTGAAGTAACAGAGCCAATAATTAAAAAGGCTTTTAGTATAAATGGTAATCTAAAAGATGTATTTGATGAATATAAAAAGAATCGTCTTGAGGAGATAGAAAGCGAAAGTTTAGATTTAGCTAAGGCACATCTTAAGACTGCTTTTGAATGTCTTATTAGTGTAATGGGACAAAGGGAGAATCAAGGACCGCGTGTTTCAGCGGCAACAGCAGTTATTGAAAGGATACTTGGTAAGCCAATGAATGTGAATTATAATTTTAATCAGCAAGATTATGATAATGAAAATGATGAGATAAAGAAATTATTAGAAGAAAGAAGAAAAAAGCGTTTAGAGGAAGAAGAAGCTAAAAAGAAAGAGGAACAAAATGGATGAAATACTTTTCAATGTTCTCTGGTATTGAATGTGCTGTCTTTTGAAGAAGCACGAAAAATTGGACAGCGTTATGTCAAACCAAAATGGAAAAATTAAAGTGTTCTCAATGTTTAGCGGAATTGGAGGTTTTGAGTTGGGAATCATTAACGCCATTGGAGAAAGAGCAGATTTTGTCGCATATTCAGAAATTGACAAATACGCAATCCAAATCTACGAAAAACACTTTAATCACAAAAACTATGGTGATGCAACAAGAATTATTCCAAACAAACTCCCAGACTTTGACCTCTTGGTTGGAGGATTTCCTTGCCAAGCTTTTTCTATTGCAGGCAAACGAGGTGGCTTTAACGACACAAGGGGAACGCTCTTTTTTGACATCGCAAGGATTCTCTCCTACAAAAGACCCAAATATTTGGTGCTTGAAAACGTTAAAGGTTTACTATCTCACGACAGGGGAAAAACTTTCCAGACAATACTTGGGGTTCTCACCGACTTGGGGTATCTCGTTGAATGGCAAGTTCTTAACAGCAAAAATTTCGGAGTCCCCCAGAATAGGGAACGAGTGTTCATTATCGGACATCTTGGAGGAGAATGTAGACCAAAAGTATTTCCTATCGAAGGAAGCAACCAAAAAAATACTAAAAACATCGGGGAAGATGTGTCATACACAATAGATGCTAATTATGCTAAAGGAACAAATACTTTAGAAAAAGGAAGAAGACAATTAATTGAAATAACAAAAAATCAAAGTCAAGGAAATAGAGTATATAATCCAAAAGGAATAGCAACAACAGTAGCAAGTCAAGCTGGTGGTCAGGGAGCAAAGACTGGGCTATACGCTGTACCAGTGTTAACTCCAGACAGACCAAAGAAAAGACAGAACGGCAGACGCTTCAAAGAAGATGGCGACCCAAGCTTTACTCTAACAGGTCAAGATAAGCACGGAATATATGATGGTGCTAAAATTCGCAGATTAACCCCAACTGAATGTGAACGTTTACAAGGTTTCCCAGATGGCTGGACTAAAGGAGTAAGCGATACTCAACGTTATAAAACTTTAGGTAATGCAGTTACGGTGAATGTCGTTAAAGAAATAATAAATAGATTATATGGATGAGATACAAGCAATAACAAGTAGTTTTAGAAATGCGACTGGGCAAAAACAGATAATGAAGGCTGGACAACTTAGGATATTTGAAGAAATTGCACTTAGATTGCACCCTAGAAATGCTATATTAGCCCATACTAGATACGGAAAGTCAATGACTATTGCTCAAGCTGTATTACATAGGGCTACTAGATATCCTGAATCTTGGGTTTTTGTAGGACCTACTAAGCTACAAGCTGATATTTTAATGAGGCACTTAATACAGCATTTATTTGATGATAATAGATATATTTCACAACTTGAAGTTGATGTGCCACTTGATAGATTAAGACGCGAAAGAAAAAAGGATAGTTTAACTTTTAGACGAGGTGGTAGGATATTTACTTTATCTGCTGATGCTAGAAATACTAAGAGAATTGGTAGTGTATTGGGACAAGGTTCGCCTAATGTTATACTTGATGAAGCTCCTTTGATACCTGATAAAATAGAGTCAATGATTAGTAGAATGTTAGCTGATAGTGCTGATAACTACTTTGTTAAGATTGGCAATGCTTTTGAGAATAATCATTTTAAAAGGGCTTTTAGCGATTCTAAGTATAATAAAATAGTAATTGACTGTTATCAGGGTTTAGAGGAAAGTAAAAGTTTACCTTACAACGAAGGTAGATTAACGCAGGAAATAATCGATGAAGCTAAGACAAAGCCATTTTTTGAACAATTATGGGAGTGTAAATTTGCTACTATAGGTTTAGTTGATGAAAGAGGTTTTTCGGCTTTATTAGCAGAGGATTCAATAATAGCGGCTATGAATAGGAAAGTAGAGCCGAAAGGAAGTCCAAGATTGGGAGTAGATGTTGGTAGAGGTGGCGACCCAACTGTTTATGTACTTAGATGGGATAATTATGCTAAAAGGCTTGAAAGTAATACAGATTCAGATTTAATGGCTCAAGTAGGCAGAATTAAAAAGTATCGTGAGGATTTTAAAATAGAGGATAGGGATATATTTATTGATGATATTGGGGTTGGTGGTGGCGTTACTGATAGATTAAGAGAAAGTAACATCAATGCTACTGCAGTTGTAGCTGGTTCGACACCAAGAGATACAGATAGATTTAAAAATATAAAGGCAGAAGCTAGTTGGGAAGCTAAATTATGGATTGAAGATAAAAATAATGCCTTAGAACCTTTAGATGAATTTAAACAATTAGTTGAAATTAGATATAAAGAAGATTCAAGTCGTAAATTATTTATTGAACCAAAAGAAGATTTAAGAAAAAGAATAGGCAGAAGTCCTGATGATGCAGATGCTTTAATACTTACTTTTGCACCTCAAGAGACTGTTCCAGAGATTATGGTGCTATAAGTGGATAAGTTGACTTGACAAGGTTTTGCTTAATAGACTAAAATAAAAATACCAATACTTTTAAGGAGGTAATGGCAATGAAGACTATGACTTGTCCTTTTTGTAAGAAAGAGGTCTATGTCTGGTTCGTTCGTCAGAACGGATATTGCCCTTCCTGTGGGAAGAAGATACGCCCAAAAAAGTAGGCGTTACTGGGACTGGCTAGAGGGTTTTTACCTTCTTCAGTTTTGGTCAGAAAGGTTACTTTCTGGCCAGTCCTGGTCTATTTCAGAATAGTCTATTTTTAGCTCAGTAAGTCAAAATAATCTGAGCTTCTAGGTTGTTACCTAAAATAAAATTTGCGCACGGTAGCTTAATCTCTTTTCTTTGCCTTAAAGGGATTGAGCTAAAAGTAGATTATTTTTTGAAGATAGATTCTAAGTTTATTAGTTTTTATCTTCAGGAAATAAATCCTGAAAACTCTCCAGATGGAGGAAACTATGCAAGGCATTGCGGCAGTGCGGAACACGAAGGTTGAACAGGATACGACCACCACGAAGAACGTGAAAGACGCGACCCAGAAGACCGCCGAAGAACGGCACCACTTCCGAACCTGAGAACCGCAAGCGCAACCACACAACGGAGAGGGGGAATACCACAACTTGAATAGGCATAAACCCCTCTCCATCTCTTTTAAAAGGAGTTCACAATGAAGAAATGGCTGATACGAAGGCGTATGAGAAGGATAACCAGAAGTGGGAGGTATAAGAAATGAACGATTGTAAGTTTTTTAAAAACAAGATATGCGAGCTGGATGGGGAAACCTGTATGTTCTGGAGTAACGTTGCACTAAGGGAGGCTTGTTACCGAAAATGTCAAGCAGCAGTCAGAAGATACCAAAACAGTCACCTAAGAGGGACAACAAGGCCATCTATTGGTGGCAAGCAAGATGCCCAAAGTGCGCAACGCACCTGACATACATTCGTGACCCTATACCAGCATTACATTGTAGCCGTTGTGGCTATATTGAGTACCTCGAGAGGATAGATTAGCTGAAACCCACCGCGTCATAATGACGCACCGCCTTTCTAGGTTATACAGGGGTAAGACGCTTTTCTATCCTCTCTCAATTCCTTTTACAAGGAGGTGACCATAATGGTCGGCACAATCGGCGTACAAAACGAAGAGGACTTTTACATTGGTTCAGACCTGATGAGAGCGATGGACGAAATGTCCGAAAACCCAAACGGAGAGACGATAGCATTCGTCGAAAAGGTCAAACGATGCGTACGGAAAAGGTACGGAAGCAAATGCGTAAGCATAATACTGAGACTGTGGGAACGGAACCACCGAGGCTCTTGAGAGCGTACATTGTATTGGGGGCAGTATTGCCAATCTTAATCAGAGGGACTGACATTCCTGCCCTCTTAACTTTATGGCAGAAAATAATACAATGTGCGAACATAAGAGTCAAAATTGGATTGATTTTGTAACAGAATCGCCACTTGTAGGCTCTTATTGGGTAGGTATATGTTTTAAGTGTAAAGAACCATTATTCAAATATCGAGGTAGGATATACAATTTAGAAAAATTTAGAAGTTTAATTGAAAGATGTAAAAAATGATTTTAACTAAACACAGCTTAAATTTAGGAAAGGGGCTGGCTTAATAGTCAGTTTTTTTAGATACAAAAATTATGAAAATTAAACAAACATTGTTAATGGATATTATTTCAGTCATAAATGAATTTGAAAAAGATATTGAGCAAAATGGAGGTAAATTTGATTTCAAAAATTTCTTTGAATGGTTAAAAGAAAAATATATAGAAGAATGTTTTGATGATAAATAAGTATGAAAATATTGACTTCTTGGGACGATGGTAATAAATTGGATTTTAAAACAGTAGAACTTTTAAAAAAATATAAGTTACCTGGAATATTCTTTATTCCTAATTATTCGTCTTATACTAATATGTTGACTTCGGATATTAGAACTTTAGTAAAGTATGGATTTGAAGTAGGTGGACATACAAAAACGCACTCACAAGATTTAAAAAGATTAACTGATAGTAAGCAAAGATATGAGATAGTTTCTAATAAGCATTGGCTTGAGAATATTTTAGGTAAAAGTATAAAATGGTTTTGTTATCCTCGTGGTCGTTACAATGAAAAGACAATGGAGATAGTCAAAGAGGCTGGCTATAAATATGCAAGGACTACTTTAGTTGGATATTATAAAGAACCAGAAAATAATTATAGATTTCACCCTAGCGTTCACGCTTATCCTGATAGAAAAGAATATGAAGGAAAGGATTGGGTTGATTATGCGATAGATATGTTTTTAAAGGCAAAAGAAGTTGATGGTATATTCCACCTTTGGGGACATAGTTGGGAAGTAGAAGCATATGATTTATGGCGTGACTTAGAAACAATTTTTAGATTTATAAATAAGAATAAATAAACCTTACAAATAGCGACTTCTTAAATAAGTAACATTAAAGTTATGGAAACAAAAGTTACGGAAGTCGAAATAATCCCGATTAAACCTAAAGATGGATTAGTAGCAATAGCAAGTTGTGTTATTGATGAAAAGTTTTATATAGGCTCATTGGGAATACAAACAAGATTAACTGGTAATTATGGCGGTTATAGGATACTATGGCCAACAAAGAAAGTTGGGACTAGAGAGATAAATATCTTTCACCCAATTAAGCGAGATGTTTATTTGGCTATTGAAAAGTCAATAATTAGAAAGTGTGAAGAAACAATAGGTAAACATTTTTCTGACTTAAAATTTACTGATAAAATAGATGCTAAAAATTTATATCCCGAATCTAAGCAGAACTAATATAGGTGGTGGCTTTACTTTTATTAGAAATTTTAGGAAGGCATTGAAAAATGATGTTGAATTTGTAGATAGCTGGGAGAAATGTGACATAATATTTGTATTTGGTATAACGACAATAGATAAAGATGGGATACATACAGCAATAAATAAAGGTAAGAAACTTGTGTTAAGGGTAGATAACATACCAAGAAAGTCTAGGAATAAAAGAATGTCGCCTGCTGAACGATTAACTGAATTTGGGAACAAAGCAAGTATGGTTGTTTATCAAAGTGAATGGTGTAAGAAGTATGCTGGATATTTTATTGATAATCCGAATAATGTAATAATTAATAATGGAGTAGATACTGATATATTTAATATTAAAGGTCGCAATTCAGATGGATTCACTTATTTATATATAAACTATAATGATAATCCTAATAAGCGTTTTGATGAAGCTCTTTATTGGTTTGATATGGATTGGCGGACTGATAATCATAACCATTTGTGGATTGCTGGAAATGTGCCTAGAGTTTATCTTGAACACCCTGAATTTAATTGGGATTTACCGACAAACGGAAAAGTAGAATACAAAGGTATAATGAAGACACCTGAAGATGTGGCAAAGCTGATGAAACAATGCGATTTCTTATTATATCCTAGTTTTTGTGAAGCCGCACCAAATGTGGTAATTGAAGCACTTGCTTGTGGTTTAGAAATATTACATTCGAACTCGGAAGGTGGAACTTTAGAAATGATAGAACTTCATAAAAATAATCCATATACAATACAACAGATGGGTAAAAAGTATTTAGAGATTTTTCAAAATTTAATTTGACCTTTTTATAAAAATCCTTTATAATTATAGTATCGGCGGAGTCATTTTTTATAGGAATTATGCCCCCTAAGACTTCGCCGTTAAAGGGGGCTTTACTATAATTATATGCCAAAAGGAATACCAAAAAATGGAATAAATAAAGGCTGGTTTAGAAAAGGTAGAATAATGTCTGAGAAGGATAGGAAAAAAATATCTGAAAGTACAAAAGGAATAAAAGATAATCTTGAGACTAGAAAAAAGAAAAGCTTGGCTATGAGAAAGAGAATAAAAGAAGGGAATGTATATCTTTTTAAAAAAGGCAATCAGATGAGGAAAGGAAAAATACCTTGGAATAAAGGATTGACTAAAGAAACTGATAGTAGAGTATCTGGTCCGCCAATCGGACATAATTTTTGGGGTAAAGAGGAAACGTTATTTAGTAATCGAGATGTAAAATTAGATAAACATCCGAACTGGCAAGGCGGAAAATCTTTTGAGCCTTATTCATTAAAATGGACAAAAGAACTTAAAGAAACGATTAGACAAAGAGATAATCATACTTGTCGATTATGTGGTGTTAAATGGATTAAGGGTAATAGGAAGTTTATTGTTCATCATATTGACTATGATAAGAAAAATTGTGACCTAGATAATTTGATTACATTGTGTCTTAATTGTCATCTTAAGACTAATTTTAAAAGAGATTATTGGGTTAAAGTTTTTAAGAGTATATTATGAGAAAAGATATTATAGTTTTAGGAGCAGGTTGGATAGGCAAGAAGATTGCCGAGGGTTTGAATTGCAGGCTTTATGAAAATTGGATTAATGACGAAGAAGATATTGCTAGAATCTTAAAAGATAATGATGCTAAGATAGTTATTAATGCCATTGGTCAATCAGGAGAAACGAATATTAGTTGGTGTGATAGGAATAAAAGCAAGACATACTTTAGTAATGTTCATATTCCGTATTTACTTAAAGATGTTTGTAAAATTGGTGATATAAAATTAGTTCATTTATCAAGCTGTTATGTTGAATATGATAATTCTTTTTATTCTCAGACTAAGAAGATGGCAGAAGATATTTTACTTGATTATGATAATGTATTAATTTGTCGGATTAACTTGCCGATTGATAGCAAATCGCACCCTAGAAATTTAATTGATAAATTGTTAGGATATGAAAAGATAACTGGACTTAAAAGTTCAATGACTGTATTAGATGATTTTATTCATTTTTTGAAACTTGAGATAGAAAAAGACACTACTGGTATATTAAATTTTGTTAATGAAGGGACTATATCACCTTGGGAGATTATTGAGATGTACGAGAATTATACTGCTAAAGATTTAAATAAGATTTTTTTAGAAGATAATCGTGAGTTCAAGGTTAAGCAAGATGTTTATATGCCACCTATAAAAAAGAGTGTTAAACAACAAATTAAAAAATACTTAAAAATTAATAAATAAACTTATGGGAAAAGGAAAAAGATTCTTAAAGAAATTACTTAAGGACAGAAAAGACCATATCTGTCGACTCTATTGTGATAAGTTACAAATAGAGGATAAATTAAATGAAATTGGGGGGAAGAAAAAAGAAAAAGAATTAAGAGCTAAATTAGCAAAGCTTACTAAGGAACAAAATGAAAAGAGAGATGATGATAGTGAAAAAGGCAAACAATTAGCAGATGAAATTAGGAAAACTAATAATAGTATTGATTTGATTGCTGGGTTACAGGAAGGTATGGA
>Ga0272442_10009521_pt1 | contig 12131 bp, 7 predicted proteins | sample SSMForm2O_FD_200262 | JGI IMG/M metagenome (GOLD analysis project Ga0272442, IMG submission 200262) | Marine sediment archaeal communities from Little Sippewissett salt marsh, Falmouth, MA, United States - SSM-Form-2O | ecosystem: Environmental > Aquatic > Marine > Wetlands > Sediment ... | reverse complement strand
TACCCAGTTCAATCGTGATATTCCATGGGACAGTATTGATATGGACTTTATGAACCTGAATCAATCTGCTCACGGTGGCAGAGAGTTCGGCTTTATCTGCACAAGAATGAAAAAGAATCGCAAAGTTGTCGTCGGCCATTGGGAAGATGTTAGAGTTATTAAAGAACTTGATACATGGATGCGTGCAGCAGCAGCCTGGGCAGACTGGCAGGGTATGAAAGTCGCTCGTTTTGGTGATAATATGCGTGAGGTCGCAGTAACTGATGGGGATAAAGTAGAAGCTCAGATGAAATTTGGATATTCTGTCAACGGCTATGGCGTTGGGGACCTTGTAGCGTTGGTAAATAAGGTAACTGATAAAGAGATAGATGCAAATATTACTGAGTATGGCAAGAAGTATAAGGTTGTAGGCGATATTAACAGTGATTCTATTCGCGAAGCAGCTAAAATTGAAATAGGTATGCGAAAGTTTTTGGTCGCAGGTAATTTTAAAGCGTTTACTACAACGTTTGAAGACCTGCATGGTTTGAAACAGCTTCCCGGACTCGCTGTTCAGAATCTTATGGCTGAAGGCTATGGGTTTGGGGCTGAAGGTGATTGGAAAACCGCAGCTCTTGTTCGTGCTATGAAAGTTATGGCATCAGGTTTAAATGGCGGTACATCATTTATGGAAGATTATACTTACCATCTTGACCCTGAAAATGAAATGGTCCTTGGCGCTCATATGCTTGAAGTGTGTTCATCAATATCTGACGGCAAGCCAAAATTGGAAGTACATCCACTTGGCATAGGTGGAAAAGATGATTCTGCAAGAGTGGTTTTTAATGTAGCTGCTGGTAAGGGGGTTAATGCAACTCTTCTTGATATGGGCAATCACTTTAGAATGATAGTCAATCCCTGTGAGGTTGTGAAGCCGGAAAATGATTTACCGAAACTACCAGTTGCAAGAGTACTATGGAAACCGCAGCCAGATCTGAAAACGGCAGCAACAGCATGGATACTTGGTGGCGGGGCACATCATACCGGATTTAGTATGGCTATAAACGCCGAGCATTTGGAAGATTTTTCAGAGATTGCTAATGTGGAATTTTTAACTATTGATAATGACACAACAATTCCTGATTTCAAAAACCAATGTCGATGGAATGAGATTTATTACTCAACTAAGATTTGATTTTAAGAAACCCATTTTTATAAGCTTGCCTATATTTTTTTTGAAAGGACTGGATTGTATGTTGAATTATCAAACTTTACATAAATCTGTTTGCATCATCTTGTTATGTATATTCTTTACATTCAATGTGTATGCAGGGGATAAAATTGTCTTCATTGATGACTTTGGTGCTGTAGCCGATGGTAAAACTGATTGTACTGAGGCCTTTGAGAAGGCGATTGCCAAGGCCAATGAGATCGGGCCCGGTGTAACGGTTCAATTGGGCAAAGGGCGGTATATTCTTTCGACCGAACTTCCGGAAGGAACCGGAGAGGGTCAGTTGAATACAACCAACTTGGAAGGACAAGACAAGAAAGAAGCTGAGCTTTATAAACAGTGCCGTAAATTTGATGTTGCTCCCTGCATTCAGATAGTGGGTGTTAAAGGGGTTACGATTGCCGGACAGGGTGTTGAATCTGAAATTATCATTACCTGCCCACTTGCGGTAGCTTTTAAATTGACAGATTGTAAAGATATCACTTTCAAAGATCTGGCGATTGATTACGATCCGATCCCTTTTACCCAGGGAAGTATTTTAGCCGTTAATGAGCAAACAGGAACCTTTGATTATAAGATTGATGAGGGATTTCCAGCATTGTCCAAGTATTGGTTTACTGAGTGTGACGCCAAGTGGGGGATGTCGTTTGACAACACTCGAAAATTTCGAATGGGAGCCGATAGTGCCGTCTTCAGTGATTCCTGGGATGATTTAGGCAATGCAAGTTGGCGCATGCATCTGCATAATAAAAATCAGGCATCTAATCTAAAAGTTGGGGACCGATTTGTGCATCTGGCTCGAATGGGGGGAGTTTCAGCTATATTTTTCTCACATTGCAATCAGACCAAAATTGATAATGTGCATATTTTCGCCAACCCAGGGACGGCAGCAATCTTTCACCTTTGTGAAGGGGACATTCATGTAGATGGTTTGCAGGTTCGTCCACGTCCGGGTTCGGGTAGAATTTTCAGTTTAAACGGTGATTGTGTGCATTGTCAATCCTGCCGAAAAGGACCACTGATCGAAAATTGTATCTTTGAGGGCATGAGCGATGACGGCATGAATTTTTATGCAAAGCCGAATTTGATCAAAGATATACCGGCCCCAAATCAGGTAAAAGTCTCAGACCCTCAGATTCTCAGAAAAGGAGACAGGGTTCAGATTATTCGTCCGTCCGAAGGTATTATTCTGGACACTGATATTGAAGTGATTGATGTTGAGGGAGATATTGTTACTTTGGCCAAAACAGTTAAAAACCTTAAAGCTGGCAAAAACCATGTTGAGGCGGATACCTTGTTTAATCTGTCGGCTTGCGGTAATGGTTTTATTGTGCGGAACAATATCATTGGCGGATTTCGCGGCCGGGGGATACTGGCAAGAGCCCATCACGGCTTGATTGAAAATAACCTGATTCATCATACAAGCGGTCAAGGAATTGTTGTCAGCAACGAACCTGATTGGCCGGAAGGACCTATTCCAGTGGATGTTACAATTCGCAATAACACGCTGGTAGGAGTCTCTCGGGACAGTAGTCAGGCCCAATTAGGTGCAATACATTTAGCGGCTTTCAAACTGCGATATGCCGTGGCGGAGAAACCAAGTTTTTCTAAAATATTGATTGAAAATAACAGTATTATTGATTCTGGTGGATGTGCCATTTTCTTGCAAGGTGTTTCAGGTGCCAAGGTTGTCAATAATCTTGTTCAACAGACAGCTAATGACCGTTTGATTAATGATTATTATGGTATCAAGGTGGAAGCCTGTGAAGATGTGACAATTAATGATTTTACAATGGTCGATCAATGGGCACGAATTGATTCGGCTGTTCTGTTAAAAAACACATCAATAAACAAGGTCTCTATCAAAAATGTGCAGGCAGATTTGAAAAAAGACGGTAAACTTATCAAATATTAAGAAAGGGTTATATATGCCATCTGATTATACCGTAGCGTGTTATTATTTTCCGAACTACCATGCCGATGTGCGGAATGAGGCGTTCCATGGTAAAGGATGGACTGAATGGGAACTGGTCAAGCAGGCCCGACCGCGTTTTTCAGGACATCATCAGCCCAAAGTGCCGTTGTGGGGATATACCGATGAGGCGGATCCTGCGGTAATGGCACAAAAAATCGATGCCGCAGCAGATCATAGCATTGATGCCTTTATTTTTGACTGGTACTGGTATGATGATGGGCCATTTTTAGAACGTGGCTTAGAACAAGGTTTTCTAAAAGCCTCGAATAATGATCGGCTAAAATTTTCGATCATGTGGGCCAATCATGATTGGGTAGATATTCATCCGGCTCAATATAAAGCAACCCCTAAATTGCTCTATCCCGGACAGGTCAGTGCCGTAACATTTGAAACCATGACGGATTATATCATTGAAAATTATTTTTCACATCCTTCCTATTGGAAAATAGATGGGTGCCCTTATTTCAGTGTGTATGAACTCTTTCGGTTAGTGGAAAGCCTGGGTGGGGCATCCGCTACAAAAGAGGCCTTGGAAAAATTCCGGCTGAAAACACAGCAAGCGGGTTTCAAAGATCTGCATATAAATGCAGTCAATTGGGGAGTGCAGATACTGCCCAATGAAAAACAGCTTAAGGATCCTGCTGAAATGATTTCGTATTTGGGTTTTGACAGCACGACCTCCTATGTGTGGGTTCATCATTGTCAATTCGATGATTTTCCCGTTACACTCTATGAAAAGCAAACGGCCGATGCGATTGCGTATTGGTACAAGGCAAGAGAAGAATTCAATGTTCCCTATTTCCCTAACGTTACAATGGGATGGGATTCAACCCCCCGAACGGTCCAATCGTCACCTTATGACAATATTGGGTATCCGTACATGTCCATGCTGGAAGGCAATTCGCCAGAACGATTTCAAAAAGCCCTTGAAGCTGCACGGATATTTTTGGATGAAACACCAGCATCGAAAGGGATTTTTAACATCAACTGCTGGAACGAGTGGACTGAAGGCAGTTTCTTGGAACCGGAAGAAAAATATGGATGGGGATACCTTGAAGCTGTTAAAGAAGTCTTCAAAACAGACTCGGATTTTAATCAATAAATTATGAGAGGAATAAAAATGTTCAGGATTCTTTGTTTAGTCTTGGTTTTTTCTGTTGTGAACTCAGGTTGTAACAATCAGGTTGAATGTAGGGAGGTTGAGGAGCTTATTGATATTCCATACGGTAATGTGCAAGTGGCAGCTTATTATTTCCCCAACTGGGGGCCGGCAGAGGAATCCGAATGGAAGATTCTGCAGGAAGCAAAGCCTCAATTTGAGGGGCATCTGCAACCGAAAGTGCCCCTGTGGGGCTACGAAAATGAAAACGACCCGATTGTTATGGCCAAAAAGATTGATGCAGCGGCTGATAATGGGATTGATGCCTTTATTTTTGACTGGTATTACTATGATGATGGGTCCAATGCCTTATTAGATACTGAGTTTTGGGACGGTCGAAAATACCTTTATCAAGCTTTAGAAAGCGGCTATTTAAACGCTCCCAATAATAACAAAGTTAAATTTGCCGTGATGTGGTGCAACCACGATTTAGGAAGTGTGGTTAAGGGCGCAGTCAAGCCTGAAACGTTTGAAGGCCTGATGGATTATGTCATAGAAAAATACTTCAAGCATCCTTCGTGTTGGAAAATTGACGGCTGTCCTTATTTTTCGATCTATCAGATAAATACATTTTTGGAGACGTACGAAGGTGATTATTCTAAGGCTGCCACGGCGATTGAACTGTTCCGAACCAAAGTCAAAGCTGCCGGTTTTCCGGATCTCCACTTGAATGCGGTTTTGTTCGGATTAGGCGGAGGCATCATGAATAACGCCGTTGAAAAACTAAAAATAAACAGCACAACATCTTATGTATGGATTCATCATAACGCATTACCTGATTTTCCATCGACTGATTATTCAAAAGCGTCTGATGCTTACTTCAAAAGCGTGGAATATGGAGGCGGCGCCAATGGTTTGGAGTCACCAGCACGGAACATTCCTGTTCCCTACCACCTCAATGTTTCCATGGGTTGGGATCCTTCTCCGAGATGTAAAAATGCTTCGGATTGGATGAACCGTCGTGATTATCCGTTTGGCCCCGTAATCGTGAAGAATACTCCTTATCTGTTTAAAAAGGCCTTGGCAAAAGCAAAGTCCCTGACACTGTTAAAACCGGAAAACGAACGTATCATAACCATTAATTCGTGGAACGAATGGGGTGAAGGCAGTTTCTTGGAACCGGAAGAAAAATATGGATGGGGATACCTTGAAGCAGTGAAAGCTGTTTTTAGAAATAAATAAACAGTCTCGATAATTATCATTTTCTATCATGCTCAGCTACGTAGTTAGGCAAAAAAAACGGAGCAACAGCAGACTATGGCATCAAGTCTTTAACTGGTACTGGAATGGTATTCAGTGGCACAAGAAAGTATAACCAAAAAAAGCATGTTAACCGGAAGTCAAAATCGTCAAAAGTCTCTACCGAATAACTGTCCCACTTTAGTTGAAACGGTACAGTAACGTTTCAAATGGCAGAGGTGCTGGTATCGAGATCGCTGTTTTATGAAATCCTTGAAAAAATCAAACACTTGAAGCTGGTGACAATTGGATATGGCTAATGCTAAGAATTGTTAAAAAGTTGGATTGCAGGCGGAGACATCGGGTGAGGTACGTCAAAGAAGCAATAATCGGTTGCTAAATTCGTATTTTCATAAGTGTTCCTGCTGAAATAGTTTCAGAATGAAGCTGGAAACCTTGAATTCTTGAGACCAATTTGATATTCTATTGAAAAAGAGACTCAGCGGCGTAGCTGAGCTAAGATATAAAATCTTATATGGGAAATGTGAGCTAAATAGGAGAAATACCATGATGAAGTCTGTGCTGGGTTTGGTTGTTTTCGGAATTGTTTGTACTGCGGCTGTTTCGGCGCAGGAACCTGGAGTTCTTTGGTTGGATGAGTTTGATTACAGCCAGGTCGAAATTGGTTGGAGAACCGTTCACACGAATCAAAGTGTGGAAGGTCATCCTCTGACCGTTTGCGATCAATCGTATGACCGGGGTGTGGGAACCCATGCACTGAGTGAATTTATGCTGCAGCTGGATGGGCAGGCTTTGCGTTTTTCCGCCTGGGTTGGCATCGACAAAGAAATTGCGGCCAGTCCAAACGGCCGAGTCAGGGCCAGTGCGGAGTTTATTGTATTGGGCGATAAACAGGTCTTGTTCAATAGTGGAACCATGAAAGCTGATACGCCTGCCAAGCAGATTGATGTCGATCTGAAGGGCGTCAAGCAGCTGCGGCTGATTGTCAGCGATGCCGGTGACGGGATCGACTATGATCATGCGGACTGGGCGATGGCTCGGATTGAGTATACCGGTGAAAAGCCGGTACTGGCCGAGCCGATCCGCTCGGAGCCGTATATCCTGACGCCTAAACCGGGACCGAAACCACGGATTACCGGGCCGAAAGTATTTGGCGTTCGGCCGGGTAGTCCGTTTCTGTTTACCGTGACCGCCACGGGTGATCGCCCGATGACATTTGAGGTGAAGGGTTTGCCGAAAGGATTGGAACTGGATTCTAAAACGGGCCGGATTACCGGTGTTCTGCAAGAGACCGGTAAATATAAAACCACAGTGATTGCCAAAAATAAAAAAGGCAAAGCCAAACGGGACTTAACGATTGTGGTGGGTGATACGATTTGTCTGACTCCGCCGATGGGCTGGAACAGCTGGAACTGCTGGGGGTGTGCTGTGGATGACGAGAAGGTTCGCGCCAGTGCCAGAGCGATGGTGGATTCAGGGCTGATCCATCACGGCTGGAGCTATATCAATATCGACGACTGCTGGATGCGGAAACCGAACTCGGACGATCCGATCATGGGCGGGCCTGTACGTGATGAGGACGGGCGGATTTTGTGCAATGCCAAATTCCCGGATATGAAGGCCTTGACGGATTACATTCACGGGCTGGGTCTGAAAGCCGGGATTTATATTGGACCGGGGCCGACGACCTGCCAGGGTTTGGAGGCCAGCTGGAAGCATGAATTGCAGGATGCGCAGCAGTTTGCCGAGTGGGGATTCGATTATCTGAAATATGACTGGTGCGGTTATTCGCAGGTATCGGATAACAAGACGCAGGAGGATTTGCGGCGGCCGTATATCCTGATGGGCGGCATTTTGAAGAACGTCGGCCGGGATATTGTTTACAGTCTGTGTCAGTACGGCTGGGGCGAGGTCTGGAAGTGGGGCGAAGAAGTCGGCGGTCAGTGCTGGCGCACGACGCGCGATATTTCTGACAACTGGTCCAGCATGTCGAACATTGGTTTCGGCCAGGCGGATCATTATCCGTATGCCGGGCCGGGCCACTGGAACGATCCGGATATGCTCGTTATCGGCAAAGTCGGTTGGGGACCTAATTTGCATGATTCGAAGCTAACGCTGGATGAGCAATATACACATATCAGTCTGTGGTGTTTGCTGAGTGCGCCGCTGCTGATTGGCTGTCCGATTGAGCAATTGGATGATTTTACCCTGAGTCTATTAACCAATGATGAGGTACTCGATTTGAACCAGGACTCTCTGGGGCAACAGGCTCGACGTGTCAGCAATGAAAATCAAACCCAGGTGTGGGTCAAGGATATGGCGGATGGTTCAAAAGTGGTTGGGCTGTTCAATCTGAACGCTTATCAGCCGCAGGACGTGACGGTCTCTTGGGATCGTCTGGGCCTGAAAGGGAAACACCGTGTGCGTGACCTTTGGCGGCAAAAAAATATCGGGAAATTTAAAGAAGAATATACTGCCACCGTCCCCAGTCATGGCGTGGTGCTGATTCAACTGTTTGCTAAATAAACGGTGCGATGAGGAGCCCGTGGTAAGGATTCAGACGATGGGGCAGCGATGCTGTCTTGTTGATATTTAGACATTAATACCAATCCCCCTAAATCATAGTTAATCCACCGGCTCTGCCGGTGAGAATTGATTTTTCCCGGATAAAAAACTGTTTGCCTGGGAATTAGAGCATGACCGGCCTATGTGGTTGCTTAAGCCCAAGTACGAAAAACTGGCTTTAGATTGGTATGAAACCTATGTTCAAACGAGTAAGCCTAAAAAAAAATAGCAGCGTTCGTTTACATGAAACAATATTAGTCGTCAAAAATATGAAGAGTAATAGATTATTAGATGGAAACCAAGAAATGTATTGAACAATAATAATCAAGGCAGTAATTCTCAGATGTTGCTTGTTGTTAGTAGTATCCTGTGTTCAATCTAATGTTAGTACACAATCGTCTGGGGTCGGACAGATTAGCCCTGTTAATCTGAGATGCGAGTATCTTGTCGATCCGTTGGGTGTTGGCGTGGTCAAGCCTCGGTTGAGTTGGAAGTTAGAATCTAGTCAACGCGTGCAGAAGCAGAGTGGGTATCGTTTGCTTGTTGCAATCTCCTTTGAGAAACTTGATAGTAACGTTGGTGACCTTTGGGGTTCCGGCAAGGTGCAATCGGACCAATCCATTCACCTTGTTTACAATGGCAGAGAGCTCAGTGCGATCGAAATGGAGATCAGCGAAGATTGGCTCGCTGGCAAAAGATATTTGAACATGAAAACAGAAATTGAGAGCGAAAGCGATTCCGTCAGCTCAGACAAAAAAAGAATTTACAGAAAAAATGTTGCTTAATCGTAAACAGTCTTTCAACCTTCCATCGCTTTCTATATCTTCACAAGACTCGTCCATCTTGAGTAGCTGATTTGATGCGGTTGTTTTTGTGCGGAGCAATCAGTTCAACACATCGCTCTTTCGCAAGATGCTCATCAAGCATATCACTATCGTATGCTCTGTCACCAATGATTTTTCAGGCACATCCTCAAGAAAACACGCATCAAGAGTGTCATCGACAAGTGTTACTTCATGTGGTTGAGCACTGGTTGTGTCAATGGCGATAGAAAGACCAAAAGCGTCTGTAAGGCCCATAATCTTGGTTCCTTTGACCTTTTTGGTTTTGCCCACACCATCGAATGAAAGCTGACTTGTAAGCGGATGGAATTGATTATGAGTTGGAGGCCTGGCTTGCATAGTTTCCGAAGGTTGATGGTTTGAGCCCCATCGACATATTATTTATCAACATGCCTCATGAAACCCTCTTCTGGCAGTTTCAATATAGGGATGGCCGGTTTTTTTAAGCCATTCAAAAATCTGATTGGCCATTTTCTTGGCTACATCTTTGTGAAGAGGACTCGCAATCAAATTATGTATTTCGCCAGGATCTTCAAAACGGTCATATAATTCATTTACTTGTTTTTCTAATGGGCCGTAATTTAAATTAAATTTATACTGTTTACTTGTGGCAACGAAATTATGCCATAAACTGCTAGTGAAAACAATTTTTCGATGTTTTGAATTATTTCCTGTTAGTATGGAGATAAAACTTTTTCCATCTATATCTTTTGGTTTTTCGAGTTTTAACATATCTAATAGTGTAGGTAATATATCAATTGTACTCACCAATGCCTCTGATGTTGTATCGGGTTTAATACGATCGGGATATTGAATCAAAAATGGAACACGCATTAATTCATCGTAACCATTGCCGATATTTTTGTGTATATTTTTATGACTTGCTACCATATCTCCATGGTCACTGATAAATAATATGATTGTATTGTCATATTCCCCAATTTCTTGTAATGCCCGAAGGGTTTTTCCAATCTGTTTGTCAATATAGCTACAATATCCCCAATATCTGCGTATATAGTCTCGAAACTGGTCATCTGTCCATGTGCCAGCTTTATATTTTTTGGGATTAAATTGAATCCTCGGTTTATTTTCCATAGGATCGCTGAAATTGTCTGGCAATGACACATCCTCAATACCATACATTTGGTCCCATGGTTCAGGAGGTGCGACCGGATTATGTGGACCATAAAAACTTAATGTCAATGCGAAAGGATTATCAGAACCTTTTTGAGCACGCAGAAATTTTACAGATTCATCTGCTAAAAAAGTGGAAAGATGATGTTCTTCCGGTAGTGTAGAATGCATATGAATCCCGGCATCATGCCTGGGTTTACATGCACCAATCATATGGGCGCCTAAAAAAGGATCTTTATCTGCCAGTTTTCCCAGCCCAACGCTGCGAATATATTCTTTATAATGTTTCCAGCCTCCAACCCAATAATCCCATCCACAGTTAGGTTTATCCTCTCCTGTTCCCCCATTGACTTTTTCATATTTGTAGTTATCTTTATCTGAAACACGCTTCAGATACCAATTTCCATTATATGATTCACTGTGAGGTGTGCCATCCGGCAGGTTGCGATACATTTCTCCACCGAGATGCCATTTCCCAACATATCCGGTAGTGTAGCCATTTGTTTTGAGTATATTGCCGAGGGAAGGAATGTTCTCAGCTAGGGGTATCTCGTTTGTAAAAATACCATGATTATGTGCATAACGACCTGTAAACATACTGGCTCGGGAGGGACAACAAGGAAAGGCCGCAACATGAAATTGATCAAACCGCATACCCTTAGAAGCTATGCTATCAATATTTGGCGTTTTGCAAATCGACTTACCATAACATCCGACCCCTCTGATTGGCTGCTGATCTGTCATAATCCATAATATGTTGGGACGCTTTCTTTTCTTCGTTGTAGTTGCACCATTTAAAAGCGAATTCAAATAAAATGCACCTGTACCCATAGTAGCCATTTTAAGAAAATTTCGACGATCTCTATGTAATGCCATAGCAATACCCTTTTTATGTATTAAATACCCCCCATGCAGCTATGCAAAAGAACTGTTCTAAGATTCTTTCTGCAATAAAACCTAATATATCAATTCTACGGGTTAAGACTTTAAAAAACATTTTGCAAGAAAAAACATTCACACATGTATCTTTTGATTCGCAAACTGATAAAGTTCATATAGCCAGCACAACTTTTAATGGAACATTCCATCTATTAGTTATCTTAATTGACATTTTCCATTTAAGCATTAACAAAACATTATTCTACCTTTCGATGTTAATAAGTTTACCAAAATCAATTTGAACCATCAAGATTTTTCTTTTCCGAGGTGGTTTTCTTATCTATTTATTCAAAAGTCCCGATTTGTAGGCGGAATGTTCCCCAAAAGTTGATCCAGAAATTACTTGATTTTTCTACAACATCTAACTAATATTATTGTACATAAACCATTAAAATTAGTCGCCTAAAAAGTGCGAAAGATGACTTTAGGATAGATTAGTTAATTTAGCATGAATTTTCTTCAAACTGTATAATTGAAAAGGGGTTGGTGTGATGAAGAAAAAACTATTTTTTTTGTGTATATTTTCCATCCAAAGTTCATTATTGGCTGGTGGTGGAAATTTCTATAATATAGATGGTAGCAACTGGTACACAACTGCTAACTGGACCGGTGGTGGTGCACCAACTGGCGCAGAGGGTGCTTGGATTAATGGCGATGCCGTAATCGGTAGTGGTTCAGCTGCTACTAACTATCTGCAAGTTGGGCAGTATCAAGACGGTTCAATAGATGTTGCTGCTGGAGCTTCTTTAGCGGTAAACCATTCTCTGGTTGTTGCTGGCAATGATGGTGTGGCGACTATTTCGGATGGCGATGTTACAGTTGCCGGCAACATGACTCTTGCTGCCGCACCTCAAATTGGTCAGTGGGGAGCAGGTTCTATGATCTTAAATGGTAATGCTAACGTGAACGCAACCGCCCAAGTTCTTTATTTAGGGCTAAACCCTGGTTCATCGGGTTACCTGGAACTTAATGACAATGCTTATATGCAAATCAACTGGTTGAATATGGAAGGCACCTACTGGGGCTATGCATCAGAAGCTTTGGTTCAACTCAATGGCGGAACATTGTTCATCGAAAACACCGGTGGTATAAGCATTTGGAGAGGTT
>Ga0272442_10009518_pt1 | contig 12133 bp, 18 predicted proteins | sample SSMForm2O_FD_200262 | JGI IMG/M metagenome (GOLD analysis project Ga0272442, IMG submission 200262) | Marine sediment archaeal communities from Little Sippewissett salt marsh, Falmouth, MA, United States - SSM-Form-2O | ecosystem: Environmental > Aquatic > Marine > Wetlands > Sediment ... | reverse complement strand
GCGTTGACTCAACCATAGCACATCGGAGAGCCAGATGACCGTCTTCCGCCTCGCCCGGGCTATCATTCGCCTCGTCATGAAGGACAAGGCGCACCTGGTGGCCGAGAACCTGGCGTTGCGACAGCAGCTGGCCGTCGCCCAGATGGACATGAAACGGCCGAGGCTTCGAAGACGAGACAAGGTCTTCTGGGTCTGGCTATCCCAACTCTGGGCAGAATGGCGGACCGCTCTCACCATCGTCCAGCCAGAGACGGTCATCCGGTGGCACAGGCAAGGCTTCCGGCTGTACTGGGCCAGGAAATCTAAGAGATTGAAACCGTCTGGCAGGCCCAAGATCGATCCTGAGATCCGCGACCTGATAGGGACGATGTCCAAAGAGAACCCTACCTGGGGTGTGCGCAGGATACGCGATGAGCTGGCTGTGCTCGGGCATTCTGTGTCGCTCGCAACCGTCTTGAAGTACGCCGACCGCACCAGGAAGCCGCCGTCTCAGACGTGGCGGAGCTTCCTGGCCAACCACGCCTTATGCCCTGCAGGGCATAACGCATGGTCCTGTAGTTTGGCCCGGATGAGTCAGCTAATGGAATAGAACAAGGCGGATTCGAGGGATGGAAAAGGTTTCTGAGGGTTTAGGTTTGAGGGGGTGGGAGAGACGAAGCTGGAGAAATGGATGGCTTGGGACCAGACCTCATGTCGAAGATGCTGAATGAGAGACTGTGTGGAAGCACGCAAGGTTTCCTTTCTTCGCCACTTGGGAGCCTTGAGGGCATTGGGTTTACCTGTGACGCCATAGGTTTGAGTAGCGGAGGTGAGGAGCATGGCATAGGCGGCGACAGCAAGTGTAGGCACGTTTTCGACGGAACGTTCGTGTCTGACTTGAGCTTGTCCAACGCCGAGAAGTGTTTTTTCGTCTCGAAAGTTTACTTCGATGTCCCATCGCCAAATGTAGGCTTGCAGCACTTCTTGAATGGAGACGTTAGGATCGGTACAGAGTAGATAGGCGGGTTTGCGATAAAGGAGACGGGAGTTCGGTGTTAAACGGTAAGCCAATGGAGCGATAACCACGACTTGGAGATCAAAGTCTTTACCCGCTGGTCGCCAACGGACCGGAGCAAGTGTCTTGATTTTAAAGCTATGAGTCTTTCCGGCAGCGAAGGCTTCCACACGCTGCCAGGGGATGGAGGTATCCTGACGGACTTGTTCAGGGGTCTGGGCGCGTTCGCCATATACGCGATTACGTCCGGGCATACCTTCCGTTAATTCAGGTAGATGGTACAGTTTCGCGTCAGCGCGAATGCGTCCCACTGCGACCGTTCGGGGTGGCAGGTGTTTGATGAAGGTGCGGTTGGTATAGCCGCCGTCGACGACACACCATAGGGGTCGCTTCTGCTGGCCATCCTCGTCCATGGCCTTCCGGAGGAAAGCCACACGGTTTGCAGCGGTGTTTGGTAAAGCCATCTCGCGTTTTCTTGCTCGGTACTCTGCACATGTTTCCTCGTCAGCACCACGCTTGGGTTTTTGTGGCGTTGGAGCATGGACGAGGTCGATGGGAATCATTCTGGCCATACCGTTGTTGGCTGGCGTTGCCATGGAGATCTGAAGAAAACGTTGGGCCTTGATAAAGTTGACATGGAACGGAGGCCCCATCGGATCGCGGGTATACTTGACTCCATGCGTCTTACGTCCACTCTTACGTAGACGCGTGTCATCCAAGGCAATGACAACGGGTTTGTCTGCCGGAAGCCTTTCCGTCAACTGACGTCGTACAGGAACGAACAGTTTTTGGGGATCAACGCGCTGAGATGAATACATCCTGTAGTCGGCAGTCCAATCGCAAAACAGATGTCCAGAGGTCCCGAGCAAACCTGTCACTGTATGTCGCCCTAGACAAAGCAACTGACTCAAGAGATGCCTTCGGACACGTTCGACAGTCTGATCCGTGCCAAGCTCCTCGCACTGACTGAGCAACTCCTCAATCCCTGTCAGGATATGCGGAGAGTTTTTTTTACCTTGATGGGAGAAGGAGGCACGTGCCGACGGTGAGCAATGATGTTGGCCTTATCTTCAATCACCCACTCAATGATCTCTCCTTTCTCAAATTCCATCGCTTCAGCCACGGCAGTGGGGAAGTTGATGTAGTACTGATCGGCAGTCTTCTTCCTTCTGATGAGCTGGACCTTTGTTGGGTATCCCATGGTTCACCTCCTGGTTGAGTTCTCTAGCATATGTGCTAGAGGATATTAAACAAGAAAAAGCGCCGAAACACAAGGGAATAATGTGCTTCAGCGCAAAATCTAGTCTCTTTATCTAGTGAAAGGCCAAACTACAGGCGTCGGGTCGTAGCCCGACGTCTTGGGCATGTTGAATCTCCCGATGTCCTCCATAGGATTCCAAGTGGCTCTTCCTGGCCATGCAAACGCCCCCCCCTGTCGCTCGCCAAAGCTCAATCCGGGTCATGGAAGGCTCGACACGAGGATGGTGTGAGCGATCCACACATGAGATTCGACGGCCTCACTGCGAAGGTAGACTGGGGTTGGTACGAGACACGGGGATGTGCGGCGTGGCAGAGGCGCCCTGGGCAAGCTGAGTCGTTCACGAGGCGAAAGAGTCCCATGGACGTGGACTGCGGAAGGCGAGTTTGGATCGCCCGAGACTCAGGCAGCGACACGCCACTCGTACCGATGATGGAGTCCGCCGAGCCTGGGCAGGGCGATCACCTTGGCATCGCTGGAAGGCCTGAACTGAACGGGACGATGCGAGGGCGTCTCCTTCCCGAGACTGTAATGGGTCCTGTCATCATGGTAGAGATTAGGCTGTAGGCTCCAGGCTTCAGGCTGTAGGCTCCAGGCTTCAGGCTGTAGGCTCCAGGCTTCAGGCTGTAGGAAAACGTAGACGGCATCCGATAGGGCGTCATCCAGAAGAGACGATCGCGTTGCGTAAACCTGGGCTTCTTCTCTCTGCGGGTATACATGGCAAGTTGTTGCCTCAGTGCCAGGATATCCACAGCCTGGTGAGCGTTGAGACGGCGAGCAGACAGGGCGACATGGAGCCATTTGATGAATCTTGATATCATGATCGCAAGTGTCGTTTATGACGTGTTATCGCGTCAAGGCAAAAGGCATGGATTCTATTTTGGCGAGCGACAGGGGACGTGGTTAATCGTGGGCCCAGTCCACGTCGTCTTCAATGACCCCAGTTGCGATGGCGTAGCGGGTGAGGCCGGCCGTGTCGTGGATATCGAGCTTCTTCATCAGATGCTGTCGATGCTTTTCGACCGTCTTGATAGAGATGCCAAGCTCTGAGGCGATCTGCTTGTTGGCCTTGCCTTCCGCAACCAGTTGTAGTACCTCTGCTTCGCGCGAAGTCAAGGGAAGATGCGACACCTCATGCTGATCACGCACACGTGCCCAGACAGAAGGACTAAAGAAGGTATTCCCTTTGCTCGCCTCCCGAATCGCCCTGCAAAGCGACTTGCCTGAATCCTGTTTGAGAACGTACCCCACCGCGCCTCCTGCCGTCACTCGCTTGATGTACTCGTCGTCTTTGTGCGCCGATAGAATGAGGATTTTGGCGTCAGAAATGGCCTTGAGGATCTGTCTGGTGGCCTCCAGCCCGTTGAGGAGCGGCATCGCGATGTCCATGACGACCACCGAGGGACGAAGCTTCTTGGTCAATCGCACGGCTTCCCGACCGTTCGTCGCTTCGCCGACCACCTCGATATCGCCCTCGGTCTCCACTAGAGCCCGAAGCCCCTCTCGCACCACGACGTGATCCTCAGCCAACAGGACGGTGATTCGTTCCATGGACATGCCACAGTCTAGCTCATGCCCATGCCGCAGGCAACTCTGGATGGCTAGACTTTGGCGCCATTGCGAAAGGGAACCTTGGCTCTGATCGTGGTGCCTTCCCCTGGTATGGCTTCGATAGCGAAGCTGCCCCCCACCATCTCTAGCCGTTCGCGCATGACGACCAACCCTAGACCCCGATTCTTCTTGTCTGAACAAATACGCTTCTCGTCAAAGGACTTGCCGTTATCTCTTATCTCCAAGCAGATGGCGCCTTTCAGCCTCCGCATTCTCATCTCAACAAGGCTGGATTCAGCATGCTTGGCAACGTTTGTGAGGGCTTCCTGGACAATACGATACAGCACCGTTCTCTTTAGGCTGTCCAGTTGCTCAATCCCTGTGGATCCCCTTACAGTGAAATGAACTCGGATGCCCGTTCTCAACTTGAACTCCTTCACGTGGGAACGAATCGCCGGGATAAGCCCCAGGTCGTCCAACAAGGAAGGACGCAATTCAAGAGCAAACTGATGCACACTTTCCACGGACTCTTCCACGAGTCGCTGAGTTTCGGCAATCCTCTTCTTTAGGTCCTTCGTATTGACCGTCGCCTCCGCCTCCAATGCAGCCAGATGCACATGGACTCCAGTCAGTGCCTGCGCGATCTCGTCGTGAAGCTCGCGGCTAATCCTCTTCCGTTCGTCCTCCTGCGCGGACAATACAAGGTGGGACAACTTCTGTAGACGATCCTGCATCTGGTGCGATTGCTCCAAGAGCTGTCTGTAATGCTCCTTGCTCTTCTTGAGCGCTACCGCCATGGCTGCTCCTCGAGCGACCTCCCTCTTCAATTGCCCATTACTGGCATCCATCTCGACAGCGCGTTGCTCCAACGTCTGATTTGCGCGCTCGAGCGCGGCCTTGGCATCCATGGCGGCGAAATGGGTCGTCTCGATTGGCGTAAGGACCTCCATGAAGAACGTTTCCGCCTGGGTGATAAGCGTGTCTCTTCTCCGAGGGGAGCAGCAGTTCAGTGGCACCAAGTCGATCAATGCCTTCTCGTGAATCCTGGCCAAGTCTAGAGTCTCCAATCCCATGGCCAAGGCCTTCCGTCCCAGTCTATCCGCCGACTTCGCCCTGGATTTGTGTGCTTGCCCCACATACCTTTCCAAAGCTGCCAGATATCCCCGCGAGAAGGAAAGCAGCTCACTCCCACTATCTTCTTCCACGAAGCACCTCAAATTCTGCCACCACTGAAGGCATTAGATTTCCGTTGGCAAGACGCCAGTCACAGGTCATTGTCACCCCATTGCCCTCCTTTGTCCAGGGGATGAGTCCACGATCAGCCTCTGTTTTGCTCAGGGTTTCGCGATTTCGCACTGAGAGAACTCAGAAACGACCCCTTCCGGCACGACTGCCTTGCTGTCCTTTGGGTCTGGCCTCGTTGACGATCACCGAGCGCCCATTGATCTCATGTCCGTTCAGCGCCTCGATAGCATTGGCTGCCTCTTCATTGCTTGACATCTCCACGAATCCAAAGCCTTTGCTCCTGTTGGAGGTCCTGTCCATGATGATGTCCGCGCTTTCGACTGTGCCGTGTGCTTCGAAGAGTTGCCCCAGGGCTGTGCTTGTCACGTCATGGTCCAAATTCCCTACGTAAAGCTTCTTACCCAATTTCGTACTCCTCTCGTGAAGTGCTGGTTCAATGCCCGTTTGATGACTTTCTGTGGTAGCTGTCGAAACGGTACTTGTCCTGGCCGAGACAACCTGCCAGAGACATGACCGACTTTGAAGCCCCCATCCCTTCCTCCGACCGCACGGTGTCGCATGGGGCTCGACCCTCATGCCCCTCATGGTATGTCGCAGGTTGATTTCCATCTATGGGGTATAACCCTACCTGCTCATGGCCAGCCTGGCATTCTCCCCGTTGACTGTCTTCGTTGTATCTCCCAATCAGGCAAGCTTCTGCGGAGGCAATCCTGCTGCTATTGAGGCATAGTGGAGGAGCAGGAATCTTACTGGCGGCTAGGCAAACGGGGACATAGCGTCCCAGAAGGCCCAGATCGAATGTTGGCGGGTGACCGGATTTTCGAGGGCGAACGGCCATCAGACAGTCTTCTGAAAACAGTTCCAGAAGTCGCCACTCTTGATGGCCCGCAGTATGGAATCCTTGTCTCGGTTGCAGTCCATCTCGACCCAAGCCCTGCCTCTTCCAGAGATCGCCTGCCTCTCACCGGTGAGCACGAGAAGGGAGCCTCTGGTGATTCTCCACAGTAGGGTTATACCCCATAGATAGCAGGCAGCGTTGCCATCACAATGATACTGCACTGTAACGCCGGATCGAAACAGCCAATCGAAGGGAGATCAGAATGGCTGCCTCTACTCAAAGGCATAGGAAACGTACAGCTTTCCAGATTAACGCACAGCCTGGGAGCCAAGTGTCTGTCTGCGGGACATTCAACGACTGGGATTCCGCTCAGTTCCCCATGAAGGACAATCCCAAGGACGGCGTCTTCAAAAGGACGATCCTCCTTCCCCAGGGGAGACACGAGTACAAGTTCGTTGTCGATGGAAACTGGATGACGGATCCTGACTGCGAGGAGCAGGCGCCGAATTGGTGCGGAACGATGAACAGCGTGATCGTTGTCTAGGCTGTGCGCTCTTGTCCGCAACCAGGAACTCCGTGACGGCGTGTCGTCAGAACGTCGCCCCGGAAGTGAACTCGAGGTGAACTCATGGGACGCTTCAAGAATGCCCTTTTTGTCGCGCCTAAGGAGACGGCAGGGGATCCATCTATTGCGCGAGCCCTAGATTGGGCAGAACGCAACGATGCGGCGTTGACCGTGGTGCAAGTACTCAAGGATCTTCCGTTCTTTAGGCAGTACAGCCATCTCTTGGATGGTCGACTCACTTCTGCCGAACCCGGCGTCGAGAGTTCCACCGAGGTTGGCTTGGGAGATGATGAAAGGCGCTCGGCCAGGGAGACCATGAAGCGAAACGTTGAAGAGCGGACAGAGAATCTCAGCCAACGGATCTTGCATGCCCTCCGTCCGGGCATCCGCGCCTCAGTTAAAGTGCTGGCTGGGATTCCCTGTCGCGCGATAATAAGAGAGGTCATTTGCGGCCGGCACGATCTCGTCATGATGGAAGCCGAAGGGCGACGAGATGAGGAGCAAACGCTGTTTGGAACGATTTCGACGCAGTTGATGCGCAAATGCCCCTGCCCTGTTTGGGTCATCAAGAATTCTCAGGATGTGATGTTCAGAGATGTTCTGGCCGCAGTGAACCTCGGCAGTTCGGACGGGAATGAAGAGATGCTTAACGAAAACGTCCTGGACGTGGCCGCGTCAATAGCCCGTACTGACGGCGGCAGACTTCACGTGGTCTACTGCTGGCAGGGAGCGCCGGAACGGTTTGAGGGGAGGCGGCGTTCGTCAGTGTTCGTAAAACAAACGCAAACGGTGTCCGATTCCTTCCGAGGCGTCCGTAGAAGGCAGTATGATGGCCTTTTGCAGCGGATCGATCTGAACTGCTCGAAGATCACCAGTCATTTCCTGGATGGAGCCCCTGGCAGAATGATCCCTGAATTGGCTGAAAGACAAGGCGCCGATCTGATTGTCATGGGGGCTGTGCGCCAGACTGGCGTAGCCGGTCTGTTCAAGGGGACTACGGCCGAGCAGATCCTGTGCAATATAAGCTGCTCTGTGCTCACCGTCAAGCCGGCCGCCTTTGTGTCGCCTTTGAAGGTCGGTTGAAGGGCTGTCGCTATAGGGGCCAGCGAGACGGACCTTTATTTGACTATGACCTCGAAGCGGTTGGACTGGAGAGTGATTCTTGGCAAGACAACAGGGGCTTCACGCCTACGAGGACAGGTATCGACGCGTTTTCAGTGCTGGGGCGCTTCATTGGAACGACCCGAAGCCGAATCAGCACCTCGTCGAGGCAATGGAAGGGCTACCATCGCAGTCGCATTGTGTAGAGTTTGGCTGCGGCGAAGGCTACCAGGCCCGTATGCTCGCGACAGGCGGACATGTGGTGACAGCCGTTGACTTGTCTCGGACGGCTATCGCAAAGGCAATCAGAGAGACTCCTAAGCACCTGAATATCCGTTTCCTAGTTGGTGACGTCACAGAGGCGGACTTCCCAGAGCTCTCCCCCTCTTCCTTCCGCCTTGCCGTGAACATTGGATGCCTGCACATGATGGCGGACGACGAAGATCGCGCAGGTCATCTCGGTCTGGTTTGGCGCGTCCTTGCGCATGGCGGGAAAGCCCTTTTCCAGAACGGTCTTGATCTGGATGATGTGCAGCCACAGTCTGATGAGGAGGCAGCACAACTTCCGAAGATGAAGGAAATCAGGGCTATGCCCGCAGGGTCACTTTCCGAGAATACAGTCTGCACCAGCGAGGGGGAGAAGAAGATCATGCTGCCTCTCTGCCCGACCTGCAAGATGCTAAGCCTTGAAGGCTACGTACGCGAGTTGATCGCCCACGGATTCTCGGTGTCCTCTGCCAAGCGGGTCAGAGGGGGCAACTGTGCCTACGAGGCAGTCATCGTTGCCGAGAAACGGTAGCTGCTGTCCCGTATTCAACACATCGAGAGGGCCCCTGCGGGGGCGCGGGAGGGTAGAGAACCTGGAGACCCGACCGTGGCGAACCCGTCGAACCACGCGGCGGCCAATGTCATCGACGTGGACAGGAAATCTTTCGCACAGGTTCCCACGGATCATGCCTTTCTGTACAAGGAGAGGTGACAGATTTCCCTGCTGGGGCAGAAACCGTAGGACCTGCAAATTTGTCGACAGCGGATATGTGACAAAATGACAGCATGAAGAATATCAGTACTGGGCTACCATTGAAAAAGGAGGACCGAGTCGACCAGACCCTTGGTTGCCGTCTCAAGAATCCTCAGGCATGCCGCAACCACTCCATGTCAGAAATCTGCGCATTCGTGCGGCCCGACGGTCTCTGCTTGGCTCCGCCAACATCATGGGCCAAGGAGTATGAACGATTGGGCGGCAGGTAGATCCTGGCTAGCGGAGACGGTGGTGGGGTGCACTCTAGAGTTTTGACGAGGGATGTCGCGCGCCCAGGATGCGCCGTCCGCCAGACCGAGTCCCCCAGAACCCGCCGCGGAACCCGCGCCTTGACCTCCGCCTTCTGATCCGCAGCCAGGAAATGGGGGCAGGCTTTCCACTTGGTCCGCACCAGACACGTGCTCTTCTGCTGGTCCAGGCTCACCTGCACACAGGAGGTGGATTGCTGGGGACCGCTCTTGAAGCGCCGCGTCGTTTTTTGCTGCGCGAAGCATGTATTCAGGTTCGTCGGGGTCGAATAGGTCGTGGCTCGATGAGTGAAGTGTGCAAGAGAGGGACACTGGGGGTGGTCTGAGGGTTCGGAACCGTTCATATTGGAATGGTGAGGGTACTGCGGGATGGTTCCTATCACATTGATCTCGTGACCACCTCCGTTGTGTGAGTTTTTGGCTATTGTAGTTCCAAAAATGTTCTTCTCAGGAAAGGAAGCAGCCTTCGCTCATTAGATTGACTAGATCAGAGGCATTCTGGTCCACCGAGTTTCGGTACTAGCTCACCCCCACCTTGTCGCCACCAAATCAGCAATGAATCCGTAGATGATTCCGGCAATGAACCCAGGCGCGTCTTTAAAGGCTGTGGACAGGAAAAGTGAAAAGCTTACAATCAGTCCAATTGTGGCGCCTCGAATTGCCGCATTCTTCCATCCATCCGTGATCTTGATGTCACCCGCCAATCCGACAACCAATCCGATGAGCACGCGATTGAACCACGTCGCAAGGAGGAAAAGCTCATTACCTTGGACTCCCAGTCGTTTGCCTGCGCCAATGATGCAGAAAAGCCCTAAGACTGCTCCTACAACAACAGCGACGATGAGGCGACGGTATGATCTCATTTTTTCCTTACCCCTCCTCCAATTCGATCCTAAGGGACAGAAAGGACAGCAAGTCCTTGAGAGCCACGATCCCGAGGAGACGTGATCCCTCCGTCACCATGAGTCGACTCTCCCCTGTTCGGCTCATGAGGGAGAGGGCCTCCATGGCGTCGGTCTGAGCGGACACGGTGGCGGCTAGCCCACACGGCCGCGCGATCTCTCCCACGGTTTTTTGGGGCCAGTCCTCTTTTGGGACTTCCTTGATCTCTCGGGTAGAAACGGATCCCGTGAGCTGTCCATTGTCGGTAACAGGATAGAACTTGTGATGGTAGCGATAGACGTACTTATCCACCAGATCATCCAATGACAGCGATGCCTGCACCGTGACAGGATCTGGGTTCATGAAACGCTCCACGACCTCCCCTTCAAGGGACCTTCTCATGAGAAGATTCTGGTAGGCTCCCCTGGCAGCCGAACGAAGGAACAGCCCGATGAGGGCAGGCCAAAGCCCCGCCGCTAGGCTGCCCGTGACGATGACTCTAAAGACCCCCAGAAAGATGAGAAATGATCCGAAGGCTGAACCGATCTGAGACGAAACCCTCGTCGCCATCTTCAGGTTACCGCTCCATCCCCATAGAGCCGCCCTCAGGATGCGCCCACCGTCCAGGGGGAAGGCGAAGATCAGATTGAAGCCCGCCAACAGGAGATTAATGGAAGAGAGATAGCGAAGCACGGTTCCTGCGGCAGGCCAAAGCGGCACCATCGAGAGGGCGAGCACGTGGAAGCCCAGAGAAAGAAACAGGCTCGACGCCGGGCCTGCCGCCGCCATGTAAAATTCTGCCTTGGCGCTGGGAGGCTCTCTGTCCATCTCGGCCACCCCTCCAAAAATGAAAAGCGTGATCCCCTTCATGGGAATCCCAAAACGCCTTGCCACGAGGGAGTGACAAAGCTCATGAAACACGATGGATCCGAAGAAGGCCGCCGCCCCGAGGATCCCCATGAGCCAATAGGTTTTCCCGGAAAGGCCTGCAATCCTGCTGGGAAACAGCTCCATGGACATGAACCAAGCGATAAGGATAGCGATGAGAATCCAGCTCACATCCACACTCACCTTGAACCCGAGAAGGTCGAAAATCTTGAACTTCTTTCCAAACACGAAGAATCCTCCTTTTGATGTCTCCTAGGAGCCTCCTGAAACGTCTCTCTCATCGCCTTTGATGACCCAGACAGGGCGAAATGACATGACAAATCCCCCTCTACCTGGCAATCAACGCTGGGATGTTCATCGCCATGGCGGCATCCTCCGGATCCAGGGTGACTTTGCCCCGAAGCACATCCATGAGAGCGTGTCGCTCTCCGCCAACGATCAACATGTCAGCTCCTATGGACTTGACGGCCCTGAGCATCTCCACCTGGCTGGACGGATCCCCTTCTCGAACGCTTCTCTGCACTCTGGAGAGCCCAAACCCAGTCAAGTAGCGTTCGGCAGAGGTGGCCAGCATTCCGGCTGTCTGGGGCTCCCAGGACACAGAATGAATGGTCACCGAGGCCGAGGCACGCATCGCAACCTCTCCGGCCGCCCTGAGGGCTGCTTTTCCTGCCAGACCTCCGGGATAGTCCACCAATATCCTTTGGATGGGACGAGGAGTCTCCCGAACAACCAAGACAAGACACTCAGCCTTGTGGAGTAGCGGCGTCTCTTCGTGCAGAATCGCCTTGAACAAGGGTTCATCTTCCGAGACACGTTCGGGCAATCCGACGACCAGAAGATCGCTCTCTCGTGCCTCCGCCAGGAGTCCATTGAGAAACCCTTCCCCACGAAGGCTGCTCTCCGCTGAAATGCGGACATCCCCGACCTGCCGTAGCACCCTTACCACTTCCTCATCGGCACGGGCCTCCAAAGATCTCCCTTCACCTGTGAGTTCCTCTGTGTTTTCCGCTTCCCATACTGTAACTACGCGCAGCCTGGCCTGGAACAACTGTGCCATCCTGACACCATGGCGCTGGGCCATTTGAGTGCAGGGCCCCTCGCCGCCCAACACGGTAATAACGTGAATCATCAATCATCCTCCTCACTTGACGCGATCTTTGACGAGGGGAACGATCCCGGCCATCTCGCCCATCACATTCACCAGGTCAGCGCCTACAGGAACGACGATCGTCGCGTTGTTCTCCAGGGCTCGTTCCATGGCCTGCAATTTCCTGAGGATCTGAGCATTCCCCACGAAGTACTTCTCTGACGCCTCGTTCACGAGGCGAATGGCCTCCGCCTCGCCCTCTGCGGACAAAATTGCGGATTGCCGGAGACCCTCTGCTCTCTTAATCTGTGCCCGTCTTTCACCGTCGGCTGCCGTTTCTGCGGCTGTGGCATAATCGACCGCCGCGACCTTCTCGTTCTCGGCCTTCACAACCTTGTTCATGGTCTCCTGAACATCCTGCGGCGGATCGA
>Ga0272442_10009516_pt1 | contig 12134 bp, 7 predicted proteins | sample SSMForm2O_FD_200262 | JGI IMG/M metagenome (GOLD analysis project Ga0272442, IMG submission 200262) | Marine sediment archaeal communities from Little Sippewissett salt marsh, Falmouth, MA, United States - SSM-Form-2O | ecosystem: Environmental > Aquatic > Marine > Wetlands > Sediment ... | reverse complement strand
TATACCCCCTATACTCCAGTTTTTATACTACTCAATCAAATGATATTACTGAATTTTCAATGTTTTTACATTATATAACAAAAATGTCACCGGGTGGTGATTTAGGTCTAATTGCAATTCCTGCAGGGAAACATCCGTATTCATGATCAGACTGCTCTTCTTAAGTAGTGTTTTTTTCGCATTGTATAAAAAGGAAAGCTTTGTAGTTATTGTATGATATATTCTATTCTGTAACATACTCCATAATGTTTCCAAATCCATATCCTGGAGGTTGAGATATATGTCTGTACCATGGGTTTACATCAATGACCTTCCTTCTTATGAGGGCAGGGAAGTCACTATCAAAGGCTGGCTTTATAACAAGAGAAGCTCGGGGAAGATCCATTTTCTACAGTTAAGAGACGGGACTGGAACTATCCAGGGTGTGATGGTCAAAAAAGAGGTTGACCTGGAAGAATTCGAGGCAGCCAAGGGATTGTGGCTCGAATCATCCTTAGAGGTAACAGGTCTGGTCCGGGCAGATGAACGCGCTCCAAGCGGCTTTGAACTTACTGTCACAAAACTGACGGTAATTGATAACCCTGTCGAAGAATATCCTATAGGCAAAAAGGAACATGGTATCGATTTCCTTCTCGATCAAAGGCACCTGTGGCTAAGAAGCAGCAGGCAACAGGCGATCCTGAGGGTCCGGGAAAGGATCATATGGGCTGCAAGGGAATTCCTGCACAACAGGGGGTTCATACTTGTAGACAGCCCTGTTATCACTGGATCCATAGGTGAAGGGGCATCTGGACTTTTCGAGATCGATTATTTTGACGAAAAGGCCTACCTGGCACAGACAGGCCAGTTATATGCAGAAGCGGCCGCAGCGGCTCTTGGTAAGGTCTATTGTTTCGGCCCAACCTTCAGAGCCGAAAAATCGAAAACCAGGAGACATCTTACAGAGTTCTGGATGCTGGAACCCGAGGTAGCCTTTTACGATCATGAGGACAATATGAAACTGCAGGAAGACCTTGTCTCATACATGGTAGCCCAGGCACTTGAACACTGCGGCAGGGAGCTGGAGGTTCTGGAAAGGGATCTGGCTCCGCTTCAGAAGGTCACTGCGCCCTTTTACAGGATAAGTTACAAAGAGGCGATAGATCTGATCCATGAGCTCGGAAGCGAAACGCCCTACGGAGCAGACCTGGGAGGAGAAGACGAGACAATACTGACCCAGAAGTTCGATAAACCTGTCTTTGTGGAATGTTATCCCAAGAAAGTCAAAGCCTTTTATATGAAAGAACATCCCGATAACCCCGATCTGGTACTGTGCGACGATCTGCTTGCCCCTGAAGGTTATGGCGAAATAATCGGAGGCTCCCAGAGAGAAGACGACTTCGAAAAACTTCTTTCCAGGATCAGGGAAGAAGGTCTTCCGGAAGAATCTTACGGCTGGTATCTGGACCTGAGAAAATACGGCACTTTCGTTCACAGCGGTTTCGGTATCGGGATCGAAAGGACTCTTGCGTGGATATGCGGACTCAAGCATATCCGGGAGGCCATCCCATGGCCAAGGACTATCTACAGGATCACCCCCTGATCCTCATGTGCTAAACTAACCTTCTAAAAATCTATGTTGAAAGGATAGATGTCTTCGATGGATTTTGATCTCTATGACCCTAAACCAATATACAGACAAGCCAAGCGTCTTATCGGAGATGGCCAGGTTGGAGGAAAGGCAAAAGGCATAGCCTTCGCTTATGAAAGAATCACCGGGTCGGAACTGGAAGAACATGTTATCCTCCCTGAAATAAACTATGCTCTTACTACTGAGATCTTTGACGAATTTGTCATGGAAAACGGCATTGACAAGATACTCGAAAATGAGGTCTTCTCAAGCAAAGATGTTTCTGAAGAATCCTCAGATCCAGTTCTGGAGAAACTGCTTGATGCTTTTTCCCGGGGCACTTTCAGGGATAGTATTCTCACAACCCTCGAAAATGTCATCAACAATGTGGGAGACTCTCCCCTGGCTATAAGGTCAAGTTCTCTCCTTGAAGATTCCAAGATGCTCTCCTTTGCCGGAAAATATGAAACATGTTTCTGCCCCAACACGGGAAATATGGAAACCAGGATAAGAAACCTTACCGGCTGCATAAGAAAGGTATGGTCCTCTCTTTACAATCCTGCTGCCCGGGCATACCGGGCCAAACATGGATTCTCTGACCGCGATGAAGCGATGGGGATAGTGATAGAACCAGTAATAGGGAAAAAGTATGGTGATCTCTATTATCCCGAGATAGCCGGAATAACCTTCTCCAAAGTTTACAGGCGGCCTTCCACAAGGATCCACAAGGAGGACGGTGTTACCCGGATATGTTTCGGCCTTGGCACAAGAAGTGTGGATCGCTTGAAGGCAAGACTGTTCTACCTTTCCCATCCCTCACTAAGGCCCCAGGGGAACCTTCCCCTCGAAGTCTGCCAGACCAGCCAAACCATCTTCGACTATTTTGACAGTGCAAAAGGACAGTTCCTTTCAGGGGATATAGCTGATTTTCTTCCTTTCATACTGAAAAACCATCCTCTTGCAGCCACCTTCATCGAGGTGTTTGCAGAAAACACCCTCCACTGGGCAGGATCTGAAAAAGCAAGACATGGTGGGAAACCCGTCTTTTCATTTTCTTCCTTTCCTCAGAGACATCCCTTCTTCTTCAGTCTTGTTAAAGATCTGGCCTCTTTCCTGGAGAAAGAAATGGAGATCCCCGTGGATTACGAATTTACCTACGATACTGAAGAAAAGAAACTCTGCCTTCTGCAGCTCAGGCCTCTTGCAGCATATGAAGAAATGGCCCAGGTGGAGATCCCCGAAGTTGATGATACTGACCTGATACTTCAGGGTAACAGGATGGTCAGCAATGGAGTTCTTGAAAATGTCAACCACATTGTCTATATCGATCCTGATCTATATGGGAAAGATTCAAAGTATTTCGAGGTGGCCAGGGCCGTCGGCAAAGTGAACGACAAACTTGCGGGGTCAAAATATATCCTTGTAGGCCCAGGCAGATGGGGAAGCACGAATCCTCTTCTTGGAGTCCCTGTAAAATACAACGAGATCTGCAATTGCGGCTGTCTCGTGGAGGTAGGAATAAGCGAGAGCGATTTCGTCCCGGAACTATCCTACGGAACACATTTTTTCCTGGACCTCGATGTGGACGGGATACTCTATCTTCCTGTCTTTGATGGGGAAAAGGGCGATGTTTTCAACCGGGAATGGCTTGAAAACACCCCCTATGAGGGAAGCACCCACCCTTCAGTTCGAATCTATTCCGGAAATTTCTCTGTTTTCCTGGACGGTGAAAAAGAAGTCGGTATGGTCTTCCAGTCCCGATAAGGGGACAGTGGTGATAAAAAGCAGGCCGGGGAATGTCCCGGCCTGCTTTTTGTTGACGTCTTTCCTGTTATTACATCAGATGAAAGTTTTTTCTTAAGGCCAGATACCTTTGAAGCGCATGGCTCCGACGATCCGTGAAATGGCTCTCACATAGGCAGCCTGGCGCATCCTGATATTGAATTCCTTCTTGATATTCCAGATCTGATGGAAAGCAGTGGTAAGCTTTTTATCCAGTTTCTGGTGAACCTCTTCTTCTGTCCAGTAATCTCCGGTCCTACCCTGGATCCATTCGAAACAGCTCACAGAAACTCCACCGGCATTGGCAAGAACATCAGGCACCAATATTACACCCATATCATCAAGGATACTGTCCGCCTCAGGAGTGGTCGGGCCATTTGCAAGCTCAAGGACTACCTTGGCTTTCACCTTGGAAGCATTGTTCGCAGTAATGACCCCTTCAAGAGCAGACGGGACAAGGATATCCACATCAAGCTCAAGAAGTTCCTCATTGGTTACCCTGTCGGCCTCAGCATAACCCGAAATGCTTCCTGTCTCGGTCTTATGCTTTCTTACAGGATCATAATCCACACCTTTAGGGTTGTAAGCTCCTCCGCGGCTGTCGGAAACAGCCACTACCTTTAAACCAAGGTCACTGGCTATCAGCTTGTGAGCAAAACCTCCCACGTTTCCAAATCCCTGAACGGCTACGGTAAGTTCCTTTCCAAGAAGCCCCAGTTCCTTGAGAGTTTCCCTGAGGACATACATACCACCCCTGGAGGTAGCATCTCCCCTTCCAAGAGAACCTCCTGCCTCAACGGGTTTACCAGTGTAGCAGGAGGGTTCGCTTCTCCCATGGATCTTCTCATAGGTATCTACGAACCATGACATGATCTGGGGGTTTGTATATACGTCAGGAGCAGGGATATCAATATCGGTACCCATGAACCTGGAAATGGCCATGGCATATCCACGGCTCAGCCTTTCAACTTCTGCAGGAGAGAGATCTCTCGGATTGACGGATACGCCACCCTTGCCTCCACCATAAGGCAACTCGGCAGTTGCACACTTGATGGACATCCACGAGGAAAGAGCAATGACCTCTTCTCTGGAAACATTAGGGTGATACCTGACCCCACCCTTATAGGGCCCCAAAGCGTTGTTATGGTGGCTCCTCCAGCCCTTCAAGACCTTGACCCCACCATCATCAAGCTTGAGCGGTATGGACACTTCCATGACTTCCTTGGGGTATTTCAGGATCTCGATATACTCGGGTTCAACTGTCAGATAAGGTGTAGCTTCCTCCACCTGCTTTACATACATCTCATAAGGGTTCACTTAAGCATTCCTCCTCTCGGATTTTGAAAAAACACTTTTCTGGAATAACTGACTCTCTTGATTAACCACATCTGCTCCTCTTCATTCTCAGACCGATCTCCAGGCATCCCCCCTAAAAGTGTTATATATCTTTCCGCAGATGTTGATCATTCGAAATAAGAATTAACAACGAAACAGCCCTGATGTATAGAGTGAAAATGATGAAAAGCCATTAACCTCCGAAGGTTAAGGTTATGTCGCTTTCTTTCTCTGACCACTGCATTCTATCCATCAAAAAGCACCAGGACCCTTCTTTAAAAATCCTGATTTCAATATCTGAAAATCCTATGAAAGAGCTAAAAAATATCACCTGGGGTCAATGTTAAAGTTGGGTCGACTTAAAGATTGAATAAGTGAAGATTTTAACAAAACCCCCTGGAGAAATGAATATCTGATAATCCTTTAGTATGCACATTAAACCCAACTGGGCTTAGTATGATTATATCCCAAGAAAAAAACATTCGCAAAAATCAAAACAGCAATATCTGATAAAATGGGCTTAGCCCATTAGTATGCAATTTTTTCCGGGATGCATGGGGTTGATAATTCAGAAAGCCAGGAAGAAGAAACACTTTTAATTTCAAGGGAGAAGGGGAGTAAAGGATGGCCTTTGATCAGGATAAGGTTCAGGAGTATTTTGCCTGGGACCCCCAGGCTGACCCCCAATTCAGTTCCCTTATTGTGGGGACAGGAAATATTGGCGGCAAGGGAAGATCCCTTCTGTTCGCCTTGCGAAAATTATGGGATCAGGACAACGAATTAGCAGAGAAAGTCATATTTCCACCTTCCATCTACCTCGCCATCAGTATCTATGAATATGTGCTGGAACAATTACCAGACAACTTCGAAGAACAGGACCCGGAGATCATAGAAGATCTGTTCCTCAATGCCTCGTTACCTGATGATGTCAGTCAATCGATAAGAGACTTCCTCTCACGTGTAACAGACCCTATTATTGTCAGAAGCAGCAGCCTGCTTGAAGATTCCCTCAAGTTCTCCTTTGCCGGGAAATACCTCTCCACTTTTCTTATCAATGACCAGCCCGACCTGGAAGAAAGAGCCCTGATTGTCGAAAAGGAGATCAAAAGGATATATTCCAGGATATACTTCCCCATAGCCATGGCATACAGGGAAAAACACGCACTCGGGATGGATTCCATGGGGATCATCATCATGAGGGTTTCAGGAAAATGGAGAGGGAAATATTACTACCCCACTCTTGCAGGGGTAGGCTTTTCTAAATACTACAGGAGATGGACCAACAGGATCAAACCTGATGACGGAGTGATAAGGCTTGTATTCGGCATGGGTACCACCTGTACAAAGAGAGGATACGCCCGTTCTTTCTCACTTACTCTGCCAAGCCTTCGCCCGGAGGGACAGAACCCTTTCAATATCATGCGGCATTCACAGGAACATTTTCAGCTTGTGGACCGGGAAAAGCGAGGCCTGGTTACCTGCCACATCAAGGATATATGGGAGGATATCATTCCTCATCATCACTGCTTTCCTGATTATGCCCAGGTTTACACTCCGGATACGACAGGCGGCTATTTCGGGAGAATGTGCAAGAACAAGATCTTACTTGGGAAAGAATCCAAGATATGTTTCACTTTTGAAGAGTTCGCCTGCCGTTACAGGCATTTTTTCCAGCGAATGAAAAAGATTCTCCATCTCCTGGAGGAAGCTATGGGTGTCCCCGCAGACATAGAATTCTCCTATCATCCTTTTGAGGACCTGGTAGAACTCGTACAGGCCAGGCCTTTATGGATCAAGGAGACCGAATGTCCAGAAGAGATTCTGGAGATGGAAGAAAAACAGGTCATCCTCAGGGCAGACCGGATGGTGACTGACGGCACCAAGCTGGATGTCCCGCATATCGTCTATTTGGATTACAGGATCTATTCAAAGAGCAACAGGTGGTATGACATAGCCAGGGCTATAGGAGAGGTTAATAAGCGGATAGGGAGAAAAAAGTTCATCCTTGTGGCTCCCGGAAGGGTGGGTTCGAGCAATCCCCTTCTTGGAGTTCCCGTATGCTATCACGAGATCACCAATTGTTGCTGTATAGTTGAACTGGGCTTGCCCAAAGAAGGTTTCATGCCTGAGCTCTCTTTCGGGACCCATTTTTTCACTGACCTCGAGATTGACGATATACTCTACATGCCTGTTTACCAGGGAGAAAGCAACAACATTTTTGACGACAGGTTCTTCGAGGATAAGCCCTATTTTCTCTGCCCTGAAAATGCATTAAGGGTATACTCCGGAAGTTTTTCAGTCTTTACCGATGGGAAGAATAATACTGGAATAGTCGTTGTAAACTCCATATCAGAAGAACCAGGAAAAACTTTTCAGGAGCAGGGCCCTGTGATCGAATCCCCAGCAATAATGGATCTTTGCGAATGCCTGCATAGTCCCAGGCTGGAATCCTGCCAGAAGGACAGTTGATCCACCGTGTAACGAATGGGAGACAGAACTTAACAAAAAAGCAGGTGAGGCCTGAATGCCTCACCTGCTTTTTTCATCTGTTAGATAAAGAGTGGATCCTAAAGGAATATTCCCTTCATGCGGTGTGCTTCGGCAACTCTCTCGATAGCTACCATGAAGGCAGCCTTACGCATAAATATTCCCTTTTCCTTACCATAGGTCCAGACTCTTTCAAAGTTCTCTTTCATGATCCGAATGAGACGTTCGTTATATTCTTCCTCTGTCCAGAAATATCCGCCAAGATCCTGAGCCCACTCAAAGTAGGATCCGATAACGCCACCCGCGTTGGCAAGGAAGTCGGGTACGATCAGGATACCTTTTTCATTCAGGATGGCATCGGCATCAGCAGTGATCGGTCCATTGGCAGCTTCGACGATAAATCTGGCTTTAACCTTATCAGCATTATCCTTGGTGATAACACCCTCAAGAGCTGCAGGAATGAAAAGATCCACATCGAGATACAGAACATCATTGAGGTCAAGCTTTTCCATCCCATCCTGCTCAAAGCCTTCAAGCAGATGTTTGGGGTGGACATTCTGGACATGATCCACGGCCTTCCTGATATCCAGGCCATCCTTGTGGTAATAGGTTCCGGTGATATCGCTGATGGCAACCACCTTACAACCTGCATCCACAAAGGTCAGGGCAGCATAGGTTCCAACATTGCCAAACCCCTGGATTGATACGGAAGCACCCTCCTGCACGGCTCCGACAGCTTTAAGAAGTTCCAGACCACAGGTTGCTACTCCATAACCGGTCGCCGCTGTACGTCCCTTTGAACCCCAGAGAGGAATGGGCTTACCTGTAAAAATGGCAGGCTCCAGTCTATTGCGCATTTTGCTGATGGTGTCCATGAACCATACCATTTCAGGACCACCAGTATTCACGTCAGGTGCAGGAACATCAGTCCATGCCCCCACGAGAGGCTCCACTCTTGCAGCCCATGTTCTGGCAATTTTTTCTTTTTCTTTCTTGGAAAGTTCAAGAGGTTCACAGCATACGCCGCCTTTACCTCCCCCGTAAGGTATCCCTGCAAGAGAACATTTCCAAGTCATCATCATGGCCAGGGCTTCACACTCGTCAAGACATACGTTTGGATGGAAACGCACTCCCCCCTTGGACGGCCCAACAGCCGTGGAGTGCTGTACACGAAAACCGTCAAAGACCTTGACGGTCCCATCATCCATTTCCACCGGAATGGACATGGAAAGTTTTCTCTCCGAACGGCTGAGAATCTCTATCAACCCTTCTTCAAGGCCCATCTCCTCAGCAGCATCGTAGAAATACTTCAACGAATTGGCGAGAAAACCATTGCTGGAAGTACGCTTTACCACTGTCATAAAACAAACACCTCCTGGAAATATTGAACGGCAAGCACCATATCGGCACACGCTTGATAACTATATCACAAGTTCTTTAAAGTGGATTATCCATACAAAAAAATAATCCTTATGGCCTAAAGTCGTGAAATACAAAACTGAATCTTACCAATTGTTAGATGCCTCAAAGTACCAACAGGGCTTTTCAAAGGAACCTTTCCATTGCACAAAATGGCGATAAAGATTTTTCGGCAAACCGACAACCCGAAAAAAGGGGAAGGCCCTGAAATAGTTCAGGGCCTTCCCTTTTTTTAACTAATAGACGCTCCATGCTCAAGAGTTAATTGAATACACGGATCTACAAATATTGTTATTTGCTTCCAGGATCCGTTATCGGATCCTCACGCAGCTGGATATTCAGAAAAGTCTTCCTTGATAATCCGAGCGGTCATGCACCGCAGCTACGGCGATCCATCAGGTCTATCTTTGCACTTGTAGCTACAAGATTGGTATTCCAGAGAAAACCGGTTAGTTCGATCTCCACTGTATCATTCAGAAATCCCATGGTATTCGGGACCCATACAGATATATCCCCGTCCCTGAGGAGTGAACAATCATCAAAATTAGGCTTTCCGCTCCCTACGAGAGCTGCTTTTCGTGCCGCTCATCCTGCACCTACTACACCAGTGTATATATGGATCTCTCCGCCCATTTTGAATATTTTTTCCCTTGCTTTGTCATCAATTTTCAGTACCAGATCTTTCAAACAGAACACCTCCAAGTGTTTTATCTGTAATAGTCAAAGGAAATTATACCCCCTGGGGGTAGATATATCAAGTTGCGTCAGGCTGAAAGACATCTTTGACAGAATCCCCTAATCAACCGGTTCCCATGAACGGGACTGAAAGATCTTGATGAAATCATCCGGCAGGGAAGCCCGAAAAGATCTTCCTGACAGATAGGAAAGCTCTCTCGGCAAGTCCTTGAACCCTATCTCCCACGCATGAAGCATGGGACGTTTTATTCCTTCTCTGCGCCAGATATCATTAATTTGACCTTTACCATATTTTATATCACCAAGAATGGGGCTTCCTATGTGAGAAAGATGAACCCTGGCCTGGTGGGATCTTCCTGTTACAAGTTCAAGTTCTACAAGTGATATATCAGGACTACCGTATAATCTCCTGTAAAGGGTCACTGAAGATTTACCTCCAGCATTGACATATACCTGGTTAGTCGTCGGGTCTTTCTGGAGAGAAGCGTTGATCCGGCCCTTTGAAGGAACACTGCCGGCAACGACGGCAAGATATCTCTTGACCACCCTTCCTTTCCGTATCATCTCATTGAGAATCCTTAAAGCATTACCATTCATGGCAAGCAGAACAGCGCCGGAAGTATTTCTGTCCAGCCTGTTGGCCAGGGCAGGACGAAAGTCGCATGAGATCTTGTCCATGTGGGACCAGAATCTTGTTATAACACTGTCCCCGCCCTTTTCTGAAGGCTGGGAAAGCAGTCCCGGAGGCTTGTTTATAAGGGCAATGTTCTGATCCTGAAAAAGGATATTCAACTTGCCGTATTGAAATGATCTACCTTCGTCAGAGATGAAAGAAGGCTCTCCCCAGGGGATAGTAACACTGTCCCCTTCCTGGAGTCTTTCCGAACAGTGAACCCTGGAGCCATTAACTCTTACGGATCCCTTTCGAATGTTCTTCATGATCGCGCTTAATGGAATGTCGGGCCAAAGGGACCTTAGATATTTGTCAAGTCTTCTTCCTGAATGATCACCTGATACTTTTAGAGAGTGTGGCATTGTGTCATTCCTGGAGGATCTATTCCCCCGCTCCTTCCCTGGAATTCCATTTCCAGAACCTGCGCCCGGTAGAATGATTGTATTCTGTTACTCCTTTTTCATCATCCAGAGTCGAGATGGCATCTTCATAACAGAAAAGCTTGAAATCAAGCTCATCGGCTGCAGATACTATGAGAGCCTCCGGGGTGGCAGGAAGAACCGGGGATCCATATTCCCTGCATCCATGATGACTCAGGAGTATGTGACCTATAGACAGTTTAAGGGATTCTTCCAGTCCGTAATCATCGGCGATCCTTGAAAAAGTGGCATATCCCAGGGCAATATGGTCCATTACCACACCAGGAAGGGTCATCTCAGGTGCAGGCCTGAGAGAGTAGGCCTCTATCTTGCCAATATCATGAATAAGGGCCCCGGCCAGAACCATGTCCACATCAACCTCCATACCTGATATGGAGTAAGTCTCGGCAATAGACCTTGCACACCTGCTGACACCAAGGGTATGCTCGAGAAGCCCGTGGACATAGGCATGATGATGAGAGACCGCAGCAGGAGCCAGGCGATAGGACTTCCAAAGGTCTCCAGAGAACATATGCTTCAGGAAATCCCTGATCTCAGTCCTGCATGAAGTGACCATACTCCAGAATTCGGACTCCAGGTCTTCCACTGGGACAGAGGATCTCTGAACAAATTCATGGGGAGCATATTTTTCCTGATCCAGAAGATAGAGGGCATTAAAATTCAACTGGGACTGTCCACGGAATTCTACCACCTGGCCCTGTACTCCCAGGCTTTTCCCCTGGACGGATTGAAGGAATCCGGGCTCTTCTGGATCCAGGATCTTCTTTTCATCCGGCACAGTAAGGTCCCACCATGATGCATTGGCCCAGATCTTACCCTCTATCTGCCCTTTTTCATCCATCACAGCCAGGTCCCAGAAGGTCCTGTTATTTCTGTCCTTCCTGGGAGTAATCCTTGCTACTACACCTACAAAACTGAATTTTTTATTGACCTCCAGTTTACGGACATCCTCTGAATTATCAAAGGATTCCTTCCTTACATTACCAGGATTGGACATAATGCTGGCGTTTCCCACGTTATCACCTCATAAAATGTTGGATATGGGTCTTCATCATAACAGAACCAGGTTCGTTTTAAAAAACAGAACAGAGGATCAAAAGGAACCAGAAGACTGAAAATTCTTGTAAGTTTTGAAATAAACCATTATGTGTACTTTATGTGTTATTATTCCACTAAACATCATTTTGAGAAAACAAGGGGGACGATGTTTTATGGAATTTTCCAACAGAGTCAAGTCTATGCAGTCTTCTCCTATCAGAAAGCTGATACCATACGCCGACGAAGCAAAAGCTGAGGGGAAAAAGGTCTATCATCTGAATATCGGTCAGCCTGATATCAAGACACCTCCGTCATTCCTGCAATCTATCAGGGATTTTGCTCAGGAAGTGATCGCCTACGCCACCTCCCACGGTAATCTTGACCTGATCGATGCCATGATAGGCTATTACAAAGGTTACAACATGGACTTCGAGAGAAAGAATATCATCGTTACGAACGGTGGGAGTGAAGCCCTTTCTTTCGCTTTCATGGCCATGTGTGACCCAGGTGATGAAATACTTGTTCCAGAACCTTTCTACGCTAACTACAATGCCTTCGCTTCAGCAGTGAACGTAAAGCTGGTACCTATTACTACAAAAGCAGAGGAAGGATTCCATCTCCCGCCGAAAAATGAGATAGCAAGCCTTGTCACAAC
>Ga0272442_10009513_pt1 | contig 12136 bp, 6 predicted proteins | sample SSMForm2O_FD_200262 | JGI IMG/M metagenome (GOLD analysis project Ga0272442, IMG submission 200262) | Marine sediment archaeal communities from Little Sippewissett salt marsh, Falmouth, MA, United States - SSM-Form-2O | ecosystem: Environmental > Aquatic > Marine > Wetlands > Sediment ... | reverse complement strand
CGGGAAAAACAGCATTCTGTGCTCGACAAGCTTGGGAGAATGGCCCTTACCTGCACAAGCCTCCAGGCCCTTATGGAGGAAAGCACACAGCTGGTAGCCAGTACCCTGGAAATCGAATCCTGCAAAATCCTAGAGCTGCTCCCGGACGGAAATTTCCTGCTGCGTGCGGGGTTCGGACCGGGGAGAGAACTCGCAGGAAAGGGAGTTGCCGGAGGGGGAAAGGACTCACTGGCAGGATACACGCTACTTTCCGGAAGACCTGTTTTTGTAAAAGATATGAAAAAGGAAACCCGCTTCAAAAAAACCGTTTCCTTTGCGGACCAGGACCTCGTAAGCGGGATTAGCGTTATCATAGGAGAGACGAAAAGACCTTTCGGGGTGATCGAAGCCTGCTCAACGCAAAAAAGGGAGTTTTCGGAAGAGGACCAGTATTTCCTTAGTTCGGTCGCGTTTTTGATCACAGAAACCACCGAACGCAGGAAAGCCGAGGAAAAACTGCGGCTGCACCAAAAACTGCTGGAAAAACAGGTCGAAGAAAGGACCAGGGAACTCACCAAAACGAATAAAACCCTGGTAACGGAAATTGTCCGGCGCGAACAGGTTGAACAGACCCTCCGGAGCAATGTGGAACTGCTGGAAAAACTGCTCAGCGCAATGCCAAACCCCATATATTACAAAAACGGGGAAGGAGCTTACCAAGACTGCAATGAGAACTTTTCTACACGAATCGCAGGTCTTCCAAAAGAAAAGTTACTGGAATCTACAGCTCCGGAAGTTGCCCAAAAAGTTTTGCCTGAGCTTATCCTTAAAGCCCCGGAGCAGAGCAAAGAAAAGCTGTTTGAACAGGCCCTGGAAATCCACTGGAAAGACCTGGAACTGCTGCGGAAGGGAGGAAGCCAGGTTTTTGAAGATGAAATACTATGTGCCGATGGCGTAAAACGAAACTTCCTTATCAACAAGTCAACCTTCGGGAACGGAAACGGCGAGGTTTCCGGGCTCCTCTGTATGATGCAGGACATAAGCGAACTCAAGCTGGCTGAAAAAAAGCTCAGGGACAACCTCTATTTCCTAGAAAAGCTTCTAGATGCCATCCCCACTCCCGTATTTTACAAAGACCGGAAAAACAGGTACAGACTCTGCAATGAAGAATATATAAGGGAAATCGCCGGGATCCCGAAAGAGCAGATAGTCGGGCATTCCCTGCATGAGTTCATAAAAGAACTACCTGAAGACCTTATCCTTCTTCATGAAAAATACGACCAGACCCTTATGAAGGAGAGAAAGACCCAGCGCTACGAAGCACAATTGAAATGCGCAACCAAAGGGTTCAGGGATTTTCTTATAAACAAAGCCCCTTACATCGAGAAAGACGGAGAACCCGGAGGGGTTGTCGGGGTGATGTTTGATGTTACCGAAAGCAGACAAGCCCGGGAAACCCTGGAGAGAAACGAAGAGCGCTACCGGCTCGCTGCGGAGCAGACAGGACAGATTGTTTTTGATTATGACTTCAAAACCGGCTCCGTTGACTGGGCAGGGGCTGTTACGAAAGACACCGCCCACATCATCGAACTCCGGAAATTCGACATGGACCGCTGGTGCGAACAGATACACCCTGAAGACCGGGGGCGAGTAAGGTCTGCTTTTGAAAAATCCCTTAAGACAGGAGAGAAGTTCCACGAAGTATACAGGTTAAGGAAAAAAGAAGGCGGATATATCTATCTTGAGGAGAGCGGAATCCTGTTAAAAGACGAAGAAGGCAAGATCCGCAGAATGCTGGGGTCAAAGAAAGACATAACCGAGCGAAAAATGGCAGTTGAAAAACTGCATAAAAGCGAAGAAAGTTTCCACTCCTTCATGCAGAACTTCAGGGGGCTTGGATTCCAGCTTGACAGTGACTTCACACCGGTATTCGTGCACGGAGCTGCAGAAGAAATCACAGGCTACAGTAAAGAGGAATTCCTTTCCGGAAGCATAGGATGGACCCGGCTTGTCAAAGAGGAAGACCTGCCGCTTATCCAGGAAAAAAGGAGGAAACTGAAGGAAGACCCGGAGCTTTTTACCGAACTTGAATACCGGATAAGGAGAAAGGACGGGAAACTTCGCTGGGTCCGGGAAGTTATCCAGAACGTCCCCGAAGGCCCGGATAAGTCAATACATTTCCAGGGTTCGATCCACGATATCACCCAAAGGAAGGAAGCTGAGGAAGCCCTGGAAAAAGCCGAAAAGGTCAGGAAAAAAGAGATCCACCACAGGATAAAGAACAACCTGCAGGTAATCTCTTCCCTTCTCAGCCTCCAGTCCGAAAAGTTCGGGGATGCTGAAGTGCTTGAAGCTTTCAGGGAAAGCCAGAACCGTGTCATATCCATGGCCCTGATTCATGAGGAACTTTACAAAGGAGACAAAATCGATACCCTCGATTTTGCAACTTACCTGAAGAAACTGACAGCCGACCTTCTCTCGTCATATACCTTAGGAAAGGATGACATCAACCTTGAGCTTGATCTCGAGAAAATTTACCTGGGGATGGACAGCGCAATTCCGCTCGGGATCATTGTCAACGAACTTGTCTCCAACTCCCTGAAACATGCCTTCCCGGCAGGGAAGAAAGGAAGGGTTCGCATAAGCTTCTGCAGAAAGGAAAATTTTGCAGGGAACCCGGAGGATTACGGGAAAGACCGCGGCTGCGGGGAAGAGAAGGACTTGCAGGCAGAAAATGACCTTCCTTTTACACTCATTGTCACCGACAACGGCCCCGGCATCCCCAAAGAAATCGATTTCAGGGATACGAGTTCCCTGGGTCTCCAGCTCGTAAATCTCCTTGTGGAGCAGATAGATGCCTCCATTGAACTTAACAGGAATGAAGGAACGGAGTTCTCAATTAGCTTCAAAGACACGGAAAAGTGATAGGTTACCGGGAAACAAAGTACACAAAAGGGAATGAAAGGTTACCGGGAAACAAAGTACACAAAAGGGAATGAAAGGTTGCCGGGAAACAGAGTACACAAAAGGGAATGAAAGGTTACCGGGAAACAAAGTACACAAAAGGGAATGAAAGGTTACCGGGAAACAGAGTACACAAAAGGGAATAAAAGGTTCCAGGAGAAACGAGAGGCTCCCGGAGGAAAAAACTGAGAGGATACATGAATATATGGGAAACAGGAAGGAAAGATATCAGTATAGAGCGTTCCCAGTTGATATTCTGGATAGCCATTATGGGATTGCTTTACATTATTAGCCTGGATAACTACCTCCTCTTCCACAGCCTCGTAGAACTGTTCAGCATCCTGGTAGCATACGTGATTTTCCTTATAATATGGAAATCGAGAGCCCTGCTGGAAAACCGCTACCTTCTGCTTATAGGCATAGCTTACTTTTTTGTCGGAAGCTTTGACCTCCTGCATACCCTCGCATACAAGGGGATGGGAGTGTTTCCGGGATACGGCTCGAACCTTCCCACACAGCTCTGGATAGCCTCAAGGTACATCGAAAGTATCTCTCTCCTTGCAGCTCCTCTGCTTTTCAGGCGCATTTCAGGGGCAGGGGAAGAAGAGACAAAAACCCTGGAAAACGTCCAGATCTCCCGGAAAATTTTTATCATATATACCTTAATTGCTTTTTTTTTGCTTTTTTCAATCTTCGCCTGCAGGAATTTTCCGGAATGCTATATTGAAGGTTCGGGACTTACCCCTTTTAAAGTGGGAAGCGAATACGTTATTTCTTTCATTCTTTTTTGCTCACTGCTCCTCCTGAACACAAAAAAGGACATGTTCGAGCCGCACATTTTCAGGATGCTTGCAGCATCCGTAATCCTTACGATCTTCGGGGAACTGGCTTTCACCTTCTACATCGACGTGTATGGATTTTCCAACCTTGTAGGCCACTACTTCAAACTGCTCTCTTTCTATCTGATCTACAAAGCAATTGTTGAAACAGGGTTCGAAAACCCTTACAGCATCCTTTTCAGGGAACTTAAACTGAGCGAAGAATCTTTCAGGGAGCAGGCAATTGCCCTCCACGACGACCAGGGACTGATATACAGTATGCTGGGAGTCAGGAAAGATATGCCAGGGCAGGAAACTGCAGCCGAAAAACTGCAAAAAGGCGAAGAACACTACCAGTCATTCATGCAAAACTTCCAGGGAATCGGGTTCCAGCTTGACAGGGACCTGGTGCCGATATTCCTGCAGGGGAACGTAGAGGAAATGACAGGATACAGCAAGGAGGAATTCTTTTCCGGAAAAATGAAATGGATCGAAATCATCCTTCCCGAATACCGCCCGTTGTTTCTTGAAAAATGGGAAAATATCAGTTCCGGCATGGTAACCTCCACAGAACTGGAATACCGGATCAGGAAAAAAGAAGGGGAAATAAGGTGGATCAGGGAAATTATCCGGAAGCTTCCCGGAAACCCCGGAAACCGGGGGCAGTTTCAGGGTTCGGTTTATGACATCACGGAACGTAAAATGGCCGAAGAAGCCCTGGAAAAAATAGATAAAATCCGCACGAAAGAAATCCATCACCGGATCAAGAACAACCTCCAGGTTATCTCATCCCTGCTGAGCCTCCAGGCGGAAAAATTCGGGGACGAAGAAGTGCTCGAAGCTTTCAGGGAAAGCCAGAACAGGGTAGTAGCCATGGCTCTCATTCATGAGGAACTATACAAAGGAGATAAAGTTGACACCCTTGATTTTGCAGCTTACCTCCGGAAACTGGCTCCTGACCTGCTTACTTCGTATACCGTGGGAGATAATGAAATCAGCCTGAAACTGGACCTGGAAAAGGTTTACCTTGGAATGGACAGCGCAATTCCCCTGGGGATCATTGTCAACGAACTGGTTTCCAACTCCCTGAAACACGCCTTTCCCGCAAAGAGAGGAGAAATCTGCATAAAACTCAAAAGAGCGGAAAATTACGGAAAATCAGCCGCTTTTGCAGGAAGCGGTGAAGAATACGAAGGCTGCAGGGAAAATAAAAACACGTTTACACTCATGGTTTCGGACGACGGGAAAGGAATCCCGGAGGAAATAGATTTCAGGGATACGGATTCCCTGGGACTCCAGCTCGTAAATCTCCTTGTGGAACAGATTGAGGGCAGCATAGAGCTTAAAAACGGGACCGGGACGGAATTCAGGATAGATTTTACGGATAACTGAAATTAGCGGTTTATCAGTCGGGGAATGCGGGGGGAAATAATCAGGCTCAACAGGGCTTCATGCCCATAAGTGACTTATTTTAAATATTCTGAAAATGATTATATATTTTCAGAGAATATAAATATGCAAGTATAAATTCGTGACAAGGGGATGTGGGAAGCATAAAGAATGTTGAAAAACCGAGGGTTCTGGAGGAGGAAGAGAAGTGGATGGAACATTTCCCCTCAAAAAATCCCAACCCGGTACTCAGGGTGGGAGATAAGGGAGAGGTCCTTTACTCCAATGCCGCAAGCGTTCCCCTTCTGGAGCACTGGAAGGTATCTGCAGGGGGAAAACTTCCGCATTCTATGAGGGAAATGGTCGGAAGGGCCGTTCTCAGGAGGAGTCCGGAAAAACTGGAAGTAAAAGTAGGAGACCATACATACCTCTTCACGCTCAATCCGCTGCCTGAAGAAGGCTACGTAAACCTCTACGGGTTTGACATCAGCAGCCAGAAGAGGACCGAAGAACAGCTCCTGATGAGGGAGAGGCAACACCTTGCCCTGAACAAACTGGGGAAAATGGCCCTTGCTTGCAAGAAACTCCAGGTTTTTATGAAAGACAGCACAAAGCTGATCTCCAGGACCCTTGAAGTCGAGTACTGCAAGATCCTGGAACTCCTCCCAGAAGGAGACTTCCTGCTCAAAGCAGGGACCGGGTGGAAGCCCGGAACTGTGGGAAGAACCATTGTAGAAGGGCAGAAAGACTCCCAGGCAGGGTACACGCTCCTGACGAACAAACCCGTGATCGTGGAAGATGTTGAAAAGGAAACGCGGTTCAGGGCACCCGAACTCCTCAAAGAACATGGCGTTGTTAGTGGGATGAGCATAATCATAGGGGACATAAACAGGCCCTTCGGAGTAATGGGAGTACACAGCACAAAGAAAAGGGAATTTACCCGGGAAGACATCTATTTTCTAAGTTCCGCAACCCTCATCATCGCGGAAGTGATCGAACGCATACACGCGGAAGAAGAGGTGAGGAGGCAGCGGGAGCATCTTGAGGAAATGGTGGAAAAAAGAACCGGGGAACTTACAAAAATAAACAGGCGGCTGAAAAAGGAAATCACCGACCGGAAACAGGCCCAGAAAATCCTGCAAAAAAGCGAAGAAAGGTACAGGACAGCAACAGAGCAGACAGGGCAGCTGGTCTACGACTGCGACCTCGGCAGCGGGGAAATAGACTGGGCAGGAGCGATCAGGAAACTTACCGGCTACGACCCCAGGGAGTTTCAGCAGGTAGACTTTGAAGGATGGTCCGAGCATATCCACCCCGAGGACCGCAAAAATGTGCTTGCATCCCATGCACGTTCCCTGCAGACCGGGGAGAAGTTGCATGAAGAGTACAGGTTCCGAAGGAAAGACGGGACTTACTTCTATGCGGAAGACAGCGGGACTTACCTGAGAGACGAGAGCGGATGCATATGCAGGGTGGTAGGGGTGATGAAAGATACCACCGAAAGGAGGCTTGCAATTGAAAAGCTCAGGGAGAGTGAAGAACGCTACCGGTCTTTTTTGAAGAATTTCAGGGGCATCGTGTTCCAGGGGGATATGAACTACAACGCTCATTTCATGCACGGGTCCCTTGAGGAAATAACAGGGTACAGGGAAGAGGACTTCGTCCCCGGAGGGTTGAAGTGGAAGATGATTATCGACCCTGAAGACCTGCCGGCGGTCCGTGAAGACTCTAAAAAATTGAAGATTGCTCCCGGGGCTTCCACTGAAAGGGAATACAGGATAAAAAGAAAAGACGGGGACAGGTGCTGGGTCCATGAAATAGTCCAGAGCATTCCCGACGAATCCGGAAAACCCATACTTGTGCAGGGCTCGATTTACGATATTACCGAACGCAAAGCTGCCGAGGAAGCCCTGGCAAAAGCCGAAGAAACCAGGAAAAAAGAGATCCACCACCGGATCAAGAATAACCTGCAGGTAATCTCTTCCCTTCTCAGCCTCCAGGCAGAAAAATTTACGGATGAAGCCGTTACCGAAGCTTTCAGGGAGAGCCAGAACCGTGTCATTTCCATGTCCCTTATCCATGAAGAGCTCTACAGGTCAAAGGAAATGGAAACCCTGGACTTTGCGGCGTATCTCAAAAAACTGACAGCCGACCTCCTCCGGACTTACAGGGTCAGAAGCGATGAAATCAGCCTGAAACTGGATATAGAAGAAGTGCGTTTCGGGATGGATACTGCAATCCCTCTAGGGATCATCATCAACGAACTTGTATCCAACTCCCTGAAACATGCCTTCCCGGAAGGTAAAGGAGGAGAAATCCTGATCAAGCTTTTCCAGACAGACCACAATAAAAATAAAGTTATAAGTAGGAACAGAAAAATTAATAAAAATGGTAATAGTAATTACAGTACTCAGTTCTCATTGATCGTTTCGGATAACGGGTCAGGATTCCCTGAAAACATTGATTTCAGGAATACCGCCTCCCTGGGGTTGCAGCTGGTAAACACCCTGGTGGAACAGCTCGAAGGAAAGATCGAACTAGAGAGAAACGAAGGGACTAATTTCATAATCCGGTTCAGAGAGACCGGGTGACCAAAAAATGGCAACTAACCTATTCAAAGCCAACAGCAATGAAAGAAAACGGGGGTAACAAAATGGTAAAAGCAAAGATTCTGGTTGTTGAAGACCAGAACATAGTAGCCCTGAATATCAGAAACAAGTTAAAGAATCTTGGGTATACCGTCCCAAGCACCGCAGCTTCAGGGGAGGAAGCAATCCGCAAAGCAGAGCTTACAGGTGCTGACCTTGTTTTGATGGACATCATGTTAAAAGGGGATATGGACGGGATCGAAGCAGCAAAGGAAATCAAAGCCCGTTTCGGGATACCCGTTATTTATCTTACAGCCTACACGGACAGCGAAACCCTGGAAAGGGCCAAAATGACCGAGCCTGCCGGGTATATCTCGAAACCCTTCAAAGAAGAAGACCTGCACAGCAATATAGAGATGGCTCTCCATAAACACCGTGCAGAAAAGGGAGAGGAAGAAGGAGGAGAAGGAGAAGAGGTAGAAGGAAAAAGGGTAGAAGAAGGAGAAAGAGAGGAAAAAGAGGAAGGTTAAGAAGGAGGAGAAGGAGAAGAGGCCGTTTAAGAAGAATGTTTAAGAGGAATGTTTAAGAGGAATAATCGGTCGATGCTTTTCCAAAATCCCCATAAATTAAATTATCCTTGCTTTTATGAGTTCCAGGAATGTTCGCCTGTTCAAAGAAATATCTCACTGTCCCCAAAAACAGTTTTTCAATTCGATAGTTAAAAAATGCCTCCGGCAGCTTGCCTGGCGGCCCTCGCAAAAAAGAAACAAAAGAGATATTTGAAGAAATATTTACAGCTTGTATCTGTTTCTATTCTTATTTGTATTTCTGCTTTATTTGTACTGTTCTTGATTATCTTCTGCTTTATTTGTACTGTTCTTGATTATCTTCTGCTTTATTTGTACTGTTCTTGATTATCTTCTGCTTTATTTGTAATGTTCTTGATTATCTTCTGCTTTATTTGTACTGTTCTTGATTATCTTCTATTTTATTTGTACTGTTCTTGATTATCTTCTATTTTATTTGTACTGTTCTTGATTATCTTCTATTTTATTTTCCTTCTTCATTTTTATTCTGGAAAAGCCGGCCACCTTCGGCGCCCGGGACAGGAACGACGTGAGATAGTTAATTCCGGTTGCATGGGGCATAATTAAGGATTCGGAGCAAACCATTACTCTTGTTTGCTTAAATATGTCACCGGATAATGAACGAAGAACAAAATTTAAAAGAAGCCCGAAATAATACAAAAACGAATTCCTGTTTTTCAGGCAGTGTGCCTGCGTTAAAACGACAGGAAGAAGATTCGGGAAGCAGCTGGCAGTGAAAAAATCAGCGTTTTGAGCTTGCATAGGAACAGACGTTGAACAAAATCCACGACCCGCAGCAGATCCAGAATACGGGGCCTGATGTATTTATCAGGAACTCGCCGGTACCGGGATTTTCAGGATTCATTTCAACATACAGGGATCCGGCAGTCATAAGCAGAAAGCTTCCGATGGTAAAAAAGAGGAATACAAATCTTACACTGGATGCCTTTGGATCTGGGAAGGAAAAACCGCTCATAAGTTAAGATTAACATAAGAAAATAAATAATTTTTCAAATTTTCCGACGGTAAACAGTGTTAAGGTTTACATGAAAACAAATATTTCAGAGTACAGAACAAAAACTTAAAATAATAAAAAAAAGGCGGGCGTTAACTGTTCTTAAAAAGATGCGATTGTGGATTGAACCTGTGGATTGAACTTGTGGATTGAACTGGAGGTTGGTTGATAATCTCCAAAAAGATAACGCCCTGGTAAATTACATGAAAATATATTATATAAAGCATTTCAGTTATATATATTTATAGAAGAATAATTACCAAATATATATAAATTAAAATTATAACAGGTATAAATATAATAATTTTGTTGATACATTAGCCAGTTTATGTTACAAGCAGAGCGCCTTAACTGTCCGGGATAATAATTGAAAAAAAAGGAAGGGAGGCCGTATTTCCACTTGTCGGAAGAAAACCCGGACTTCCCCGGACTCTTAAAGTTTATGAATTTTTGCTGCGCCCAGAGCGTTCGAAACCATTGTTTCAATATCCAGCTTTTTTTCCTCAAGAACGATGTGGTCATATCCTGCCCTAACCTCGGGACGTTCGGGAACGGCGGTGCAGCTGACCGCAGGCCTGGTGGAGATCTCATAGGTCCCTATCCGGCGGGCGATGTCCACAATTTCAGTTTTATCAAAAGCGATCAGGGGGTGATAGACCGGGACCGCAAGCTGGTAGATCTCAGCGTACATATTGGCAGAGGTCTGGGACGCAACCTGCCCCAGGGAAGAACCGGTAATAACGCCGCTTGCCCCTTCCTTTTTCATGACCTCGTAGGCTTCCCTGTACATCATACGCTTGCAGAGGAGGCAGGTATTTTTCCGGTTGCAGATATCAATGAAAGCGCGGAGATTGGGGCCGTGAGGGACTTCATAAGTCGTGAACTGGTGCCCCGGAGCCCAGGCCTGGAGCTGGCGGATGCAGTCAAAGGCGCGTTCTTTTGCTGCATCATCGGCGTAGGGAGAAACGTTGCAGTAGACCGGGATGATCATGACCCCGCGTTTCATCAAAAGCCATGCTGCAACAGGGGAATCGAGACCTCCGGACATGAGCACAACCATGCTCCCCTGAGTCCCCAGGGGAAGGCCGCCAACTCCGGGAAATGTTTCCAGGTAAATATAAGCGAGTTTCTGCCGCATCTCTACAAAAATCTCCCTGTCAGGAGAGTTCAGGTCCACCCTGGGAGTCTTTCCTTCCCTTTCCAGAGCCATCCAGACAGCGTCCCCGCACGTTTTCCCGACGTCTGCCGAGGAGAAAGGATGATTGCCACTTCTCCTGGCCCTGATGGCAAAGGACTCACCTTCCAGGATAAGCCCCGACCCAAGGGCAGCGCAGACCCCGGCAGCACTTTCTAGCTCAGGCTCTGCGGTCACTGCAGGGGAAGCCGAGACAACCCCGAAAACATCGGCTGCTGCCTTTGCTGCACGGTGATCGGCAGTTTCAATAAAGATCCTGCCCCATTCCCGCCTGATCTGGGAAAACTCAATGCCCCTGGAAGCCAGCATCGCTGCTATGTTCTTCACAAGGATCTTCTCATACCAGTTCCGGACCCCTGTGCTTTTCAGAGCAAGCTCCCCGTACCGGACAATGATGACATCAACAGGAACCCCTATGTTTATGGGACCTGAAGCGGAAGCAGAATCACAACCGGTTTTCCCGGAAGCAATAACCTTGCTTTTGCTCTCGTTTCCAGCCCCGCTGGCAGAACCGGTTTCAAGAAAATTTTCGGTGTCAGTAGAACGGTCTTTCATAGATACTTACGAGTAAGGACTACAAGAGGTTTAAAGCTTTCAGGAAAAAATAATTTTTTCCGAAAGAAGGGGTGACTCCGGAAGAAAGCGGGAGAAAAATAAGAGAAATAAGAAGAAAGCAGAAAGAAAATTGGAGGAAAAAGAGGAAAAATAGTGATGAAATCGTCAAAAATGGACACGAAAAGCCCTCTAAAGAGTAAAACTCAGGGAGCCCGGAAACTTAGACATAATGTTGTTTCTCGCTTGATCCAGAATGCGAAAGAGTTATAAAAAACAGCAGCAAGAGCGAGAGAACAAGTATTCAGTACAAAAAATATACAAACTGCAATATTATTTTTGGAAAATCTATATAAGTTAGTAAGTTCATAGTAATGTATGGTATTGTGTAACATGCACAATATCATAGACATTGGGTAAGACTGAGAACATTGCCCACTATCGGAACGACGCAAGCAAAGAGAAAACAACCACGCCAGGGGTGGAGTACCAATGGATACTCTAAAAGAGCTTGCAGGGAAATCGATAGTAACAGCTGTTACGTTTTACAGCCTGTTGCTTGTTCTGTTCCCTGTGGGCTGGATCGTTTTGCTCGGGACTGCCATTCGAAAACCGAGCACCGATAAAAGATCTGTAGAAGCGAGAATCCTTGGGGCAGACATTGATGTCTGAAACCCGAGATAAGGGCATGGGTGTTAGAAGCGTAACAAGGAAGCCCGAAAGGGAATCTGGCCAACATTCTCGTCGCTCAGCACCGGTGTCGAAACAAACAAGGGAACCTTTGAGGGTTTCTGGTAAACATTCGCACCACCCTCTTGCAATCTGTAAATTGGTTTCAAGCGGGTGTCAGAAATAAACAAGGAAAATAGTAGCTCCGAGCTACTTTCGGCAACCTACGGAATTTGAGGCATTTTCGAAGGGAAACCGGAATAAACGGAGAGCCGCAGTTTCCAGGAAACATTCGGGCAACCCACTTTTTTTTATTATTGTATTTTTTGCTTTTTGTTTGTTATAATTGTTATTTTAATTGTTATTTTAATTGTTCGATT
>Ga0272442_10009511_pt1 | contig 12137 bp, 9 predicted proteins | sample SSMForm2O_FD_200262 | JGI IMG/M metagenome (GOLD analysis project Ga0272442, IMG submission 200262) | Marine sediment archaeal communities from Little Sippewissett salt marsh, Falmouth, MA, United States - SSM-Form-2O | ecosystem: Environmental > Aquatic > Marine > Wetlands > Sediment ... | reverse complement strand
GTCAATGATGCAAATACTATAATATTCGCTCAGTACAGGTTTCGGGACATCATCACTTTTGGGCCATTGATAGATCAATCCTTTTCAAAAAGTGAAATAATGGGTGCAATAATCAGCCCTGCACCTATCCCGATTATAATCGAAGCCACAAATATCAGTACAGAAGTCTGCAGGTAAATCAGGCCTACGCCTACTCCGATCATTGTTGTTCCACCGATTGCCCAGGAACTTTTTTCATCTTTTTTCTTTTCCATGATAAAGTTTTTTTTATTGATTTATATAATTTTTTAAGAGAAATTTGTTGTTAACTATTTCATTTTCCAGGTTTTACTATTTATGGCCTATTTCAGTAATTCAGCAATTGCCGGGCGGGCAGTTTTAATCTGTTCGTAATCGAGTTTCAATCCCAGAGGCGCAAATGCATTGCCAAGGTAGTCATAAATACCTTTTACAGCTTCAAAAGGTACCAGCACCGATTCAAGTGCAGTTGACCCGGCATTGTTGCGTATGGTTTTATCAGCACCGGCATCAAGCAGGATTTTAACAATTTCTGTCCTGCCAAAGAATGCGGCAGTGTGCAATGGTGTAGAACCTTCGTTATTCGTATAATTAATATCAATTCCGGCTTCAACCAATATTCCAACAATTTTGGTTTTGCCGAATGTGGCAGCAGTATGTAACGGGTTGCCACCGCCTGTAGTATCTTTTTCATTCAGGTCGGTGCCGGCAGCTATATGTTGCCTGATTACACCCACATCTTCTCTGAGCACAGCTTCGTGAAGGCCCATTGCCGGTGCTTCAGCGCTGACTGTTTTTTCTTTCACTGAAATTTCGTTGCCATTTTCGGCGCTGATAAAAACAAACATTGCTGAAACCAGGATTACAAAAGTTGCAATTCTCATGTATATATTTTTCTGCAACACTATTCTGTATCCTGAAACAAGCGCGTTGGATATAGCAAAGGTTAATACTATCAATAAAAAGTATTTAACAAATACAGGAAGGGAAAGATTAACCATTGCCAGAGCAATAATCCCTGCAACAATGATATGGATGATATATACTGAATAGGAATTTTTGTTTAGCTCATTCATTACTTTATTTTTTCCGTCGAATAAACTTCTGAAAACAAAAATGAGCACATACAAAAAGCCAAACATGGCTAAAAGTGCTGTGCCGTAATATATAAGGCGGTCGGTAAATTCAGACACTAAATAATTATTTCTGCCGGGTTCAATAAGATTATAAAATAAGTTCAATGCCACGGTTTTAAAAACAATTAACGATGGTATCAAAATCATAACTGAGCCAATCAGCAGGGTACTATTCTTTGTGGATGATTCAAATATTTTCTGTTTGTTACAAAGCGAACCTAAAAGGAATACCATAAAGTAAACAAGCAATCTTTCACGTTGAAATTCGAAAAAAGCTGAGTGAGACCAGCCTTTTAATCCAAGCATTGAGATTCCCATGCTGTAGGCAAGGCTGATCACAATGGCCATTATCACGCCGGTTTTTACTGATATCTTTACCGGAAAAACGTTGGCTCTTGCAAGTGCCAGGTAAACAACCTGAAAGGTAAAAAGGATTGGAAGGAACCATAACCAGCTTTGGGTCGGGTTGTTGGCAAAAAAGCTTACATCGGTCCCTCCCCTCTGGAACAGGTGGAAGTATGAAAACCACTCTTCCTGTGGCAACCCCCTTGAGTAAAGGAAAATTACTTTGTAAGCAGGTATTAAGGTAAATACAGCAATGATCCAGGGCAATAATATCCTTTTGAACTTTGATTTTAAAAATCTCCGGTTGCCCTTGTTTTTTATTGAATCAGGAACAAAATAGCCCGAAATAAAGAACATGACAAACATGACAAACAGGTCGATGTAAGTACGCACCCAGGCAAGGGAATCGTTTTTGGCAGGATCGTCAACAATCCAGAACATGTCAAATCCACGTTCATAGCTCATGCCCGCGTGAAGAACAATAACAAGGAAAATAAGGAAGGTCCTTAAGTGGTCTAAAAAGTAAATTCGTGTTTTCATTTTATACTATTTTTATTCGGTTCTTGAAAAATTTCGATGGTGTAAAGGTCAGGCAAACCGTGATGCAGGACTAATCACTTAAAATGCAAAGAATAACAAATTTGGAGAGGCAGTATAAATTTTGGCGCAACCATATAAATTATGATGCAAAGATGGATGCAACTTCCCCAAAATGATAACTTAAGTATTATTCGTATCTTAAGGAAAAATTCATATTTTCGAATGTCCTGAAAAAAATTATGACTGAAAATCACTCCATAGAAAACGAATTTTTGAAAAGGATTACTGATATTATCGGGGATAATATTTCCAGTGAGCAGTTTGGCGTTTCAGAATTAGCCGGGAAAACAAACATGAGCCGCTCAAACCTGCTCCGTAAAGTGAAAAAGCTATCCGGGTCATCGGTAAGCCAGTTTATAAGGCAGGTTCGTTTAAATTATGCAATGGAACTTCTGAAAGAAGAAAAGTATACTGTTTCAGAAGTGTCTTATAAAGCCGGGTTTGGAAGTATCTCGTATTTTATAAAGTGTTTCCGCGATTTTTATGGCTTTCCTCCGGGCGAAGCCAACAAAAAGGAGATTGAAAAGAGGGAAATTGAAAAATCCATAACTCCCAAAAGTTTAAAAGCTCACGTGATATTACCGATAACTGTTTTGATTGTTATTTTGGCTGCGGTTCTTTTTGTTGTGTTTGATCCATTTTCACCTCCCGTTAATAAAAAAGAAAAATCGATAGCTGTATTGCCATTCAAAAACGATAGTAATGATTCGACCAACGTTTATTTTATTAATGGTTTGATGGAGGCAACGCTTAATAATCTTCAGAAGATTAAAAATGTGAGGGTTATCAGCAGGACTTCGGTTGAAAAGTACAGGAACCACCTGAAAACAATTCCTGAAATCGCCAGGGAACTGGATGTTGATTTTCTGATTGAAGGAAGCGGCCAAAAAATCGGGGATCAGATTTTACTGAATATTCAATTGATTGAAGCCAGGACTGATAAGCATTTATGGGCGAATCAATTCAACAAAGAAGTCAGTGATATATTTGGCCTCCAGGCAGAGATTGCTAAAAACATTGCCGATGAGATCGAGGTGGTAATAACACCGGAGGAAGAGAAAAGGATCAGTAAGGTGCCCACATACAACATGGCCGCTTACGACAGTTTTCTCAAGGGGCTGGATTTGCTGAATAACGGCACGAGGGAAAATCTGATGGAATCGATACCTTACTTCAGGGAAGCTATCAGCCTGGATGATGCGTATGCGCGGGCCTATGCAGGAGTCGCAATTGCCTACTACCTTCTGGATGAGAACCAAGCTGTAAAACAATATACCGATTCGATCAGTTTTTATGCAGAAAAAGCAATGTTTTACGATGCCCGGCTACCGCAAAGTTTAATAGCGAAGGCACTTTTTTATATGAACACCGGTGCGTATGAGCAGGCTGTCACATATTTTGAAAAAGCCCTGGAATATAATCCGAATTCCGATGTTGCACTGGCCTTTCTTGTCAATTTATATGTGAATTACCTCCCCGATACCCGAAAATACCTGAAGTATGCACTCCAGGGGATCAGGCTCAATATTGCGTCTTACGATTCTGTTACAAGGAGCGTCATTTATCTCCACCTGAGCAATGCTTTTATCCAGTCCGGATTCATTGACGAAGCTGAAAAGTATATCAACTTATCTCTGTCATACGACCCGGAAAATTTATATTCAACGTATGTGAAAGCATATATCCTTTATGCTTCGCATAGGGATCTTCATCGGTTAAACGAGCAACTGGTCAGTGTAATTGAAAAGGATACGACACGGCTTGACATTATGCAGGAGGTTGCCAAAAGTTATTATTACCTGAAAGACTATGAACATGCTTACAGGTATTACAAAAAATTTGCTGATATCCGTAAATCTTATAACCTAAACATTTTCCGAACCGAAGATGTAAAGATCGGGTATGTCTGTTTAAAACTGGGGAAACAGGATGAAGCAGAAAAATATTTCTCGGAATTCAGGGAATATGCTGAAAATGACCCTTCGGTTTACAAGGAAATAAACCTGGCCATGTACTTTGCAGGTATGGGTAAAAGCCAACAGGCGCTGGAACACCTGAAACGTTTTTCAGAACAGGAATATTTTCATTACTGGACAGTAATTTATACTGACATGGAGCCATTGTTTGAAGATATTAAAGGGCATCCGGAGTTCAGGATTATTTTGAATGATATCAGGGAGAAATTCTGGAAGTGGAATGAAAATGTCAAAGCAACATTTTAATGGAAAGTATGATATCGAGGCTGTCCTGTATCAAATTCCTGAAATGTATGTCAGAAAATATTAAAAATTGGGCATAAAAAAGCCTGGATTCATGATGATACCAGGCTTTTAAATTGGTTATATTATTGATGTTAATATCGCTCTCTTTTTGTATATTTTGTATGCAATAAATGGTGCGACACTTCACCGAGCGGTTCTTTTAAGAAATCTTTGTAGAGCTTTTTAATTTCCGGGTTATCGTGTGATTTCCGGATGGGCAGGTCGCCATCTTCTTCATAAATTGCTTCGGCACGTTTCCTCCTGATTTCAGCATTGGTCGGGATAGGCTGGCCGCCACCCCCAAGGCACCCGCCGGGGCAGGCCATAACCTCAATAAAGTGGTAATCCGCTTTCCCTGATTTAACCTGGTCCATCACTTTTTTGGCGTTAATCAATCCATGGGCAACTGCGCATTTTAATTCTACTCCGTCGAGGAATGCCCACTCTTTAAGCGGATTTTCAATCTTAATGGTCGCTTCGCGCACTTCATCCATCCCTCGTACAGGAAAGATATTAAGGTTTTCGAAAGGCACCTCACGCCCGGTCACAATTTCGTAGGCGGTACGTAAAGCCGCTTCCATCACGCCGCCTGTCGCACCGAAAATTACTGCCGCACCCGAAGATTCACCCATTAACCGGTCGTATTTTACATCTTCGAGTTTGTTGAAGTCAATCCCTGCCTGTTTGATAAGTATCGCCAATTCCCGTGTCGTTAAAACATAGTCAACATCGCGGTAGCCACTGTCGTGCATTTCGGGCCGGTAAGCCTCGAATTTTTTTGCAGTGCAGGGCATGATCGAAACCGAGACTATTTTTTCAGGGTCAAGGTTCCTGGCTTTGGCATAGTAAGTTTTTGCCAATGCCCCGAACATCTGTTGCGGCGATTTGCAGGTTGAAACATTATCAAGGTGCTCAGGGTACATGTGCTCGATATATTTGATCCAGCCCGGAGAGCAGGAAGTTGTCATCGGAAGGGCGACATTTTCATCCTTGTCGACAAGTACTTTTTTCAGCCTGGTTAGCAACTCTGTCCCTTCCTCCATGATCGTGAGGTCGGCTGTAAAATCGGTATCGAGGACTGAATCAAATCCTAAACGCTTCAGTGCTGCAACCATTTTCCCAGTTACCCTTGTCCCCGGTTTGAGCCCTAATTCTTCGCCCAGCCCGACACGGACAGCCGGGGCAGTCTGGACAATTACATGTTTATCGGGACTGGCGATGGCTTCCCAAACCTCTTCGATATAATTCTTCTCGACCAGGGCACCTGTAGGGCAGTGGTTCACGCATTGCCCGCATTGGGTGCATACTACCTGGTTTAGCACTTTTTCGAAGAAGGTGGTGATCTTCATCTGGTCGCCCTTGTGTGAAACAGTCAGTAATTCGGCACACGTCCTCACACACCTCTGGCACCTGATACATTTGCTGTCGTCTTTCATAATCGATGGCGAAAACATATCGATTGTATAATTTTTGTAAGGTACCAGTTCGATAAAATCCTGTGTCATGATTTTGTATTCCGAGGCGAGGTCCTGCAACTCGCAGTTTCCGTTCCGGTAACATTTTGTACAATCGGCATTATGTTCCGATAACAGCAACTCTATGATATGTTTCCTTGAATTCCGGACTTTCAGGCTGTTGGTAAGAATTTCCATCCCCTCTTCACAGGGAGTGGCACACGCGGCAGAAAGCCTTTTCTGCCCGGCAATTTCGACTACGCAAACGCGGCAGTTCCCTGCGACACATAAATCTTTATGGTAACACAGGGTAGGAATTCGTGTGCCTTGTTCCTCGGCTGCTTCCAGGATTGTTTTGCCTTTATCGACTTCTGCCTGGATTCCGTTTATAGTTATTTTTACTTTTTTTGACATTTTACTTCAGTTAACAGGTTAATAATTAGTAAATCATCTCTTCACGGAAGTTTTCAACAATCGAAGAGAACGAATTGGCTACCGATTGCCCCAGGCCGCATTTGGCTGTGTACTGCATTGTTTCAGTAAGCCTGAGCAATTTGTCGAGGTAAGAAGCTGGCTTATCGCCACGTTTAACTGCTTTGATCCCCATTAATAATTGCTGGCAGCCAACGCGGCATGGCGTACATTGCCCGCACGATTCTTCCCTGAAAAATTCGAGGTAATTATCCAATACATTAAACATTGAGCGCGAGCTGTTAAAAAGCATCATCGACCCGCCGGTAGGCAATGAAATACCTGTTAATTTCCCTTGGAATCCGATGGCAGCATCCTTGAATTTTTTACGGGGCACCAGGAAGCCTGATGCACCGCCAACCTGGACAGCTTTTGTGTCGCCATCGCCAAACTCGTAAACAAAATCCTGGAGGCTCATCCCCAATTCAAGCTCATAAATTCCGGGTTTTGGCGTATCACCCGAAACCGAAAACAGTTTAGTCCCTCTTGAATACTGGACTCCGAGGTCGTAGAATTTTTTGGCGCCTTCCTTAAAAATGGTATAGGTATGCGCCAGTGTTTCGACATTATTAATTACAGTAGGTTTATCCATGTAGCCCGCCTGTGTAGGGAAGGGAGGTTTATTTCTTGGTTCGCCGCGGCGGCCTTCCATTGACTCCATCAGGGCTGTTTCTTCGCCACAAATGTAGGCTCCGCTACCCATGAATACTGTTATTTTAAAATCGAGTTTTATTTCCTTGCAGTAATATTCGAATTCATCGATGACCTTATTTAACTCTTCTTCGAGGAATTTATATTCCCCCCGAAGATAAATAAAGCCTTCTTTAGCACCGGTCACGTGGCCGCATACGGCCATTGCGGTCAAAACTTTATAGGGGACTTTCGAAAGGATTTCCCTGTCTTTAAATGTCCCCGGCTCCCCTTCGTCGGCGTTGCAGATGATATACTTTTTATCCGATTTGGCTTCGGCAGTGAGTTTCCATTTCAGGCCTGTAGGGAAGCCGGCCCCACCCCTGCCTTTCAGTTCCGAACTTATCAGCTCGTTGATTAACTCTTCCGGTTTTTTCTTTATTGATTTGCTTAGGATCTGTTCCCAGTCGTTCTCATTCCTGAAAATAAAATCAGCCCTTTTTAACAGATATGAATTTGCCATAATAATTGCCTCCTTTTTAATTTTCGTTGGGTTCTTTCATATACATCGATAATATTTCCCTGACCTTTTCAGGTGTGAGGTCTGTATAGATATCGTCGTTAATCAGCATTGCAGGCGCTTTATGGCACCATCCCAGGCAGTTGGTTTCGAGAAGGGTAAACTTCTTGTCGGGCGTAGTTTCACCGACCTTGATCTTTAGCATATTCTGGATAGCCAGAAGGATTTGGTTTTTTCCTTTCATCGAACAGGTTATGGTACGGCAAACCCGGATGACATTTTCCCCCATTTTTTTTGTTTCGAGGAAAGAATAAAAGGTAGCTGTGCCATAAACTTCCGAAGCTGAAATGTCTATTTCGCGGGCAATTTCCACCATCGCGTATTCAGAAAGATACTTTTCCCTGGCAACCACACCTTGCATGATGGGCAGAAGGCTATCTCTCTTCCTTCCGTGTTTTTCCGCCAGATCTTTAATCAGAGATTGAATCGGGTTCATTTAAAATTATTTTGAATGGTTGTTTATTTAAATCTATTGTTACGTTTTTTATTATGCAGTACGCCAGTAAAGGCCAGGTCGTTACAGTATGTCTATCATACTATTCTTTTAAAAAACGGATAAAAATAGCAGTATGATCGAATTAAAATTAAGACAATAATCAGAGGGTTTGGTGTTCTGCAACATAATAAGCCAGGATTAACCGGATAGCCTTTATTTATAGAGAAATAACTGATATCTCTCAACATCCCGGCAAAATGTTGATGAACACACACTTAATATTTAGTTAACATTTGCAGGGTAATGATACTAAACATTTTTCGTTAAAATAACATCTGTAAAGCAACCTTTGTATTATTTTTTTATCTGTTATATACAGGAATTAAAATCCTGGTAAGCCAGATACATGAAAACAATTTTTAAAGCCATGAAAACATTAAACAATGAATAGTTTAAAATTAACTTTCGCCTTTTTTATATTAACTAACTTTCTTTTCCCCGGATTGTATGGTCAGCGGGTGTCGGTCGAGGGAGTTATCATCGATTCAGATTCCGGTGAAAAAGTAAAGAATGTCAATATTTTTGAAGAGCATTCAGGCACCGGTACCTTATCCGACGGCAATGGTTATTTCCGGTTGTTGCTTGGGAGCGGCGAAGTACGGCTTTTTTTCAACGAAGGCAGTTATAAAGAGTATGTCAGGGAATTTGTATTAAACGGGGATACTTTGCTGACTGTGCCGATGGAGATCGACGGTCAACAAAAGCACGGACTTTTTAAGTTCAGCAAACATGAAACAGGCCAGACAGCATCGGCTGGCCAGGAGCTATTGAAAAATCAGCGCAAATAAATTATTTAATCCCTTTTATTATTTTCCCCTGGCACCGGTCGGGCGGGTAGATGCCTATCAGTCCTGCAAGGGTCGGGACGAGGTCAGGTGCAGTGTGCCGTTCGTTAATAATTACGTGATTTATGCCGTTCCCGTAAAAAACCAGGGGGATATGTGTCTGCCCGGTGTAGTTGACTTTTTTGTACTTATAAGTTGGCTGCCACCCTTCTTCCAAAACATATAAAAAATCGCCTGACTGTTTTTTGTTAAACGAATTGTACAGGTTTGAATTGGCATTCGAGCCGGCAGCGCCACGTTCCAGGTCATGTGCCGGCAACGCAACTTTTATGCCCTCGAACTGGTTTATAAAAGTGGCTGCAGTTTCGATGATCTCCTTTTTATCGATGCCGTTTTTATCGATCAGTTTATGGTTGAAATAGACCTGCTGCCCTTCGGTGCTTTCGATCCATTTTTCCTCGCCATAAGTGATATTCAACAGCGAGGTCAACAGGGCAAAAGCGCTTTCGGGGGAAAAATGGCCGGCTGCGAGGTTGTACTCCTCTTTCAGATAATCGGCAGGATACGAAGCTGAAGTATTTGCCGTAAGGAATATCAGGGTTTCATCTTCTGAAAACTTTTTTTCAAGGTATGAAAGCAAGGTGGAAATGGCCTGGTCGAGCCTGATATAGGTGTCTTCCATTTCGAGCGAAGCCGGACCGAATGAGCCGTTTTCGTAATCCATCGACGAGAATGCAATGGTTAAAAGGTCGGTATATTCATCGCTGCCCAGATTTTCATTCTCAATCAGTTCAACCGTAAAGTCGCGAATAATTTCATTCGCCCATGGCGTAGTTTTTAAAGGTCTGAAATTTCCAGCCCTCCTGACGTATTTATTGATAACATGCGGAAAAGTGTTCCATTCGCTAAAATACCCTTCTTCGAGGATGTAATCATCTTCAGTAATCCCTTCGTATGAAATAAGCGGCAGGTAGGTAGTCCAGTTTTTATGGGCATACCGGTCGGCAAAATTGGTGGAGTTAAAAATCCTCACCCAATCCGGGAAGGTGCTTATAAAGTAAGAACTTGATATCATCCTCCCTGATTTGTTATCGAACCAGAAAGCACCATCGGCTGCGTGGCCGGTCGATAAAATTGCTGTGGCATCGTTCATTGCCGCGCTGAATACTTTTGAGTTTCCTCCTGAGTAAACTTTCAGATTATCGCCCAGGGTATTTGCCATTAGCCTGATGGCTGAGGCATTCCCGGCTTCGGTATCGGCTCCGACGGTAAAATAATAATCGTCGCTGACGCAATAGATTTCTTTTTCTGTAAGGCGGTCGTACCACACGGGGCTGATTATCCCGTGTATCGACGGGTAAACGCCGGTAAAAAGCGTGGCTGTCCCGGTGGCGTAGCTCTGGATATGTTGTTCGATTTTAAAATTTGAACAAACAGCCCCTTCATTATATAGTTTTTTAAACCCTCCTTCACCGAATTTATCCCAGTAACGGTCGATATAATCCGGGCGCATATTTTCAACAATAATCCCGATAACCAGCTTTGGTTTTAACGTGCCATTTTTTAATGGCTGCCCGTAAACGTGTACGCGGGCAATAAAAAGTACTAATATCAGTATAATGTAAGATTTAGTTTTACCCATTCCTTTTTTTATCATAGGAATGCCAAATGTATAAAAAATCGAAAATAAATGACAGATATTCCTGGCCTGGGAAAAGAAATTTATGGCTTTTCAAGCCACGACCTGAATTTTTTCACCCGGCTGCGGCTGACAAAAGTGTCGTCTCCGGGCTGATGGTTAAATTTTATTTTCAACCTAATGGGCGAATATGAAATAATATCGCTGATAGCTTCCCTGTTAACGAGGTATTTCCTGTTTATCCTGAAGAAAATATCCGGGTCGGTTAATTTTTCCAGTTGGTCGAGGGTGTAGTTGATATCGTATGATTTTCCGTTGTTTTCCAGAAGGTAAGTATTTTTTTCAAGGCTATAGAAACAGTTGATTTTTTGTGTTTCGACCGACCGGATGTGTATCCCCGCATTTACCACAAATCGTTGTTTGTATTTTTTCGCCAGCAGTTGCATAACCTGCCCCACCTGATATGAAAACAGGGCATCTAATGGTTTAATGATACTGCCGGCTTGCTTAAGAAATTTTTCTATGGCAAATGATAAAGCTTCGGTGCTGACCGGCTTTAACAGGTAATCGATGCTGTTTACTTTGAAAGCTTTTATGGCGTATTCTTCGAAAGCGGTCGTGAAAATAACCGGGCAGGAGACCCGGGTATAATCGAATATCTCGAAACTCAATCCATCCGATAACTGGATATCCATAAATATCAGACCAGGTTGAGGATTGGAATTCAACCACCCGGTTGCTGCTTTTACCGAATCGAGGACTGCGAGTATCCTGATATCATAACCGGATGTATCGATCAGCTTTTGCAGATGTTCCGCTGCCGGTTTTTCGTCTTCGATAATCAGTGCATTTATCATGGCTTTTTATTTAAAACCGGGATTTTTACCTGGAAATATGTAGCCGTTTTTTTAATAAAAATTTCTTTGTCGGTCAGGTATTTATACCTTAACTGAATATTTTTTAACCCCAGTTTGCCCGAATGTTTCACAGTTGTTTTTGGTTGAAGGTTATTCTTTACCAGGATATATCCGCCTTCATGCCTGATCTTAATGTTCAATGGTTCTTCCGGGGAAAATGAATTGTGCTTTACAGCATTCTCGAAAAGAATTTGTAATGCCATCGGTATAATGTACCTGTTTTCCCAGCCAGGAATTTCAATCTGCGTGGTTAACCCGTTTCCGTATCTGATTTTGTATAGGTACACAAGATTGTCGAGCAGTTTTTTTTCGGCTTCGAGGGTGACTACCTCGTCGTTCCCGTATTCAAGGATATAGCGATAAACATCGGCAAGCTGGTTTATAAACCGCGCGGCTTTGTCCTGGTCTTTGTACACCAGCGATGAAAGAGCGGTAAGGTTGTTGAATAAAAAGTGCGGATTAACCTGGTTTTTGAGTGCTTCATATTCGGCTGTTAGGATTTCCCTTTTCAGTTTTTCTTCGTTGACCGCCGACTGTTTCCAGTTTCGGAGGAAAACAGCCGTATTTTTTGTCATGATACTTAAAACAATAAAAAACGTGGCATAAAAAAATGCGCTCAATGTCCGTTCATATAAAATGGGCAAGTTATCACCTCTTATCCTGAAAAAGAAAAAATAATGAATCAGCAGGATTAAAATGATCGCCCAGGCTGTTTCCAGTAACGCTGTAACTAAAAACCGTTTTAACGGCTTTTCAAGCCAGCGGATGCGTTTTTCCAGTTTTGACTCGATAATTTCGGAACCCA
>Ga0272442_10009510_pt1 | contig 12139 bp, 9 predicted proteins | sample SSMForm2O_FD_200262 | JGI IMG/M metagenome (GOLD analysis project Ga0272442, IMG submission 200262) | Marine sediment archaeal communities from Little Sippewissett salt marsh, Falmouth, MA, United States - SSM-Form-2O | ecosystem: Environmental > Aquatic > Marine > Wetlands > Sediment ... | reverse complement strand
AGGTCCTTTGCCGCCTGCATGAGCCACTTGAATTGGTGCTTCTCGCCGTCCGCAGCCTCGATGTCGTCGATGATCAAGGCATACGGGTGCTTCCCGCGAACCAGTGCGGCGGTCCGGTAGGCCTTCCTGACAGGGTTCCACGGCTTTTTGACGTAGTGCTGGACCATACCGGGCTGGAGCCAGTGGTGCTGAAGGTAGAAAGGCGTATCCATGTAGGCATAGGGCTGTTTCCTGAACTGAAAGTCATTCGGCGTCTCCAGCACCTTTGTCCAGCCATCGGCCAAGTACTGGCTCTCGGCATTCGGATCGCCGTCCTCCCAGTTCCACGTCCAGTCATATGCGTACTTGGCGTCACCACAAGCGTAGGTCATCGTGTCTGAGTCCTTGAATTCGACCACTTTACCCGGAACGGGGAAGCAGCCGGACGCCATGCCGCACTGTCCGATGTCGTCGATGAGGATGGTGCTGAAGAAACGGGTCTCATTAACCTTCCCGAACCTGGAGCCGCCCGCCAGGGTGATGGAGTAACCCCAAAGACGACCCAGCGCGGAAAATGTGAAGTGGTTTCGGTCGGCGGACGTGTGGCCACCCTTATCTTGCCGGCAATGCATCGTGAGCATAAGCGCGTCGGTACTCAAGTCGCTACGGGTGGTCATATAGCCGCGTTCAGGGCAGAAGAAGGTCTTGTTGATGCCGGCGGCTTTCGCGTCCAGGTTCCGATTGCTGGGCGCGGAGGGAAACATGATGGCGATCAAAGCGGAATTGAAATACCCCGCGGGCCTGAAGTCGGTGTACCCCTCATAGTTCTCCCCCATGTAAACCCTCCAGACGAAATCGATGGGCTTGCTGTCAGGAAACAGCCACTTGAGTCCAACCACGTCGTTGACGTTGAAGCGGTAGTTACCCAATACCTGGTCCCAGCCTGTGCCTCCCCAGTCATCGGTGGCGAGAAAACCCCTGCCGTTCGGCAGGCAGACTCCTGGCAGGAACTTCTCTCCGTAAGCCCTAACGTGGGGATGCCCGGTCATATTGATCCCGCGGCGAGTAAACAACATCATGGTCGTGTTGAACTGGTAGTTTTTGCCAAGGCCCTCATAGGGGCACCCTGACTCATACCAGCCGTAGGTGATGAAGTTGTGGTAGGCCCGCACGAGGCCTTTCCAGTAGTCCTCATTGAACCCCAGCTCTCCCTCGATCGCCAGCAAGGTAAGCGGCATGAAGCTATCCAAGGTGCACCAGTTGCTCGTCGTGGAATCGGCCTCGGCAAACGTGCCGTAGTGGGCTTTATTCTTCGACACAACGGCAATAAGATTGCGCACCTTATCGCGCTGGAGCGGCGTCATGAAGTTGAATGCATAGTCGTAGCAGAACCCCATGTTGTAGGCGCCAATAACTCCCGGGTGGTCTCCAGCCTTAACCTTGCCGTCCAAATGATCAGCGATGTTCTCTATGGCCCGGGCAAGTTCCTTCCCGTTGGTTTGGTCGTCTTCAATCCAGCAACGGTAGGCCTCGATAGCCATGGAACCGAGGACATAGTCGTTCATGCTTACCTCGTAGCCCTCCATATCGTTGGCCAGAATCCTCTGGTATTGCTCGCCGACCTCCGTCCAGCCCCCGCGGCTGTAGGGCGCCATCATTTCGCCATTCGCGTGGCGGGGGTATTCCTCTTGGTCCTTTATCTTGCCCTTGAGCTTGTCAGTAAAGCCAAGCAGCATGCGCCACATTGCCTTCCCGTGTTCGGTCTCACGGTACAGGCGCCGCATAGGCTCCCTGTCCTCTGGACTCTGCAGCATCCGGGGATGCACGCCTGGCGGTGGCACAAGCGACAACGTCCTCATGCCCGTGATATCGTACGTGATAGCCTTCGGGCCAAGATCTTCCAGCTTCATCTCGCTGTAAGGAATATGCTTGCCGCTCTTGCTTATAGCAGTATCTGGCGGGAGATCCAAAGCGGAGGAAGAATACGCAGATGAAAGGAGTGCGATTAGGATGAACGTGTTTCTTTTCACAAGTGTCCCTTTCAATAACTCGATCCGCGAGAGAATTCGTTGGCTTTGAGCCGTATCTCGCATATGCCCGGGCACTGATTCAACCATAGCATACTGTCTCATGTATGCACCCGTCCTGTTCTGGAACTCCATCCAGGTATTCGCTGGCTGGCGGCCGCCTGGTTTGCTGGGTTCGGCTCGGCCCCTAGGATTTCTATGGCGTCTGGGAGCTCAGGCCCGTCCATCCGTCCATCGCCCAGTGGGGGGGGGACTATCCCGCGGCCCGCACACCCCGCCACATCTCCCTCTGCCGTTCCCAGTCCAGCTCGGTCACGATCCCCCGCACATGCCTTTCGCGAACGTCCTTGAGGCCCTATCCCCCGTATCGGACTCTTGGCTTGAGGATGTCTGGGAACTGTGGCCGCAGATAGGCTCTGATCTCATGGCAAAGCTGGCATCTATCGTGGTATCCATTCCTGAGCTCGAATCCCTCCGCTTCAGGCAGCTCCGTCAAGCCCATCGGGCCTTTCGTGGCAATGATCTTCATGATCGGATGCTTCTCGACGTTGTACTCTGACAAGATGCCCGCCAGACTCCCCGTATGGGCATTCCCGATGCAGATGCCGTTGGCGATTAGGACGTTGCCGAACGGGTCGATTTCCACTCCATAGGGATGTCGAGGGGACCCCGTGGCAGCACAGATCATTTCCTCGCATGGGCCGACGGGGATGCCATTGTCTTTCCCATGCAGCTGGAGCAGCCTTGGGTTGGCACGACCAGCGAACATGATCGAGAAGAAATCCACGTTTTCCCGCCAGTCTGGAAGCACTTCCTCCAATAGGGCGATTGTCTCGAGATCAGGAGATCCGTCTGGGCAAGCACACAGGATCCGAAATGCCACCTCGGCTTCATTGCAGGCATCGATTACGCTTTTGATTTTCGCAGCTGGAACAAAGGGGAGATGAAACATATCTGTACTGAGCTGCAGCCGAGTCGCCCCAGCATCTCGAAGGCGCTCCACCCAGATCTTGGCCTCGTGCGATGTGGCGGCCCATGAACAGTTCGTAGTGACCCATCGCTCCTCCGCGCCGCCGCTCTTGGCCAACTCCAGCATTTGGCAGATCTCTTCGGGGTAGAGCATTGGCTCGCCGCCATGGACCTCAAATATGGAAAGGGGACCAGACTGCGACATCTCCTCCCACCACGCTGAAAACCGTCCGATGTCCATCACGCCTTCAGCCTTGGGCGAGCAGTTGAAGATGCAATGAGCGCATTCTGCGGAGCACCTGTAAGTGATGAACGCCTTGAGATATTTGAGCGATATCATGACTGCGGTCTGTCTTCTGTCAAGTTGAGTTGCCGCCACATTCCTCTCTGCTGCTGCCAGTTTAACACCCCAGTGATGGGGCGCACATGTCCCTCGCCCACAGCATCCCGTCCCTTGACGGTCCTGGGCATCGATAGGATCTCCTCCTGGATGTCTGGGGCCAAGTTCAACAGGTTCATCACCTGCGTCATGCGCGGACGACTTACGAATCCCAATCGGGCCAAGTCGGCGTAATCCTGCACGATTCCATCCCCAATCATCCCATCCATCTTGATGGCCAGGGCCAAGAGGCGGGTGATCCTGGGCAGGTTGCCGGGAATGGGCGCGGGGGGTGGCTCCTCTCTTCTGCCCCTTAATGTGAACGTGATGGACGGCTCGGCGGGTTGGAGCCCGTCGTCTCCCTCCGCCCCGATACCCAGACTGCTTCGCTCTTCATTCTTCATGTTTCTTCCTTTCTGTTTCTCGCCCCGGCCTCCTCGCACAGTCGATTGATTCCCGACGAACGGAACACCAGTTTTACGGATTCATCCCGTCCGTCGTACTGGACTTCGCTGACGATCATGCGGACGAGCCTGGATTTCTCGCGTGGGGGGAATTCATTCCAGATGTGATCGAACGAGGTGAGGGTTCGGGCCAGATCGTTCTCGTCCACCGTTTCAGCGGATATCCTTGCCATCTCCTCTCTGAGTAGGGTGCTCCGCTGCTCCAAAACGCGGATCCCTTCCTGGGCCTGGGCCAGGTCGTCAGTGAGGGAGCCGCCAGGTTGCTTCAATGTCTTCTCGACCAATGCCTGGACGCGAGCGTGTTGCTGCTTGAGTTCGTTCCGTAGCGAGGCATACTCCCGCTTGATCTCCTCGCCCCTCGCTCCCATCTGCCTGTTGGCTTCCACCAAGGTGGCCATGATCATTTGCGGATGCCTTGCCAACGCACGAACCTGGGCGACGACGGCATCCTCGATCTCCTGCGCGTTGAGTGACTTGGAGGGACAGACGGCCCAACCGCGCTTCTGGGCGTTGAGGCAAACGTAGTACCGATATCTCCGTCCGCCCTTCTTGGTATAGGTGTGGACCATGGAGGTTTCACAGGGGACGCACTTCAGGAGGCCACGAAGGAGGGCGCCATATCGGTTGCGGACGTGACGGCCACCGTTCCTGCCATTCTGCTTCAACGATTTTTGGACCAGGGTGAAGATCTCGGAACTCACGATGCCATCATGCTCGCCCTCGTAGACTTCATCGTGGTGAGCCACCTTGCCGACATACGCGACGTTGGTGAGCATCTTGTACAGGGATGTCTTGGTAATCGGCCTTCCGCCATGATCGCGATTGCTCCGTTTGGAAGTCCATTGCTTGGTGCGCCAGCCTCTTTGGTCCAGTTCCTCGACCACGGGCATCATCGCGCGGTGTTCAACGTAGAGGTCGAAGATGCCGCGAACCCTCTCCGCTTCATTCGGGTTCACGACCAGCTTCTTATCCTGTACGTCGTATCCCAGGATGGGGATCCCACCAATCCACTTCCCCTTCTTCCTGGCCGCGGCGATCTTGTCTCGGGTCCGTTCGACGATGATCTCCCGCTCAAACTGCGCGAACGACAACAGGATATTGAGGGTCAACCTGCCCATCGACGTTCCGCTGTGGAACTGCTGCGTCACGCTCACGAAGCTCACGCCATGGGTCTCAAACGTTTCCATCAGCCTGGCGAAGTCCATGAGCGAGCGACTGATCCTATCCACTTTGTAGACGACGCATGTGTCAATCTTCCCGTCCTCCACGTCCTTCAGCATGCGCTGGAGCGCGGGCCGTTCCATGTTGGCGCCCGTGAACCCGCCGTCGTCGTATCGCTCGGGAAGGCAGATCCAGCCTTCGTGTTTCTGGCTGGCGATGTAGGCCTCCGCCGATTCCCTCTGGGCGTCCAGTGAATTGAACTCCTGGTCCAGGCCCTCGTCAGTGGACTTCCTCGTGTAGATTGCGCATCGCACGGTGGGCGGCGAGGTTGCCTTTGCTCCTTGAGATGATTTCGATCTGCCCATGATGGATTCTTCCCTCCTATTTGTCGGTGCCGAAAAACACATGCCCATTCCACTTCGTGCCCGTGACCTTCTTGGCGATGGCCGAGAGCGATTTGTAGACTTCGCCGTCATGTTCGAAGCCGTCATCCATTACCCTGACGACGACGTCCTTGCCCTTGTACTCGCGAACCAAGAGCGTGCCCGGGAGGGGAAGGCGTCGGTCTCTGCGGCCGGACAGTTTGGTGACCATGGTTCGCTCGGCCACGCCCGGTGAATCTGTCCTGGCCATTCCCCTGGGCATCGTGACCCGAAGGTCGGCGTCATTGGCGATTTCCATGGCTCGGCGCCTCGCACGTTCGGAGAGCCCGCCATAGGCCAGTTCCTGGATCCGCCAGGCAATCTTCCTGATGAGATGTTCCTTGTTGTAGGAACGAGTCTCTTCGCCGAAGACCTCAACGTATTGGGCACAGAGTTCCCGCACGGTCTTCCTCCTCAGGCCCAGGAGCGTCTGGGGAATGGACGTGTCTCTTGTCTCGATCATCCTTCTTCCTTTCTTTGTAGGTGTGTTGGATCGGGCAAACCATCGCATCCATGGACGCTCTGTAGGCGGGATGAAGCAAGAGAATTCTCCGAGTCTCCGGGGGCGGCCATCCCGCCACATTTCTCCGATGGAAATGGCTCAGCTCTCATTTCCCGTGAAGTGCAAATGCGCAAGCCACGTGCCTTGAGATACATGGATGCAAATGCCCCCGCAATCTGCTCAATCAGCTCTTCCTCGCAAGGCGGAAATGGGGCGGTAGGGTTCGAATGTGCGCTCATGTGTCCTCCCAGAATGCTCAAATGCAGAATTCGGCATCAAAACCACTACTGGGATATATACCAGGGCGATTCTGGAAGTGTAAAAAGGAGTGGTGCAGAGGCGATGGACGTGTTAACAAAGCTTGGCCGCTCAAGGGGAGAATCAGAGAGTTCCAGCGACATGCGGAAATAACTGATCCAATTTCAGCGTTGCGAGCGATAGGCCCAGGAGGGTCTTAGCTGGAAACGGAGAATCGGGGGGATGTAGGGGTACGCGTAAGTCGCGCAGATGCGGCTAGATACAAAAAGGCCACGAGAGGGTATCTCGCGGCCTTTACTGTTCACCATAGGGTGAGAATTTTCCGTCGCAAAACGGCCTCGCTCCCCGGGGACAACGGGTTTCCTAACCATTCACCGAGAGAGCGGGCGGGATAAGCGACGCAGTTAAGCGCGTTAACAGCTTCGGTCGCAACGAACTGGCTACCTGGACCTAGGAAGAAAGTTGACGCCGATTGCCTAGGTTCGGGAGGGGCGGAGACAGTGCGGCAATCCGTCTTGAAAAACCTTCCTTTTGGGGCCGATTCTGGGGGAAAGATGGGCCTAATCGACCCCACGAGTTTACTGGTTGCTAACGGGAACCCGTTGTACCCTCCCTGCCTTCCCCCCTGCGGAAATGAACTGACGAAAAGTTCCGCTTGAGGGACAATCCGTACAAGTCCGACGAACCACAGGTGGCCAAAACAGGGGGATTTGAAGGGATTTAGGGGGGACGGAGAGGGTCTGGCTTGGGAGGGCGAGGAAGCGACTCTCCGATCGGAATAAGTATCAGGGAGTGGGAGCGGTGGGCTCGGCCTCTTGGCGAAGGGCCTTCCAGCGGTTGGGGAGGAAGTCGTCCAGGCGGTCTTTGGGATGCGTTCGGATCCGTGTGAACACGTCACGGAGGTATTCAAAGGGATCGATCTCATGCCGTTTGCAGGTGTGGATGAGGCTGTAGTGATTTGCTGCGGCGTCCCCTCCTCTTTTGGAGCCCAGCATCCCCCAATTGCTTCTCCCCACAGTGATCGGACGAATGGCTCGTTCCGACGCGTTGTTGTCAATTTCCAATTCAGGCCGGTCCAAGAACAGCTTCAACGCTTCGATGTTGTTGAGCGTGTATTGGATTGCGTTGCCGATGGGACTTTTGGGAAGCACGCTTTGTTTGCGGAACCAACTTTCCAGTCCTTCGACCTCGGTCCCATCTTCCAGGATCGTTCCCTCCATCAATGGCCGACTCTTCTTCTCTCTGAGGTCCTTCCGCTTCTCGAGGAACTGTCTTCTCTTCTCTTTGGCGTCCAGATCCGATGGTAGCTTTTCCAGAAAATCCTTTGCTTCTCTTTCCACTTTGTACAGACGTTTAATCCACGCCACCACCGTGAGCGACCGAGCAGGATCGTTGGACTCCGCTTCCACGAATTTCCGCCGCGCATGGGCCCAACAGCCGGCCTCCTCCACCTCCTTTTCAAAGAGGCAGTCGTATCCTGGATAGGCGTCTGCTTGTAACGTCCCCTTGAACTCCTTCAGGAATTCGCGGGGTCCATCTCGTTCTCGACTTCGTGTGTGATCGAACACAATAAACGGGTGGTTGTCGTCTCCTACGTATACCCACAGGCGACTCTTTACTTTTTGTCCCTGCATCTTGATCGGCGTATCGTCTGTCTGAACAACCTCCGATTGAAGGACTTCCTCCTTCATCAACTCAACCAAGGGTTTCACCAGCTCTGACGTCGCCGCCACCCAATCCCATTGTGTCTGCCTGGCGATCTTTACCCCATGTCTCTCGAAGATGTCCTCCTGCCGGTTCAAAGGCAAGTGATCCCCATATTTGCTCGTCACCACATGCGCCAATAGTCCAGGTCCAGCCAGTCCTTTCTCGATCGGTTGCACCGGCTTTTTCCCCTTCACCACCTGTCCCGGGCATCCCTTGGGACATGCGTAGGTCAACTCGATGTGTTCTTTGACCCAAAGACTCGCTGGCACGAATTCCAACTCTTTTGAACGTTCCTCTCCAATCACGACCTTTTCTGTGTCGCACTCCCCGCAAATCTTTTCCCCTTCAGGGACGTCATGAACGATTCTCTCTGCTGGCAAGTCGTCCGGAAGTTCTTTCCTCCCTGTCCCTTTCTTCCGCTTTTTCTCCTTCGCACGCGGCTGCTCTTCCTCAGCCTCTTCTTCCGCTTCTTTCGGCAAGTTTTCCACCAATTCCTGGTAAAACAGCAAAAGTTGATCCGGATCTACCTTGTCCGATCGGCTGCCATACCGATGCTTCAGCATCTGTTCCAACTGGTGTTGAAGCCCTTCTATCAGTACTTTGTCCCGCCCCACCGCTTCCACCAATTCCATGATTAACGCATGGCACGACTCCACGTCTTCAGGAAGCTGCTCTACGTCGATCTCTGGTACCTGATGTTTCGTTGTCATCTCGGTCTTCATTTCGTTTCCGTTTTCGTTTGGCTTTGCGCTTTCATCTTGCATAACGCAAGTCCAAGCTCTACCCATTCCTTTGTCAGTTCTCTCAGCCTACGGTGGTTTGCTATCTGTTCTTCGACGATTTCTTTTCTGTGAACCGGCACGTACTCTGTGTGTCCCTTGCCCTGGTGCGTGTAGCTCAACTGTAGGTACTCTTTCTTCGAGCTCCTTTTCTGTTTGGAAAGAGATCCAGGACGCAGATCTCCCAGGCTCAACAGCTCTTGTTTGATCTCTTTGATCCTCTGGGTGATTTGTGATTGGTTCATAATTGTATCATAGCAGTGACACACACAAATGTCAAGAAAAAAATGGCCAAAAACACCCCTCCCGCAGAAAAAAATCGCCGACGCTTCCCCCTCTTCTTCTTCCCCCCTACGCCTCTTATCCTAAGCTGAACCGGTGCCGTCGCCTCATGCCCCGCAGTTCCACTCCTTCTAGCAACATGGAAAGCTCCGCTGGCCTCATCCGTACCCGGCCCTCTTCCCCCTTCGGCACCTCGTAGGTCCCCTCCTCTAACCTTTTATAGAAGATGGCCAGGCCATCACCGCTCCACCACAACACCTTCACCTTGTCTCGCCGACGGTTCACGAAAACGAACAGGTGTCCGCTTAACGGATCCTCCCGAATGATCGTCTCTACCATCATCGACAGCCCGTCAAAACTTCGACGCATGTCCGTCGGTTCCGTACACATGAAAATCTTCACTTGCGTTGGCAGCGTCAGCATGCCTTCCCCTCCAACGCCGACAGCACCTCTTGAAACGTTCCCTTGTCAAATCCGGGAAAAACATGAATCCGGTGCCCTGTTCTCGTCTCCACTTCTACACCGCTTCCCATCGATCCGATCTTCTCGATCTCCACAGGCACCAGGCTTGAACGTTCCTTCGTCTGCCTCTCTTCTTCCCGAAGCCGAAACCTTCGCTTCCATCGATGCACCGTCGCTTCGCACAGATTCCTTTTTAGGCAAAACCCTCTAAGCGATTCTCCGCTCGCCTCCCATTCTCTCAGCACGGCTCTCCACCGTGCCTCGATCTGCGCCTTCTTGTCGTTTCCTTTCCTCCTTGCCATGGGCCTCTCCTTTCCTTCGTCTTCCTCGCTTTTCCCATGGCTCCGATTTTCCCCCTCCTTAACACAAATTCGCTAGAATGTGGTTCGTCGGACTGGTACAAAAAATCCAACCCATGTTGGACGGCGCAACAGAAACGGTATGAATATTTGTCGCTTGCAATCTGGCTTTACAAAATCACTCCAATAGTCTGACAGACATCTAGTGTAAAATTTACTGGTATCCCGCTAGATTAATTTATGCTAAACAGGTAAACGCTGGTTCCCGACTCTAAATCTTATGTTAAACGTCTCCAAAAAACGCGGTTACATATTAAGTCTCAGCAGCATTCTGTTGCTCATATTTCTACTTCGTTTCACGTCGATTGACTTTCCAGTTCTAGACTGGGATGAATCCGTATATTTCGTCGTCACACAGGATATGACACATGGTGGAGTCCCATACAAAACCGCATGGGCACACAAGGGGCCAATGCTTTTTTTTATTCTATTCCCAGTCGTATCCCTCGCTCCCAAAAGCATCCCTGCCTTGCGTATTTTCACTACTCTATATCTTCTTTGCTCAATGCTAGTTCTGTATCTGTTGAGCAAGAGATTATTCCCTGAACGCATACCTCTTCTAGCTCCGCTGGTATACGGTCTTTTTTTTACAAGCAGTCGTTTCGGAGGCATGGCATCCAACGCAGAGCTTTTTATGATGCTTCCCGTCCTTATGGCTTTTCTATTCCTTTGGCGCTATCTTGAAGAACATAATAGACTATGGTCACACCTTCCAACCGTGGGCATGTTAGCCGCCACCTCCATCCTGATAAAGCCTAACGCTTTATTTTCTCTCTTCATTATTCCGCTTTGTCTTATTTTTCGTGAAAAGGGGATAATAGGAAATTGGCGACGTTTGCTCATAGAATGTTTCGTTATTGCATTGGGTGCAGTGCCACCACTTCTTGCCGTTCTGTGGTTCTTTGCTGGACACAAAGCCCTATCGGATCTTTACTATTCTGTGTGGGTATTTAATGTCGCCTACGTGAGACACACACCACCTCTAGAAGCATTTAGGCTCTTAGCGATCTTCCTAAATGAGAGATTACGAGGACTTAATGTGGACTGGATCTCCGCTTTAGGCTTCGGCTCATTTCTCTTCATTTTGCTAAGAAGGAATTTTACTCCTAAGGAAAGATACCTCGTAGTGGTTGTTACAGCATTAGCCCTGTTTTCACTAGTTGGGGTGTACTGCGGAAGGAAGATGTATCCTCACTACTACCTCCAGATGGGCTTCCCCTTCTCGCTTGTCATTCCTTTAGCTCTTTCGCTCACACAAATTCCGAAACGGCATTGTAACGCTGTAGTTTTGGCAACATTACTTTGTGCAATTGGGGTAATGCCTATTAGAACTGTCTGGGATTTTATGGGCAAAGAACCTTCCGAAGCAAACAAAACACAACATGAAATTGCAAACTATGTGGCCAGCAACAGCTCAAGTAATGATTCTCTATTTGTACTTGGAGCCCAACCTATTATCTATTTCCTATCCGACAGGTATGCACCAACGAAATATTTCTTTTGGCTTCATCATTGCGGCTACTGGCAAGAGATTTTGAATATGGAAAAGGAGGCAATCGCAGCCTTTACGGATCACATGCCCCATTTCATAGTTTTCAAGGAACACGACTTGGGCCGTGTGGATTATATTGAAAACATCATTGAAGAAAAGTACTGCCTAGACAAGACTTTCGACGATATATCTGTGTACAAACTGAAGGTTTTGGACTAAAACCCTTTACCCAACTCTTAAATGATCTGGCCCATGTGAACTCCAACAGTCTTCATTATGAAACAAACAAACAAACAAATGAATAACAAGATCTACAGCCCAATCTCTTCCCATGAAGACTTCCTAGCTTTCCTCAAAAGAAGAAATCTTCTTCTGATCTCTTTTCTCTTCTACACCTCTCTAGTTTTTAGTTTTTCTATGCTTTACTTCATCCCTATCGATGATTGGAACACAGCACAAGTAGTCCGATGCTCAGTCCTAAACGCTTACAAAAGAGCCACATTTGAATTTCCGCCAAGAGCAATAGGCGACATCGCACATCCTCTGGGACTATTCATTGAAAAATCAATTATTTCTGCAGGAATAAAATTCGGGGCCACTCCCGGCCTGACATATTTCCTATTTAGTAGCGTCGTCCTGGCAATCGCCATCTGCTCCTTGTTCACTGTGGCTAGGTCAATGGGTCTATCCTGGGCGGCTACTCTAGGCGTTGGGCTACTATACCTAGGGAATGGCCCCAATATGAGAATGATAGGCTCCGCTCAAGACAATCTAACCTTCCATGCCCCGTTCCTAGTGAGTATTTTCTTTTTTCTGAGAGGCGTATCAAAACCATCGCGAAAGAACTTCATAATCATATGTATTGCCAACCTAATAGTCGGATTAATACATCTGCAG
>Ga0272442_10009509_pt1 | contig 12139 bp, 22 predicted proteins | sample SSMForm2O_FD_200262 | JGI IMG/M metagenome (GOLD analysis project Ga0272442, IMG submission 200262) | Marine sediment archaeal communities from Little Sippewissett salt marsh, Falmouth, MA, United States - SSM-Form-2O | ecosystem: Environmental > Aquatic > Marine > Wetlands > Sediment ... | reverse complement strand
GCGATGAAATTTGGAGCAAAGGGAATCAGGATTGAAACTTCCGGAAGACTAGGAGGAGCGGAGATGGGACGGCACGAGAAATACATGGCAGGCCGTGTACCGCTACATACGCTTCGTGCTGACATAGAATATGGTTTTTCGGAGGCCAGAACCACTTATGGAATAATTGGTGTAAAAACCTGGATTTACAAGGGAGAGGTGCTTCCGAAACGTGGAGCAGCCCTCTGGAGGAGCCAGTAGGCTTTTATTCTAATGCTGAGTCCAAAGAAAGTTAAACACAGGAAAGTACAGAAAGGCAGAAGACGAGGTTTTGCTTACAGGGGTTCCGATGTTTCTTTCGGAGATTTCGGTCTTCAGGCGCTGGAGGACGGCTGGATAACGTCGAGACAGATCGAAGCAGCCAGAATGGCTGTTACAAGGCAGGTAAAAAGGAGTGGTAAACTCTGGATACGAATTTTCCCGGACAAGCCTATTTCAAAAAAACCGGCTGAAACCAGAATGGGAAAGGGCAAGGGCAATCCTGAAGAATGGGTGGCCGTAGTAAAGCCCGGAAGGATACTTTACGAGATATCGGGAGTGAACGAAGAGATGGCCAAGGAAGCATTTCGAATAGCAGGACATAAGCTGCCGGTTGCAACTCGTTTTATCTCCAGAGAGGTCTAGTGATGAGAGCCAGGGAAATCAGAGAAAGATCGGATGAGGATCTGCTGCAGCTTGAGATGCAGTTGTCGGAGAATCTTTTTCAGCACAGGCTGAAAAACGCCACGAATCAGCTGCCTGATACAAGCGTGCTGAAGAAGACGCAGAAGGATCTGGCCAGGGTAAAAACCATCATCGGGGAGCGCAAACTGCGTTAGTAATAATGTTTTTTAGTCAGGAGTAGGCAGAAATGGCTGAAGATCTCAGAAAAAGACGCGATTTTTTATCCGGTTTTATCTGCAGTGACAAAATAGACAAGAGCGTGGTTGTCGAAGTCAGATCCAAGGTTATCGAACCAAGGTATAAGAAATTCGTTAATAAAAAGAAAAAATACATGGCTCACGATCCTCAGAATAAATGCAGGACCGGGGATCTGGTTGAAATCATGCAATCCCGACCGCTAAGTGCGAGTAAGAGATGGGTTGTCACAAGAATAATCAACAGGGCTCCCGAGGTGTAAGAAAATGATCCAGATGCAGACAACGCTTGCTGTTGCTGATAACTCCGGCGCCAAGAGAGTGATGTGCATAAAGGTTCTGGGGGGTACCAGAAGAAGATATGCATATGTAGGAGATATTATCACTGTCTCGGTTAAAGAGGCTATTCCTAATTCAAAGGTCAAGAAGGGTTCGGTTGTGAAGGCTGTGGTCGTGCGGACGGCCAAGGAGATATCACGCCCCGATGGAACATACATCAAATTTGATGATAACTCCGCAGTTCTGGTCAATCCTCAGGGCGAGCCGCTTGGAACACGCATATTCGGGCCTGTAGCCAGGGAACTAAGGGCTAAGAGATTCATGAAAATTATCTCATTGGCACCTGAAGTGCTTTAGGCGGGCAGGAGGGAAACGATGCGAATAAAAAGAGATGACATGGTTTATGTTATTTCAGGCAGAGACAGGGGCAAGATCGGAAAGGTGATCAGGGTTTTTCCCGCTGAACGTATGGTTCTAGTTGAGCGTGTGAATATGGTTACACGTCACATGAAAAAGACGCGGGAAGTGGTTGAAGAAGGCATCGTCAAGAAGGAGGCTCCTCTGCACGTGTCAAAGGTAATGCTTCTGGATCAGAAGACGAACCGTCCTACCAGGGTCAGGATCGAGGAAAAGGACGGAGCAAAGGTACGTGTAGCCGTAAAGAGCGGCACTGTGTTTGATTAGGAGTTACAAAGATGGGAGAGGATTATATACCCGGAATCAAACAGCATTATTTCAAGAACGTGGTTCCGGCCCTTACGAAGAAATTTGGGTATAAGAACAAAATGGAAGTTCCACGGCTTGTGAAGATAGTTCTGAACATGGGTCTGGGAGAGGCCATCCAGAATTCAAAGATGATAGAGACTGGAGTCTCGGAACTTACGCAGATAGCCGGTCAGAAGGCTGTGGTTACAAAGGCGAAGAAGTCAATAGCTACTTTCAAGCTGAGAGTGGGAATGCCCATTGGCTGTATGGTTACCCTGCGAAGGGACAGGATGTGGGAGTTCTATGAAAGAATGGTAACCTTCGCAATGCCCAGAATAAGGGATTTCAAGGGGGTTTCTTCGAAGGCCTTTGACGGTAAGGGAAATTTTTCGCTGGGAATCAAGGAACAGATTGTTTTCCCCGAAATCAATTACGACAAGGTGGAGAAAATCAAAGGATTGAATGTTTCCATAGTCACCAATGCAAAGACAGACGAAGAGGGCAGGGAGCTGTTGAAGCTACTTGAGATGCCGTTTCGTTCATAGTCGATAGACTGGAGGTTGAATCGTGGCGCGAACTTGCGCATTTGCGAAGATGAAAAAGAAACCGAAGTTCGGGGTCAGGCACCGGAACAGATGCCCTATATGCGGTCGTCCGAGAGGATATTACCGCAAGTTCGACATGTGCAGGATATGCCTTCGAACGCTGGCATTGAGGGGAGATATACCTGGCGTGACAAAGGCCAGCTGGTGAGGGACTACGGGAGGAAATTCGATGATTACAGATCCTGTATCAGACATGCTGACCAGAATACGTAATGCAGGAATGGCGCGACACGAGTCGGTTGATATACCTGCTTCCAGATTGAAGCTGCGCATTGCGCAGATACTCAAGGATGAGGGCTATATCAGGGACTTTCATGAAGTAGAGCAGAAACCCCAGTCAAAGCTTGTTGTTGATCTTAAATACGGACCGGATCAGAAGCTGACAATCAGGGGGCTGAGGAGAATAAGCAAACCCGGACGCAGGCGTTATACGGGCAGCAAGAATATACCGAATGTGCTTAACGGTCTGGGCGTGGTAATCATTTCAACTCCTCAGGGTGTGATTACTGACCGCAAGGCCAGGAAACTGGGAATCGGCGGAGAGGTTCTCTGCGAAGTCTGGTAGGCGATGTGAGGTTTTAACAGATGTCTCGAGTAGGTAAGAAGCCCATAAATATACCCAAAGGCGTCGAAATCATGATTGACGCGGGAACAGTAACCGTCAGGGGCCCTCAGGGAGAATTGAAGAAATCGGTTTCTCCTTTGGTTGAGGTGAAGATCGAAGACAGTCTTGTGAGTGTCAAACGCTCTTCTGACGATCGGAGGGCCAGATCAATACACGGGCTCACGCGGGCTCTTATTCAGAACATGGTTGATGGGGTCAACAAAGGCTATTCAAAAGGGATAGAGCTTGTGGGAGTAGGTTACAGGGCGGCACTGGAAAACAAGGTGCTTACTCTCAGTATTGGATACACGCAACCGGTCAAATATACTCTGCCTGACCTGATTCAGGCCGAGGTGACCGCACGTGATACACAGGTGATACTCAAGAGCATAGACAAGGAACTTCTCGGAAGGGTTGCTGCACAAATCCGGAGTCTCAAGCCTCCCGAGCCTTACAAGGGCAAGGGGATCAGGTATGTTGATGAACATGTGCGTCAGAAAGCAGGCAAGTCGGCGGCAACAACCTAGATTATTCCGGTAAGTTTGGTGAAATAAATGAAAACAAGAAGAGACCTAAGAGAGAAAAGAAAGCGCCGGATAAGACGGAATCTCAAGGGCGAGGGCAGCAGGCCGCGGATGAGCATTTTCAAGAGCTCTAGGCATATTTACGCTCAGGTTATTGATGATGTTCAGGGCAAGACACTTGCATCTGCATCGACGATGTCCTCTGAGATAAGAAATGATGTCAGCGGTGTAAAAAAGACGGAAGCCGCCGGCATGGTTGGAGAACTGATAGGCAGAAACTGCAAGGAAAAGAACATCATCAAGGTCGTTCTTGATCGTAATGGATTTCCATATCATGGACGAATAAAGTCACTGGCCGAATCGGCAAGAAAAGCCGGGCTGAAATTTTAACAGGAGTCGACTGTGAAAAGCAAAGAGCAGGAAGAATTCACGGAATCCGAAGAGCTGCCCGAACGCGTTATTCACGTCAACAGGGTTGCCAAGGTTGTCAAGGGTGGCAGGAGATTCAGCTTCAGTGCGCTGGTCGTTGTAGGCAACGGCAAGGGTAATGTCGGTATCGGTTTCGGCAAGGCCAACGAGGTTCCGGAAGCGATCAGAAAAGGAACCGAGCGGGCCAGAAAGACAATGTTTCCCGTGCCTCTTGAGGGTACGACTATTCCTTTCGAGGTCCTTGGCATCTCGGGTTCGGGCAGGGTGCTGCTTAAACCGGCAAGTCCTGGTACAGGTGTTATTGCCGGTGGGCCGGTACGTGCGATAGTTGAGTCTGCTGGAATAAGCGATTTGCTTACCAAGAGTATCGGTTCTAATACGCCTCATAACGTTGTTAATGCTACTGTTGACGCACTGAAGCAGCTTGAGAGTCCGAAAGAGGTGGCGGCAAGAAGAGGAATACGGGTTGAAAACCTGAGGTAGAGGAGCATTCATGTCTAAGGCCATGCTGAAAGTTACGCAGATAAAAAGCGTTATTGGCAAGCCCCGCAAACAGCGCCGCATAATGGAAGGACTGGGGCTTCGCAAGATGCAACAGTCGGTGATACTGGAAAACACACCGTCGATCAGGGGAATGATAAAAAAGGTTATTCATCTGGTCAGGGTAGAAGAGCACAATGAGTGATATTCTTAGCAATCTGAAGCCTCCTCCTGGAGGAAAACATCGTTCTACAAGAGTCGGCAGAGGTCCGGGTTCCGGTCTGGGCAAGACATGTGGAAGGGGAAACAAGGGACAGAAGAGCCGGTCAGGCATCGGAGGTGTGCTTCGAGGATTTGAAGGAGGACAGATGCCCCTTCAGCGGCGTCTGCCCAAGCGGGGATTCAAGAATCCTTTCAGGAAAGAATTTGAAATTGTAAATGTCCAGGATCTGCAGCGGTTTACGGAGAAATCCGAAGTTAATCCTGCAAGCCTCAAGAAAGCCGGGCTTGCAGGTAGCAGCCTGCCGGTTAAAATTCTGGGCAAAGGTGAGATAAGTTGCGCACTTACCGTAATGGCGCATGCTTTTTCGGCTACCGCAAGGAATAAGATCGAAAAAGCAGGGGGTGAGGTTGTCATTCTTACCACTAAATAGCGGTTTTATAGGGCAGGAGTGTTAAATAGTGAGCGGCGGTTTCGCAAATATCGGCAAAATTCCGGAGCTTCGCAGGCGGATCCTCTTCACTCTGGCCATGCTGGCGGTTTACCGGATTGGTGTTTTCATCACTACGCCCGGTGTGGACCGTTATGTGATGCGGAAGATAGTTGCCCAGAATGCAGGGACATTTCTGGGGCTTTTCAATATGTTTTCCGGCGGCGCGCTCGAACAGCTTTCTATCATGGCCCTTGGAATCATGCCTTATATTAGTGCCTCAATCATACTTCAGCTTGGAACAGCCATTTCTCCCAGACTGGCGGAGCTGCGCAAGGAGGGTGAGGCAGGGCACAGGAAAATTACACAGTATACCAGATACGGCACTGTTATTATAAGCTTTATTCAGTCCATCGGAATCGCCACGTATCTTGAAAGTCTGAATGCTTCAAGTCAGTTCGGACAGGTCGTAGTTCATCCCGGCTGGGGATTCCGTCTTTTAACCATGATCACAATGACAACGGGAACCGCCTTCATCATGTGGCTTGGCGAACAGATTACCGAGCGCGGCATAGGAAACGGCATATCCCTTATCATTTTTGCAGGAATAGTGGCCGATTTGCCTGACGCCATCGTTCGTACGGCGAAGCAGGCTGCAATAGGCGAGATCAACCTCATAACTCTGCTCTTCATAATTGCAGTACTGATACTTGTTGTTGCGGTGATTATTTTTTTCGAAAGGGGGCAGAGAAGGATACCAATCCAGCATGCAAAACGCATGGTTGGTCGCAAGATGTACGGAGGGCAGAGTTCATGGCTTCCTCTCAGGGTTAACCAGTCTGGAGTTATCCCTCCCATATTTGCGTCGACCATACTCATGTTTCCGGCTACACTGGCGAATCTCGGGTTTCCGTATGCAGAGGAACTGAGACAGATGTTCGTACCAGGCCAGTGGCACTATAATACCATGTATGTAATGGCCATCATGTTCTTCTGTTATTTCTACACAGCCATAACTTTCCAGCCTGTTGATGTGGCGGATAATCTGAAGCGATCAGGTGCATTTATTCCCGGAATCCGCCCGGGAAAAAGAACGGCTGATTACATAGATAAGGTAATGACAAGGATAACGTTCGGTGGTGCCTGCTATGTTGCGGCGGTATGTGTTCTGCCCACATTCCTGGTAACCGAGTTTCATGTTCCGTTTTATCTGGGAGGAACCGGTTTGATGATCGTTGTCGGGGTCGCGCTTGATACGGTGCAGCAGATAGAATCGCATCTGATAACGAGGCATTATGACGGATTTACGGGTCCAAGAGGCCCCAGGATCCGCGGAAGAAGATCAAGGAGATAAGACAATGAATCTCATACTGCTTGGACCGCCCGGCGCGGGAAAGGGAACACAGGCCCAGCGTCTTGTAAAGACGCTCAAAGTACCACAGATATCAACAGGAGATATGCTCCGAGAAGCAAGAGCGGCAGGTACGCCGCTAGGACTCGAGGCACAGAAGTACATGGAAAAAGGGGAACTCGTGCCCGACGAAGTAGTGACAGGACTTGTAGAGGAGCGTCTTAAAGCCGACGACTGCGGTCCGGGGTACATGCTGGACGGGTTTCCCAGGACCGTTGTACAGGCAGAAACTCTTGAGAAAACTCTTGATCGCATGGATAAAAAACTGGATCACGTCGTTCTTATCAAGGTAGATGACGAGGTTATCGTCGAGAGGATAACCGGTCGCAGATCATGTCCAGAATGCGGAAAGATCTATCATGTTGTATTTGACCCGCCCAAGGACGGAATCTGTGTATGCGGATATAAGGGTGATTTCGTTCAGAGGGCGGACGACACTGAAGAGGTCGTTCGTGAAAGGCTCAAGGTATATTACAGCCAGACGGCTCCTCTTGTTGATTTTTACGGCAAGCAGTGGCTGGTCAGGGAAGTCGAAGGTACTGGAACACCTGATGAGGTTTTCCAGAAGGTAAGGGCATCTATAGGGCTGGAATAACAGGGAGAATCAGGCTATGAAAGTAAGACCTTCGGTAAAGAAAATCTGCGATAAATGCAAGATTATCAGAAGAAAAGGGGTTGTTCTGGTAATATGCGAGAACCCCAGACACAAGCAGAGACAGGGATAGGAGGATAAAGTGGCTCGTATCGCTGGAGTAGACCTCCCGGGTAAAAAACACGTCAGCATTTCGCTCACGTATATCTATGGCATTGGAGCCTCGAGCGCAGAAGAAATCTGCAGAATGTCCGGAATCAGGCCCGATAAAACTACTGATGATCTGACCGATGCAGAAGTAAAGCAGCTCAGGGAAATTATCGATAATAAATACAAAGTGGAAGGCGATCTGAGAAGGGATGTTTCCATGAACATCAAGCGTCTCATGGACCTGGGATGCTACAGGGGCCTCAGACACAGAAGAGGTCTGCCAGCCAGAGGGCAGAGAACGCATACGAACGCACGTACCAGAAAAGGTCCGAAGCGGGGAATGATGTCCAGGAAGAAGTAAGGCAGGAGCCGGGAGCTTGAACACATGGCTAAAGCAGTCAGAAAAAGTACCAGAGGCAAAAAAAAGGTAAAGAAGAACATCCCTGTCGGGGTTGCTCATATTCAGGCAACTTTCAATAATACGATTATTACGATTACCGACACGGGTGGAAATGCCGTTGCATGGTCAAGTGCCGGCACCAGAGGATTCAAGGGCTCCAGAAAGAGCACGCCCTTTGCCGCCCAGCTTGCGGCCGAGGAATGCGCCAAAAAGGCCATGGAACATGGAGTGAAGACGATTTCGGTATTTGTTAAAGGACCCGGGCCGGGCAGAGAGTCGGCATTGCGATCTCTGCAGGCTGCGGGATTCAAGATCAACCTTATACGTGACGTAACACCCATTCCTCATAATGGATGCCGTCCTCCGAAACGGAGAAGAGTGTAAAGGGGATTTTTTCGGTCGGATCAGACTGAAGGAGGAAGAACAGCTGTGGCTCGATATCTCAAGTCAGTATGCAGGCTCTGTAGAAGGGAAAACGAGAAACTTTTTCTCAAGGGAGAGCGCTGTTTCAGTGATAAGTGCTCATTCGAAAGAAGGCCGTATCCGCCGGGACAGCATGGACAGAGACGTATTAAATTCTCGGAGTATGGTCTGAGACTTCGCGAGAAACAGAAGGCAAGAAGAGTATACGGAATCCTGGAACGACAGTTCAGGAAGTACTTTGCAATGGCGGATCAGCAGAAGGGTGTTACAGGAGAAAACCTTCTGAAGATCCTGGAACGTCGCCTTGATAACGTGGTTTACAGAATGGGTTTTTCCGTAACCCGGGCCGAAGCACGACTGCTCGTACGGCATAATCATGTAATGGTAAACGACAGGCGTGTGAACATACCTTCGTACCTCATCAAAGAGGGCGATACCGTATCCATACGGGAAAAGAACAGGTCGATGCTCAAAATCAAGTCTGCTCTTGAATCCACCGAGAGGAAGGGATTCCCCGCGTGGGTTGATGTGAATTCCCAGGAGATGAAGGGAGTTTACAAAAACATACCCACGAAAGAGGATCTGGGGCCAATGATCAATGAACAGCTGATTGTCGAGTTCTATTCTCGATAAGAGCCTTAAGGAGTAATTAAATGTACCAGCGTAACTGGCGTGAGCTCATAAAGCCGAAAAAGCTGTTAATGGACACGGAAAGTGATTTCCAGAAATATGGCAAGTTTTTCTGCGAACCGCTCGAGAGGGGCTTTGGAATAACCATAGGCAATGCTTTGCGCAGGATACTTCTGTCATCACTTCAGGGCGCTGCAGTGACTCAGATCAGGATTGAGAATGCACTGCACGAGTTTACCTCCATACCGGATGTGGTCGAGGATGTTACGGATATTGTCCTGAACCTGAAGGAAGTGGTATTCAGGGCGCATTCTGCGAAGCCTCATGTTCTAACCATTGACAAAGAAGGACCTGCAGTAGTTACCGCGGCCGATATTCAGCTTAACGATCAGGTTGAAGTCTTGAATCCTCAGCAGCATATTGCAACCGTTGCCAAGGGAGGTCGACTCGCCCTCGAGATGACACTGGAACTCGGGAAGGGTTTCCAGCCGACCGAGAGAGTGGAGAAAGAGCCAGAGATAGGCAACGTACAGCTTGATGCTGTTTTTTCTCCTATTCGCAAAGTAAATTATAACGTTACCAATGCCCGTGTAGGTCAGGTGACGGACTATGACAAGTTGACCATAGAAGTCTGGACGAATGGTTCCGTAAAACCCGAAGACGCTCTTGCATATTCAGCAAAGATTCTGAAGGATCAGCTTTCGATCTTCATTAATTTTGAAGAAAAGGAAGAAGAGCCCCTGGAAGACAGGGAAGAAGAGGAAGATCCCATCAACGAGAACCTCTTCAGGAGTGTAGATGAGCTGGAACTGTCCGTCAGGAGCGCAAACTGCCTTCAAAATGTCGGAATCACTCTGATAGGTGAGCTTGTTCAGAAAACGGAAATGGAAATGCTCAAGACCAAGAATTTCGGACGCAAGTCACTAAAAGAAATCAAGGAGATTCTCGGGAGCATGGGTCTGAACCTCGGAATGAAAATAGATAACTGGGAGCAGCTTCAGGCAAAATGGCGAAAGAAGAAGCAGCAGCAGCAGAAGAACAGCTGAAAAGGAAATTTGCAAAATGAGGCATGGTAAGAGAGGGCGCAGACTGGGCAGGAGTTCGAGTCACAGGCGGGCGATGTACCGGAATATGACTGCGGCGCTTTTTGTTCATGAAAAGATCCATACAACGGATGCTAAGGCGAAAGAGCTCAGAAGAATTGCAGAAAGGCTGATTACCAAGGCGGCCAAGGTAAGCGATTTTGCCTTGAAAGAAAAGTCAGCGCTTTCAAAGGACGAGTCCAGGAAACTTCTGCACGTACGGAGAGTGGTTTCCAGATTTGTGCCGAGATTCTGGGACGACAATGGTTCAACTGTTGATGTTCATCACAGACTGCTTCATGAGATCGGTCCCAGGTTCGCTTCAAGAAACGGCGGATATACGAGAATCACAAAGATTGGACCACGCAGCGGCGACAATGCCTCCCTTTCACAGATAGAACTGGTAGAACAGGCCACTGACACATCGGATAAGAAGACTTCCAAAGGCAGCAAGTAAAAGCCTTCCGAATAGTGAAAGTAACTGCTTGAAAGCACCCACATTACGGATTTACAGAAGATTAATCAGTCTTTTATTTCTCTGAGACGACGGCGGGCCAGATCCGCCCAGGGGCCGCGAGGTTCCAGATCGAGGTATTTCTTCCAGTAGGGTTTTGAATCCTCGTAACGCCCGCTTTCGAACAATGACATTGCCAGGTTGAAGTAGGCATCTGCAAATTCGGGATCCATTTCTATGGCCTTTTCGAACAGGGGGATGGCCCTGGATGGCTGGCCCATGTCGAAGTACAGGAAACCCAGGTTGTAGTGGGCTTCGGGTTGATCGGGGTCCACTTCCAGTGCCTGCATGTAAAAGTCCCTTGCCATGGAGATGTCGTTACGTCTGTAATAGATGTTACCAAGGTTTGTGTAGGAATTCGACAGATTCGGATCGAGCTTTATAGCATTACGATAGGCGGCTTCGGCCCTATCGGACGCACCGGGTTCATCATCGAGCCTGCAGCCGAGTACGTACCAGTCAAAGGCTGTCTTGGGCTGTTCTTTCTGACCATCGGATCTCATCTCAATGATCTTCGTGTTCAGGTCTTTTACATCGAAATCCAGAAGTAGCTGGCCTGATTCGGGCTCGAAAGAGCCTTCGGGGCTGGTAGCAATAATCCTGCTTCCGTCGGCTCTGATCCTCAGTTCATTCAGCGGGCGAGATACGCGTGGCAGGGCCTTGCGCAGGCCTTCGAGCATTCTCTTCGCCCTCTGCAGAGAGACTCCGGATTCGAGGAGGGTTTTTACGGCACGTATACTTATGAGGTCCTGGAATGTGTAGTACCTGCGTCTTCCTTTCATGCCGCTTGGTTTGATAAAATCACTGCGGTCCCAGTACCTGAGCCTTGAGTCTTTTATTGAGAACAGCCTGGACACTTCCATGCGTGTAAATAATTCACTCATCATAAACGATTCCCTGCTGTCGATATTACTATCATCGGGGCCTTCGATAAAATCATTTCTGGAATTTTGTGCCGATTTTTGATCCCGGCCTGTTATCCGTTCGCTGGAGGCGAAGTCCACGAAAATTACATTGCTCTGTTCTGCGAAACTCATGATGTTTGACTATTCCGTTGTATTTGAGGGCAGGTGTGATTTTGCCAAGTGGCATTCGATGTCCACATCAATTAAAAGCGATGTGCCTGCCGCGTGGATTTTTACTTCTCCCTCGGCGTTTTCCGGAAGACGGCCCGGAAGGCTCGATCCTATTTTCTGTTCGGCATCAAGACGCGCCATTCTTAAGACCCTTGTATGAAAAAGAGGGCTGCCACTGAGGGCAATGGACAGGGAGCGGGCAAGAGAGGGAGTGATTTTTTCACGGATCCTGCCGGAAAGATCCAGCAGATCGCACGTGATCATGGTGCTGCCGAAGAATGTCTGCTGATCAAGAGGTTCGGAACGGACTTCTCCTTCGCTCAACTGCCGGGCGGTTTCAAGTACCAGGTTTATGCACCAGGGCTCGGGATCAGTTTGCCCGGCATCCCTGAACAGTTTTACCTTGAGTGCGGGAACAGGCTCCTTCAGCTTGTCGGACGCTTGTTTCATGTAAGTATTTTATCTTATAAGACTGGATGAAGGCAAATTATTTACATTTCAATACACATGCATACTTAGTCTGCCGGCGATTTCGCCGTTTGGCCGCCGTCCGCCAGGTCTGATAAGTAGAAAGGATTGTTTGCGTAGTTGCGTTTTACGCAATTACGCAAACGGTCTGTTGGACGAAGCCGCTTGAGCGGGCACGGGTATTGCTATCTGAGGATTGCTCAGGACACGGGGGTGCAAAA
>Ga0272442_10009508_pt1 | contig 12140 bp, 9 predicted proteins | sample SSMForm2O_FD_200262 | JGI IMG/M metagenome (GOLD analysis project Ga0272442, IMG submission 200262) | Marine sediment archaeal communities from Little Sippewissett salt marsh, Falmouth, MA, United States - SSM-Form-2O | ecosystem: Environmental > Aquatic > Marine > Wetlands > Sediment ... | reverse complement strand
ATGGCGCCGGCGGGGCCAAACCACAGCTCGCGCGAGGTGGCGTAGGAGGCTTCGATCCAACTGAGGGTGGTGTCTGCGGAGAGGTCCGCGGCGGCGTTTGCCGGGGCGGGCATGGTGGCGGCGGGACCATCGGAGGCGGAGAAGACTTCGTCGAAGGTACCCTTGAATCCGGCCGGCGAGGGGTCCTGGTTCGAGCTGAAGATGCCACTGGTCCCCCTGGCGAAGACGGCATCGTGGACGCCGGCGTTTTCCCAGGCATCGGCGCCTGAGGTGTCAACCAGCGTGGGGGTGCGGGCGAGGAGCGGGCCACCTTGGTATTCGTAGAGACTGCCTGTGATGTAGACGGGATCGGCGCCGATGACGTCGAGTTCTGCGTAGCGGCTGCGCGCGTGGTCCAGGCCGAGGGCGGTGACCTCTTTGTAGGTCTTCATTGCGCCCTCACTGCCATTGACGATCTTGAAGACCTCGATGCGGAGATTGGCGGGGCCGTCCTGCCAGTGGATGAGCATGATGTAGGCACTGGCGACGAGTCCCGGGGCACCGGAGAGGGTGCCATCGTCGATGAAGTAAGATGTTCGCGCGGCTAAGCCATGGTAGTTGGCGCCGTCTCCGGAGACGTTGACCAGGGCCCCTACCCGCACGTCGGCGAATTCCTCGGGCGACCCGATGCCGATTCCGAAGGCGGCGCCGCCTATGCTGAGAGAGGTGGGCTCGGCCAGCGCGAGGTAGCCGTTGGCCTCGGCGCCGGGCTGGATGGTGGCGGTGAAGGTTCCGGCGATCTCGGGATAGGCGCGAAACATCCAGGTAGAGAGATCGAAGGCATCGTTGTCGAATGTCTCGGACCAGTTGGCGTGGGCCGCAGTGGCGACCAGAACCAGGCAGAGGATCGCACGGTACGGGGCTCTTGCACACGTCATGTTCACTCTCCTTCTATGGACTCGGTGGGTGTTGGGTATGGTCGTAGACGCAGGGAGGAACCTGCGAGACAGTCGGATGGCTGATACTCGGGCGGCACCATGGCATCTCCTCCTCCTGGGCTGCGGAGGTCCTTTTGACTGCTTGCATTGTATCAGTTTGGCCGGTCGAGGTCAACGCGGAGTGCCCCCGTTGGGGGCGGAGGGGCCACGCCGAGGCGGGTGGGCCGGTGGTGTTTGGGCCGGGCCTGCGGGGCCACGGAGCGTCAAGGCGGCACGGTGAGATTCGGGCGCGAGCGTGAACGACGCTGTGCCCGGGAGAAGAGTCCTGTGGCGGGCCTGCTGGGCAGCCCCCCCAAGCCGGCGGTCAGCCGGCGAGGTAGAATATGACGCCGACAAGCGCGGAAATAACGCCAGCACAAACACTTAGGGCCAGCGCCAGGGTCCATGCGTAGCGTCGGTTCATCTTGGCGACGACGTACTTGAGATAGCGATCGCTGGCGGCGAAGGTGCGGCTCATCTGCATGATGCCTTCGGTGTTGCTGATGGTGTTGTGGTTGAGGCGGTCGAGTGTGCCTTTGAACTTGACGAAGCTGTCGGCGAGCTGGACGTCTGTCTCAGCGGCGGCGGCGAGCTGATGGTTCATCATGGTGAGGGTGTCGGTCTGTCGTGCGGTTTCGGCGGGTATCTGCCCTACCGCTTCTATGAACTGCTGGTTCTTGGTCGTGCTGGTGCGCAGTTGGTCGAGAAGCTGACTGGTGAGCTTCTTCTGGTTCTCAATGGCTGAGGGCAGGGTCTCGAGGGCCTGGGGCAGCTCGCGTACACGTCCCATAAGTTCTTCGTGCTGGGCAAGCTGGCGGTTGAGGTTTCCGTTGATGCGGTCGAGCTGGTCGACGAGCTTGTTGAAACCCTCTTCGAGCCTCTCGCCGGGTTCGCGGCGTTCCATGGAGGTTACGGAGGTGACGACGACGGGGTCGACGGCGGCACCGGCCGAGCGTGTATCGTGGTAGTCATCGCCTGCGTCGAACCGACTGGCGAGGAGGCCTTCATCGTTGAGGACCGGTTCGCACCGGTGCATGGCTTCGTAACGATGCGCGCGAAGCCAACTGCTGGTTCCCGCCAGTATATCTTTCAGCGTCATGGTGCCCCGTTCCTCAATAGCGTTTCAGAACCGTTTCATCGTTGCTGCCCGACGTGGTTGAACGCCGGTACCAGTGTCATCGGACGCGAAATGATTCTGGCTTGAGCCAATATGGGCAGTGGGGTCGCGGACGCGCAGGAAACAGACTCTGGGGCCCTTCGGTGGCGTTTTTTCGTGTATCGGGGCAGCGCAACATCCTGACGACAGGGCCAGATGGGGCCTTTTTCGGGGGGTCTTGTGGCTGGGTCGGGTATCACTTCTCCGAGCGGGCATTTTCTAGGACGTGACATTGGTGTGCGACGGGGCCTTGTGGATGCGGGGGCGGCCAGTACAATGGGGGTTTTGCAACGCAACTGTCGACTGTCAGGAGAGATACGAAGATGCGATTGGTTACTTATCGGCATGGTGAGACGGTCTCGTGCGGGGCGGTTACGGCGCGTGGCGTGGTGGACATACCGGGTTCGTGGGACGGGCCCGATGCGCCGCGGAGTGTCAAGGCGGTCCTCGAACGGGGGACGGCATGCCTGGACACGGTGCGGGGGTTGTCGCAAGCGGCCGGTGAGGCGCTTTCGCTGGAGTCCGTGACATTGCTCGCGCCATTGCCTTGTCCGGGCAAGCTGCTGGCGCTGGCGGGCAACTACGCCGAGCACATCAAGGAGGCGTCTTTGGAGCGTGGGTTCGAGCTGGGTTTGTCGGATTCGCCTCGTCAGACGACGACGCCGCGGCCTTTCCTGATGCCGACTTCGGTGGTTAGCGGGCCGGGTGACATTGTGCCGTGGCCTGTCTATAGCAAGGAGATCGATTACGAACTGGAACTGGCGGTGGTGATGGGCCAGCGGGCGAAGTGCGTGACGGCGGCTGAGGCACTGGACTGCGTGGCGGGGTATACGATCGGCAACGATATTTCGGCGCGGAGCGTGACGTTCACGGCGAGCCGGGGGGAGCGAGCGTGGGACGAGTTCTACGACTGGCTCAATGGGAAGTGGGCGGATGGGTTCTTTCCGATGGGGCCCTGGCTGGTGACGAAGGAGGAGATTGCGGACGTGCAGAACCTGGCGATGACGCTGAAGGTCAACGGGGTGGTACGGCAGGATGCCAATACGAGCCAGATGATCTATCCGGTGGCGGATATCGTTTCTTTTCTGAGCCATTTGATGACGCTGGAGGCCGGGGACGTGATTTCGACGGGGACGCCTTCGGGTGTGGGGATTGCGACGGGCAAGTTCCTGGAGGGTGGCGATACGATTGAGTGCACGATCGAGGGGTTGGGAACGTTGACGAATACGCTGGGCGAGAGGCCGGAGGCGTTCTATGAGCCGCTGGCGTAGAACGGTTTGAGAGCCCGGCGAGGATCTGATATCATGGGTCCGGGTGACCATGGTATCGACACGACAGAACTTGTTGGGGGTTGCTATGCCGATCCGTTTCGCATTTTTGATTATCGCAGCGCTGATCGCGGGCGCGCAGGCGGCGGAGAGTCCGCCCATGAGCGAGGAAGAGGAGGAGGCCCGTGTCTCGGTCGGGGCTGAGGATCTCGAGGCGTTGCGAGCGGCGGTTGATGATCTGATGGCCACGTTCGGTCAAACGTATGAGGGAGGCGAAGCGTATCGAGCGCGATTGAGTGAACTTGGCGGACGTCTGGCCCTATCGACGCCAAACGATGCCAATGAACTGTTGCGGGATTTCGAGGGACTGAAGCGGGAGGCGTTGCTGGCGAATCCTCTGGTTAGGCGCGAGCCGATTCTGTTCGTGACGCGGGCGCAGTATGTGCCCGACCATCACAACACGGCGACGATGTTCCAGACAGGGGAGATCAACACGGGCAGCTTTCGGGGTGGCGGTGCGTTGAAGGCGATCGATCTGGCGCGGGGTGGCGCGACGCGTACGCTGATCGAGACGGGCGAGGGTATGGTGCGCGATCCGGAAGTGCATTTCGACGGGAGACGGATCGTCTTTGCGATGCGGCGGGATATCAAGGACGACTATCATATTCACGAGATCGGCGCGGACGGGACGGGACTGCGGCAACTGACGTCGGCGACGGGCGCGGTGGATATCGATCCGCTGTATCTGCCTGACGGGGGGATCGTTTTCAGCTCGACGCGGGAGCCTAAGTTCTGCATGTGCAACCGGCACATCATGGGGAACCTGTTTCGCATGGAGGGCGACGGGGCGAATATTCATCAGATCGGTAAGAACACGCTGCACGAGGGACATGCGGCGCTGCTGGCGGACGGGCGGATTCTGTACGACCGGTGGGAGTATGTGGATCGGAACTTCGGGGACGCGCAGGGGCTTTGGGCGGTGAATCCGGACGGGACGAATCACGTGGTGTTCTGGGGGAACAATACGTGGTCGCCCGGTGGCGCGATTGACGGGCGGGCGATTCCGGGGACGGGTCGCGTGATCTGTGTTTTCGGGTCGTGTCACGACCGGCCCTGGGGGGCGCTGGCAATTGTCGATCAGGGGCTCGGTGTCGATGGGCGGCGGAGCGTGGTGCGGACGTGGCCTGCGGAGGCGATCGAACTGGTGAAACAGGACGGCCCGAAGTATGACGTCTATGGTTTCGACAACTTCAAGCAGGTCAACCCGAAGTATGAAGATCCGTATCCACTCAGTGACAAGACCTTTCTCTGTTCGCGGATGACGGGCGAGGGGGAGCGGATGGGGATCTATTTGATCGATGTGTTCGGCAACGAGGTGCTGGTGCACGTGGAGGGCGAGGGGTGTTACGATCCGATGCCTTTGGGGCCGAGGGTGCGCCCCCCTGCTATTCCATCGCGTCGGGAGTTTGCGGAGAAGCCGGGGGCGTTCTACGTGACGGACGTTTATGAGGGGACGCATATGGAGGGGGTTCAGCGCGGGGCGGTGAAGTACCTGCGTGTGGTGGAGTCGCCTGAGAAGCGGTTTTGGACGCATACGGAATGGGGGGGCCAGGGGGTGCATTGCCCGGCACTGAACTGGCACAGCTTCGAGAACAAGCGGATTCTGGGGACGGTGCCGGTGGAGGCGGATGGGTCGGCGTATTTCGAGGTGCCGGCGGGCAAGTTCGTGTACTTCCAGTTGCTCGATGAGAACAAGATGATGGTTCAGTCGATGCGGAGCGGTACGACGATCCAGCCGGGGGAGTTGACGGGGTGTGTGGGGTGTCACGAGAGCCGGTTGCAGGCGCCGGTGCCTTTGCGGCATAAGGCGCCGCTGGCGGTGCAGCGCGGGGCGAGCAAGCTGGAGGGGTGGAAGGGAGAGGCGCGACTGTTTAGCTATATGCAGGAGGTACAGCCTGTTTTCGATAAGCACTGCGTGCGATGTCACGACTATGGGACGGAGGGGGGCGCGGTGCTGAACCTGGCGCGGGACCGGACGAATACGTTCAATACGTCGTACAACGAGCTTTGGCGGAAGCAGTACATCAAGGCGATTGGGGCGGGTCCGGCCGATACGCAGCAAGCGTATTCGTGGGGGTCGCACGCGAGCAAGCTGGTGGCGGTGATTCGGGACGGGCACGAGGAGGTGGCGCTGAGCAGTGATGAATTCGAGCGGATCGTGACGTGGATCGATATCAATGCGACGTACTATCCGCGCTACGACAGCGCATACCCTGGGAACCTGGCCGGTCGGTCGCCTTTGACGAACGAGCAGGTCAAGCGGTTGACGGAGTTGACGGGGGTGCCACTGGCGAAGCTGGCGCGATACAACAGCAACCTGGGTCCACAGGTGAGCTTCGATCGGCCTGAGGTGAGTCCGTGCCTGGGCAAGATCGAGGATGCCAATGGGCCGGCTTATGCGGAGGCGCTGGCGATCATCGAGGCGGGCAAGGCGATGCTGGCGAAGCGGCCGCGAGCGGACATGGCGGGCTTCGAGGCGTGTCCCGTGGACCAGCAGCGCGAGCGCAAGTACGTGCAGCAGCAGCGGGTGGAGGCGGCGAATCGACAAGCCATCCGCGATAAGACGCGGCGGTACGACGTGGACACGCGGTAGATGCGTCCGCGTGAGAGGGGCGCGACCGGCATGGCGGGATGAAGGGAGAGAGCGCATGCGGGGCAAGAAGAAGTGGCTAGTGGTGCGGGGGGTGCTGTTTGGGCTGGCGTGTTTGGCGGGGTTGGTGTGCGTGTGGCACGGTGCGCGCGTTTGGCGCGTCCGGAGGGCTATCGGGCGGTTCGAACGTGAACCTTCGCAGGCGGGCAGCGATGAGCTGTTTGGGCTGCTTCAAGACCACGCCGGGACGTTGGAACAGGGGCATCGCATTTTCGCGCTGCTGAATCGGCGCACGGTCCGCACGCGGTCCGCCTACGCAGCCGGGCGGCCCGTGACGGTCGCCCTGGAGCGATCTTTTCATCTGGATTTTCCCGAGATACACAAACAGAAGGAGGAGGTCTGGATCGATGGGCGACGACGAAGCAGCGGCATCGGCTGGCAGGCTCCGAGACCGCAATTCCTGGTCGTCCTGGGCGCCGAGCAGGCCGAGCCGGGGACGTACGCGTTCGATGTCCGGTGTACGTATAGCCTGACACTCCAGCGGCGCGACAAGGTGACGAGGGTGGAACAGTACATTCAAAGGCTTAGGCGAATGGTCGGGCTGCCCTCTTTCCAGGGTGGGCCGCCGGTGCGGACGTATGCGTGCGAGTTTGAGTTGCCTGTAGAAGTCACAGTCGTTGAGGAAGGTGAGGCGGCGAGGATCGAAGTGGCATCGTCGCGGCGGCTCGACGACGCCGTGTGGGATGCCTTCAGCCTGGGGACTTCCAGCTTCGGTCATGTCTCCCACACGGGTCCGGTAGACTTGGTGTGCCGGTCTCCGATGGAGCTGCGGTATAAGAACCTACCGATAGACGTGGCGTTCCAGGGAACACTGCGCGTGTCGGATGATCGGGGGTTCGTGCGGTATACCGGAGAACCCCGAGCGTTTCGAGGCCGAGCCGGGGATTCGGGAACATTCACGCTGGCTCCGTGGGTCATGTCTTTTGATACGACCGGCACGTACCGGGGGACGCTGGTTCTGGCGGCGGACCCGAATGCGGGGTACGCGGACCCGGCGATTGAGAGGATCTGGGGCGGGAAATTGGAGTTTCCGGTTGCGTTTACTTTGTCGGAGAAGTGAGCCGATCTGGACCGCACGTGGATGCCTTCTGTTGCGTTGATTGTGGCGGGCGGTATACTCGGGGTCTGGCCAGACGAGAGCGGTGTGACTTATGAAAGAGCGGCGTCACAGGGGGAGAGAGCCCCTGCGCGGCAAGAAGAGGCGATTGGTGCTGCGGGGGGTGCTGCTTAGCGTGGCCTGCGTGGTGGGGCTGGCGAGTCTTTGGACGGTGGTCGGGCCGGTGGTGCGGAGCCGGCGCGTCGAGCGGACAATCGCCTTTTTCGAGCGGAAGCCATCGCAGGCGGGGGCCGATGAATTGGTGGGACTATTGAGAGAGCACGCTGCAACGGCCGAACAAGGGGAGCGCATTCTCGCGATGCTGCTGCGACCGGCGGTTGCCACGCGTGCGCGGTACGCGCCCGGGAGACCGGCGAGCATCACTCTTGAGCGACCGTTTCGAGTGGACTTCCAGGACACGCTGTGGTCCCAGGACAAGGTTGAGATTGAGGGGACATTTCGAACCATGCGCTCGGGATCAAGCGGGAAGATCTCCCAGTTCGTGCATGTGGAGGTGTTGAGTGCAGATCACGCGACACCGGGAGTTCATTCGGTCACCGTGCGGTGCGCTTATAGCCTGGGCCTCCAGCGCCGCCGTTTCACGAGCCAGATGACGAAGCGTTTGTGGGAGGCGCTACGTGCAATCCGATTGCCCGTGCCGGGGCTATCGCAGCCGACAGCCCGAACGTACGAATGCGATTTCACGATACCCCTGGAGGTGATTGTGGCTGGGGAGGGGGAAGGGGAAACGATCCAGCTGGTTTCGTCGCCTGAGCTTGACGAGGCCATGCGGGTGGCGTTCGGTCTGAGAGCTCCTGGAAGCGCCCCGTCGAAGTCTGCGATGGGACTGGACTACCGAAACCTACCGACGGACGTGGCGTTCCGCACGACGCTGCGCTTGTCCGATGAGAAGGGGCTGGCCATGCCTGTCTCCCACTCCTGGCAATCGCAGCACGGGCGGTGGCGAGGCAGGGCCGGACGTTCGGGCCGCTTGTCCCTCGACCACTGGTGGAGGTCGATCCAGACAGGCACAACCTATAGGGGCACGCTGACTCTGGAGCCCGATCCAGAGCACGCCTATGAAGACCCGGCGATCAAGGCGATCTGGGGTGGGACGCTAGTGATTCCTATTTCGTATGACGCCTCCAGCGGGCTCGTTACGGTATTGCCAGGTGATGCGGGGAGCGACTAGATGCGGGGTGGTTGGGTGTGGTTGTGGTTGCGGCGGGTTTTGGTGGGGGTTGTGTGCGTTGTTGCGGCAGTTGGGACGGGGTGGGTTTTGTACGCGGGGTTTCGGTATTGGCAGGTGGAGCGGGCGATTGGCCAGTTCGATGCGGGTCCTTCGCAGGGGCAGGCGAACGTGCTGGCCGGCCTGATCGACAACGGCGTCCCGACGGCCAAGCAGGGAGAGCGGGCTCTGGAACTGCTGCTGACGCCAGAACTGATCAAGCGTCGAGCCTACGCACTGGGGTCTTGCCCCGTGATCGGGGTGGAGTTGCCTTTTGCCGTACCCTTCCGGCACGTGACTATTGCCCGGCGAGAGCAGTTCGTGCGCAACGGGAAGCTTCAGCGCTGCACTGAGGGGAGCGGACGCAACATCGACAAGGACATGCGGAGACGGTGGATTCTGGATCCTGCTCCTGAGAGGATTGGGGCGGAGTTTGTTGAGCTGCGACAGCGGTATCGGTTGAGGCTGGATCATCTTGAGGCGCGTTGGTCGTGGCATCCTTTCAGCGGTCCGTTTCCCCAGAGCTTGCTTCCTACGAAGCGCACCAGGGGATGGCGATCCAAACCGCTGAAGCAGTGGGACTATGCGTGTTCGGTGGCCGCGCAGACGGAGGTGGTCATCGCTGAGAGTTCGGAGGTTGAGACAGTGGCACTGAAAACGAATCCCGGGCTTGACGAGGCCATGTGGGCTGCCTTTGACGGCACCGCTGCCGCGTTCGAGCGGGTTCCGCAGCCGATGCGCTCGGCTTCGGCTAATCATATGTCAGGCGGCTGGCTCTGCCTGCACCTGGTGTACCGTGACCTCCCGGTGGCCGTGGCATTCGAGCCTCTATTGCGGCTGCCCGACGGGCGTGAATTCCCGAGTATGGGTCACATCGGGCAGCGTCTGGTGGCCCGCACGGGAAGCTCCGGGCAACTCACTGTGCCCTTTATGATCATGACGGGAAAGCCCGGCTCCGACGCGGGCGCCGTGGTGTTGCGAGCCGATCCGAACGCCGCTCACGGGGACCCGGGGATCGAAGCGATCTGGGATGGGACGCTGGAGATTCCTATTTCGTATGACTCCTCTGGAAGCCTATTCACGATTTCGCCAGGCGATGCGGGGAGAGAGTAGATGCGGCGTGGGTTGGTCAAGTTGTGGTTGCGGCGGGTTGGTGTGGGCGTGGCGTTTACCGTCGTATTGGCAGGGCTGACCTGGGGCGTGTACGTCGGGGGCAAGTACTTGAGTGCGCAGCAGGCGATTGCGCGGTTCGAGGCGGAGCCTTAGCAAGCCGAGGCAAATATGCTGGCGCAACTGATCAGCAACCATGTCCCGACAGCGAAACAAGGGGAGCGGATTCTGGAACTGCTGTTGACGCCCACGATGACCGCGCGTCGGGCTTATCCGCTGGGGTCATGTCCGGTGATCGCGGTAGAGTTGCCGTTTGCCGTGCCTTTGCGACAATTGAGTATCGCCAGGAAGGAGCAGTTCCTGCGCGAGGGAGCGTCTCCGCGTCTCGGCGAGAGGTGGGGAACCGACATCGTCACGGACATTCAGAGACGGTGGACTCTGGATCCCGCTCCACGGAGCATTGGGACGTATCGCGCGGAGCTACGACAGCAGTACAGGCTGCGTCTGGATCGACGTGAAGACATCTGGTCATGGCGTCCCTTGAGCGGTCCGTTTCCCAGATGCCTGCTGCCCCGTAGGCGCATAAGGAGCTGGCGATCTCGACCACTGGATAAGTGGGACTATGCGTGTTCGATCACCGTGGCGACCGAGATCGTTGTCGTAGAGGCATCGGAGGCCGAGAAGATCGCGCTGACGTCGGATCCGGGGCTCGACGCGACGATGCGGGCCGCCTTCAGTAGCACGACTTTTTCGCTGGCACGGCGGCAGGCGGCGCGTTCGAGAGGACGGAGAGCGGTAGGCGGTGTGGACATCCGGTACCACGATCTACCGGCGGCCGTGGGATTCAGGGCTGTGCTGCGGCTGCCGGATGGGCGCGAGATCGCCAGGAAGCGGTTGAGTGGGCAGCCTCTACGCGCCCGCGCCGGAAGGAACGGGAGTTTCTACGTTTCCGCCTCGGATTTCGCGGTCGACGAACCCGGATCGTACAGCAGCACCGTTGTGTTACAGCCCGATCCTGAAGCGGCCTATGGGGACCCGACGATCAAGGCGATTTGGGGTGGGGAGCTGGCATTTCCGATTTCGTTCGAGGTCTTTTCGGCGGAGTCCGGTACCATCTGATGCCAAGGGATGCCAAACGTCGCTGAGGACAACCGGTTGGCGTGGGAGTCGGCCGCGACGAGATGCGAGGTGAGATGGGTTCGGATGCGAAGAGACAAGGGGCGCGGCGCCGTACGGTGAGGTCGGTGCTGCGGCGCATGTGCATCGGGGTGGCGTGTGCTGTTGTTCTGGCGGGCGTTCTCTGGGGTTCGTACGTGGGGGTCAACTACTGGCGGGTGGAGCGGGCGATTGAGGGATTCGAGGCGGGGACTTCGCAGGCGCGGGCGGATGTGCTGGTGAGGATGATCGACCGCGGCGTGCCGACGGGCAAGCAAGGGGAGCGGATTCTGGAACTGCTGCTGAGGCCAGAGATGGTGACGCGCGAGGCCTATCCGCGGGGTCGGTATCCGGGCTTTGCGTTGGAACTGCCTTTTGCGGTGCGTTTCGGCAACGTGAGTATCGGCCGAGAAGAGGAGATCGTGCGCGACGGCGTTTCTGTGCGTACCAGCCAGGGCGGCGGCGACGATATCCTCATGGGCAAGCCGAGACTTGAAGTCTTGTCCGGCCCGCCGCGGACGCCCGGGACGTACCATGTGGAGATACGGCAACGGTATACATTCAATCTGCACCACGTGGAACGCACCTGGCACTGGCGTCCGTTGAGCGGTCCGTTTCCCGGGTGCCTGCTGCCGAGGAGGAGCACGACCACGATGCCGTTCCGGTCGCTCGAGCGGTGGGACTACGTATGCTCGGTCGCGGCGGAGGCGGATATCGTCATTGTCGAGAAGTCGCAGGCCGAGGCAATAGAGTTGATTTCGAATGCCGATCTGGATGCGGCCATGAAGGGGGCGTTTCGCAGCAACGCGCTGCCGATGGCGATGAACTGGTATCGAGCGCCTTCGGGCCAGCGCAGGTCGACAGGCATGCTGGAAATCACGTATCGCAATCTACCGGCGGCCGTGGGATTCGAGCCGGTGCTGCGTCTGTCGGACGGACGTGAAATCCCTGGCAACCCCCAAGTCTCGCATCGTCTTTTCGCTCGGGCCGGCCTCTCCGGGCAGTTTGCTGTGTCCGCTTCAAACCTCATGCTCGACGAGCCAGGTGTGTATACCGGCTCGCTTGTGCTGCGCAGCGACCCCAATGTCGCGTACCGGGACCCGGCAATCAAGGCGATCTGGGACGGGGAGCTGGCGTTTCCGATTACGCTTCAGGTCTTATCGAACGGGCTAGATATTTCGCACTGAGGGGGGCGGATTGCGTAGGAATGGGGCCAGCGGCAACGATTCGGTGTGTGGAGGCCGCTTGGGATAAGGGCAGGGTCTGATTTGGGAGATATGGTTATGAGAAAGGCAGTGGTGGTTTTGGGGGTTGCGATGGTGGTTCTGGGTTGTGTTTCGTGCGAGGAGGAAGCGCCCGAGGCGCAGTGGCTGGGGGAAGCCGAGGCGGCGGCAGAGCCGGTGAAGCCGCTCTATGCGTTCGAGTTGACTGATATTGACGGGAAGGCGGCGACACTGGGGC
>Ga0272442_10009506_pt1 | contig 12141 bp, 10 predicted proteins | sample SSMForm2O_FD_200262 | JGI IMG/M metagenome (GOLD analysis project Ga0272442, IMG submission 200262) | Marine sediment archaeal communities from Little Sippewissett salt marsh, Falmouth, MA, United States - SSM-Form-2O | ecosystem: Environmental > Aquatic > Marine > Wetlands > Sediment ... | reverse complement strand
CAAAGAAAATGCGGGATTAAAGACTCTAAATGTAAAGCATTACCCTATGATCAAGGACTTGAAGCCAGCCTATAAAAAATGATGGGCCAACATTTTTCTTCATCGAAAAATCAAGAAATCAAGGGGTCAAGTCTATTTTTGACCCATGTTCGCTGATAATGGAAAAATAAATCTAACCCTGTTCTTTTAGCCGTCAACTGATCGTGGACGTTAGGAGTCAACACAAAGATGCAATCTGCCATGAATCGGCTATGGTATCCCAAACAAGAAGATGCTGTTTGGGCCAGATGGCTTCTTCTTATTATTCCTTTTTCGGTTTTTCTTCTGTTGGGATTCGTATTACCAGGCATACTCTGTCTTACTCTTCTTCTGTTGGTACTTGTTATTCGAGCAATCGTAATGATTCGGTCCTCCCAGATTCATTCTGCATCCACTGATTTCTCTGTCAATCTGGGGCAGCAATCTCGGTCAGGTTTGTACATATGTCGAATTTCTGCTCTTCTTCTACCAATCTTATCGCTGTTATTCTATTTCATGGTCCAAGAGATTTTTTTTCTCGTCTTTAGCGTTTTGTGCATTATGTCAACATTTTTCTTAGCTTTATCAAAGTTACCTCAAACTATTTTCTTCATTCTGTGTTTTCTTTATGTGCTTGTATCTTTTATCGTGTCAGTATTTCAGATCGGTTTTCCAAGTATATTGATTTTACTGATTCTTGTGTTGGTAATACTTCCTGACGCCCTTGCAATGCATTTCAGGTTGAGAAAGTCAGGTTCTATAGAGTTAGTGTAGCAGCTGTTTAAAGATATGAAAATTCCCGGGACACAATACTAATTTATTGACAATCGGGGTGAATTACAGTTCAAAGTGCACCACGTTCAGCTAAGGTCAGAATGAGGTTCAAATCCTTATCCTTGACAGTTCATATTGCATGTAACAGGTTGTAAAGAATAAAGATTTGACCCTACCACTTCACAATGGTCGCAGTAAGTGAAATTTGGCCGTAAGCCGGTCAATCGGGAAGATATTGTTCGCTCCAGCTCTCGGAAACCATACCGGCATCAATCATATTCCTTATTTCCCGATTAGAATAACCCAGATCAACCAGTATCTGCCGGGTATCCTTTCCATATTTTTCCGCCGGGGTGGGAACCACCAGTCTTGCGTATTGGGGCCGGATAGCACAGGAAGAAAAGAGGTCGACGGTATGGCCGCTGGGATGATCGGCATAACGGGTAAATTGAAAGGTACCTCCCCTTGCATGGACATCCATCTCAGCATGACTCAGGTATTTTTCGCGCAGACCCGTCATGGAGGCCATTGGAGCGGCACCGACATCGGCTTTACAAAGCTGGTGGACCCAATGTTTGACGGTGCGGGTCCTAAAAGTATCCGCTAAAAAGTCGAACAGCTCTTCAACGGTTTTACGGCTGATTCCCCGCAACGCTTCGATGGTTTCCAGTCGGTTGACTGCACGCTTATCAACAGCCAGAAAGAACCAGCCGTCGGCGGCTTCATAGCATTGGTACAGCGGGCCATCCCCTCTGGCATGGGGACCACTGGGCTCATCAAAAGGGGCGCGTCCCTCATAATCGTACAGAAACGGGATCTGGAGCAGTTGACCGGCCGCACTAAGAGATGCCCGGGCCACATCGGTTTTTCCGGTGCGTTTTTTATGGAATAATGCCGTTAAGATGGCAAACGCCGCGGAAAACCCGGTGAGCACATCGATGGTCCCGAGGTGGGCGTGCTCTTCAGGCGTATCAAGAGCGCCTCCGAAACGCGCCATGATGCCGGTGGCTGCCTGTACGAGGTCGTCATACCCAACATGTTCGCTGCGGGGCCCCCGCCGCGGCCCCCCCCAGGCATTCAGCTGACATAAAACGGTTCCCGGACTCATCGATTCGAGAGATTCCCGATCGATTCCAAGGGATCGAAGCTGTCTTGTCGTACCGTTAAACGTGATGACATCGGCCCATTTGATGAGGCGAAGAAAAAGCTCCTTTCCTTTCTCATTTTTGATGTCGGCCAAAATGCTTCTTTTCCCCCGATGGACCTGCATGCCGATAATAATGGTGTTCCATGGATCGAATGTCGGTTTTACAGGATCGAGTTTGATCACCTCCGCGCCAAAGCGAACGAGCATGGCAGCGGCAGTGGGTCCTGCAATCACATTGGTCATGTCCAGAATCTTTGTCCCTTCAAGCCAGCACCCGTTTTGGGTCAAAGGGGTTTTTTCCTGTAGGAGTGGTTTCTGTTTTTCAAGTTTCGATAAAATTTCGATTCGGTCCTGATCCGGCCGGGGTGCAGAGGCTCCCTTGGCCGCAAATTCGGCGGCACCTGAAAGCCAGGCAACGGGGCCGGCTGCTTTTTTCTTTCCGACCATCGGATCGTTAATTTCATGCACAAGTCCGGAAGCCAGGGCATGGGTGCTGTGCAGCCATTCCCGGGTCGTGCGATGGGCTGTAAGGGGGACCCCGGCTTCACCGAATAGACGTTCCCATTCAAAACTGGTTTTTCCAAGAAACCGTTGTTTCATTCTCCCTGAGACCCAGTCCGCCCATTTCTGGGTGAGCGGATACAACCCCAACGCACAGTCCACCCCCTCCGGCCATTTATTCGATGGAAGGTACCAGTCATCCAGTTCCGGAAGACCGGCTTCAAGCACCTCCTCCCTCAATCCAAGGATGTCCAGTGCCCGGTGACAGTGGTCGACGTGACATGCGCTCACGATGTAAACGAGACGATCGTCAGCACAGAAATAGCTCTTGTAAAAGGGGTCCATATACGCCTGCAATTGGTCGTAGGAGATGTCGAGCGGTTCCCCCGCCGCCTGCCGCCGTTCGATTTCATTCTCCCGCAAAGAGTTGTAGCGTTTCGGTTTATCTTCGATGAACATGGAATTGAGTACGAGCCCTTCCATCAACGCCGATGCGATGGGCACTTCGATACAGTCTCCGTGACCGGTGGATTCCCGAGCGTAAAGGGCCGCGGAAACTGACGCGGTGGCCAATACCGCCGCATAAGCCGAAGCAAGGGTCAATGGAGAAAAGGATGGGTCGATGCCCATCAACACCCGATTCAGTCCCATATCGGTGAACTGACCGCTCGACGCGGCGATAATCGCCTCCCAGGCTTGCATGTGGGCCATTTCGGGGTCTTCCGATGCAAACCCGGGCAGGGACAGATAGACAAGCCGCGGATTGATGGCGTGCGCGGTTTCCGGTCCCAGGCACAATCTGTCCATGACCCCGGGACGAAAGTTTTCGATGAGCACATCCGCCGATGCGATCAAGTTCCGCGCGATTTCCACATCGCTTTCTTTTTTAAGGTTCAGCACAATGCTTTTCTTGCGTCGATTGAGGGTATCCATGGCCGGGGACTTCCATCTGGCCCCACCCGGCGGATCGATCCGTATAATTTCGGCACCCTGGTCACCCAGCATCATGGCCGTCGCCGGCCCTGCGATATACTGTCCGAAATCAAGTACCCGGATATTTTCGAAAGGTAATGTCATGAGGATATCCGTTGCGAGTATCTATTTTTCCATAAAGCGTTTTCCAAACGATCAGGATTCAACCCTGTCACTCTGCCGGGGATCAGATCGATCTTGCGAGATCATAGGCATCCCAGACTGCGTTCATCACGTTGCGCGGCTCGCGGCAGTCCCCGATTCGATGCACCATTGCAAAGGTATCCGCCAATTCATCGGCCAGTCGGGTCTCAGGGGTCATTCCCGTGGCCAGGACAACCGTATCGCCTGTGATACGGTCCGTTTCCCCACTGCTGCGGACGATGGTGACACCCTCCGGAGTGATCTCTTCCACACGGGAATCTGTATGAACCACCGTGCCGTATTTTTTCAACAGGTCCAGCGTCATCATTTTGACCTGACCCGGCACCTGGATGCCACTGTTCATAAGTTCCGGGAGCATTTCGACAATACAGGTCCGCTTTCCGGAATCCGCCAGCCAGATGGCGATTTCACAACCGGCCAGTCCGCCCCCGATGATGACGACGCGGTCCCCGGGGGCTTTCCCGTTTCTCAACAGATCCACCGCCGTCATCACGGAATCCCCATGGGCACCTTTGATGGCCGGCACAATAGGTTCGGCACCCGTCGCCGTGATAATGACATCCAGAGACGCAGACCTGATCTGCTCCGGTGTCATTTCCGTTTCCAGAAAGATGGAGATACCGGTTCGGTCCATCTGGAGCCGATACCAGTCCAGCAAACGGCGCAGGTCCCTTTTGAACTCGGGCACCGCGGCCTGACGCACCAACCCGCCGAGCCTTTCGGACTTCTCGTATAGCGAGATCCGGTGACCCCTTATGGCGGCCACTCGTGCCGCTTCCATCCCGGCGATGCCACCGCCGATGATCATGACCTCCCGGGGTATTTCGGCCGGCTTCAACCGGCGTGTTCGTTCACTTCCGGACGCCGGGTTGAGTGCACACGAGATGTGCCGCCGCTCGTGATAGCCCCCGAAGCAGCCGTCATAGCATCCCACACAAGGACGGATCTGCTCCGGGCACCCGGATTTGATCCGGTGCGCCCATTGGGGATCCGCCAGAAGCCCCCTGCCAATAGCCACCACGTCCACCAGACCGTCTGCGACCGCACGGACGGCAACCTCCGGTTTGTCGAGTCGACCCACGCCGATGACCGGTAGGTTGACGATACGTTTCACCCTGGTCGCCATGTCAATCATACAGCCGTGTTTCTGGTAATAGGGCGGGTGGGACCAGTAGTGGCTTTCGTAGCATCCCGCATCCACGTGCAGGGCATCAAACCCCGCATTTTCCAGTCGTGTTGCCATCTCCAGCCCTTCAGCCACATCCCGGCCGGCCTCTTTGAATGATTCTCCAGGCAACGCCCCGTGGGCAGCATCCTTCAGGTAGTGCTTCAATCCGTATCGGTATTGTACCACCATTTGATTGCCGACCTGTCGGCGAATCGCCGTTAAACATTCAATGGGGAAGCGAAGACGATTCTCCAGGGGTCCCCCATAGGCATCTGTACGGTGATTCCAGATGGCGGAAGTAAATTGATCAAAAAGGTATCCCTCGTGTCCGTGAATCTCGATACCGTCAACGCTGGAAAGGAGCAGACGTTTGGCCGTGTCCCCCATGGCCTCGACAATCTGTTTGATCTCGTCCACCGTCAGAGAACGGCAGATTATGGAGGGGTCCCAAAAATTGTGGGTTTCGGAAGCTGAGACACACGGCCCCCGGAGCGTGTCCGGCACAGACACGCGACCATACCCAGCCGTCAGTTGCACGAAAACTTTCGCCCCGTATTCGTGTGCGGTGTCGCACAACGTGGAAAGATACTCAAGGGAGGATTCAAGGATCATGGGGGCGCAGGACTCTAACGCCTCCACCCGGTTTTCCACCTTGAAGACCGAGCAGATGATCATCCCCACATCGTGACGGATGCGTTCACAATAATAATCCACCACCCGCTGGTTGAGGCTTCCATCCGGGTTGACCATGTAATCGAGTCCCATGGGTGCCATGGCGATTCGATTCTTGAGTTCGATGCTACCGATTTTCAAAGGCGTGAACAAAACGTCTGATGCGATCATATAAATCTTCCTTTACTTCTCCTTGCGAAGGTTCCACCGGACTTATCTTTTTTATGCACCGACCGTGACCTTGTTTCATCTGTTCAAGGTGCTTGATTATATTGTTAAGCATTTAATATGGTCAACTGTTTTGTGCAGAAAGAGAAGCAGAAGTCAAATCTATGTTTGACCATTAGTCAACGGAAAAGCAGGAAGCAGCAGATAGAGACAATATGGAAAAATATCTCTAAAGGTCAAATGTAGACCTGACCCTTTTTATGTGTTTTCCGTCCCGATCCCCGCCGAACTTCGTGCGGATATTTCTTGACATTTTCCAAATAGGATGTATTCTCTCAATCAATTCAATGAGGTATCACGACTCTTTGAAAGTATAACATTTCATCCACAGCCAATAATGGAGAAAGCCGTGTAGTTATTGAAGACAAGACCCCGTTTCTCGAAAAAAGGAGATCGGAGGTTTTTGTTTAATGAGTACTAAAAAGGACACTGTTCCTCTTTATCCGCTTGTGGCGGAGGGTCCATCGTATTTTCCGTGTTTCGCCTTTATTATGACCATAGGCGGAATTTCGGTATAATTTGCAGAAAAAACAATAATACAAGAAAAAAGGTCGGTAATTGTAACTTAATATCCCGATAGACGGAAAATAATGCCGTATATATACATCAATATCACGGAATTTATTTCGGTCTATTGACACTGTTCGGAATGGGTCAAAATGAACGGATACGAGCACATATTATCAAAGCAAACAGCATGGGCGATCAATTCCGGTATTAATCTCACCGGAAGCAAAGGCAAGCGCGGCCGTCTTGCTTACACTTGCAAGTTGGATCATAACCTCTTCCAACAACTTTTGCCAGACGTCCGGAAGTCATTTGCCGCTGGGGATGGCGGCGAACTCGGTTCAACAGAGTTTCCCGGCAAGATGCAGGCAGTCCATTCCTCGTCGGCGCTTGGGGTCAATGTTTTTCAATACTGGAAATCGATAAACGCAGTCCCGGTGATTGCTGCTCAATGCGGCCTCTGCCGTGTGGGTTCGCAGGTGTCAAATGATATACATTTTGAGGAAAAGTATCCTATTAATGATACATTTGGTTATCACCCGAACATCGACGTGGTTATTCACAACGCACCATCTGCAAAAATAAAAAGGTTCGCCGTCGAATGCAAGTTTTCTGAAGCATATGGTGCTCACAAACACGGCGGACTCAAGGCAAAGTACCTCATCCTTGATGATCTCTGGGCAGACATTCCCAACTTACTGCGTTTTGCAAAGCACATATCCCCCGATGACCATGAATTTGTTCATTTGCACCCTGCCCAACTTGTGAAGCATATCCTTGGTCTAAAACGGCAATTCGGAAAGACTGGCTTCCGCCTACTATACCTTTGGTATGATGCTCTCGGTGACCAGGGGATGCGGCATCGGGATGAGGCTTTAAAATTTACCGAAGTTACTAAAACCGACGGCATTAAATTTCATTCGCTCACCTATCAGGAGCTGATTGCTAATTTGGCAAAAAAGTTAAGAACGGAACACCCTGATTATATTCGGTATATTACCGAGAGATACCTGTAAGAAAATGGCTTGCGTTACTTAGGAATTCCGAACCATGCCTTGCACTTGACGGCTATTCCGCTGGCGCTCCATAGCCGCAAGTGAAGGCCACGTTGGCAGGTATAATGCGATATGCCCAATGAGATAATTCCATACTTAGAAATGTGCCAAAGGGAAGGCGTAAGTCTGCAACGCGGAATGAACTTTGCGCTTAATCACAATCATTCAGTTATTCTTATGTCAGTACGCCCCAATGCACCCTATGCGGATAGATTTGAGGATGATGGAACAACCTTAATCTATGAAGGGCATGATATGCCACGATCCATCAAAAATACAAATCCCAAGAATATTGACCAACCAGAATTTACACCAAGCGGCAGACGAACACAAAATGGCCTTTTTCACCAATCTGCCCAAGCCCACAAATCAAATCAAAAGCCTCCAGAGCGTGTTCGGGTTTATGAAAAAATTAAACAAGGCATCTGGTCTTATAACGGGGTATTTCACCTTATCGACTCTTGGCGAGAAACCTCAGAAGAACGACAGGTTTTCAAATTTAAGTTGGTAGCGGTCGAGGGCGAAGAAGACTTTTCGCAACCAATACCCTCTCATCCAAAAGTACGAAGAATCATACCTACTTGGGTAAAGCTTGAAGTTTGGAAACGAGATGGAGGAAAGTGTACAAAATGCGGATCGGAAGTAGACCTTCATTTTGACCATATTATTCCTTGGTCTAAAGGTGGGTCATCATCAACACCGCAAAACATACAATTACTATGTGGCAAACACAATTTGCAGAAGCATGATAAAATAGAATAGCTGCCAACAAACGTGTGTAGGGAACGGCGAGGAGCCTGCCGCCCCTAACACGTGGTGTTGGACACAGTGAGACAGATACATGAGAGACTCTTTGCAAACCGGTATAACCTTCGGCCTGACGTCGGCCGTAATCACAACCCTTGGCCTGATGGTTGGCCTTCATTCCGGGACACATTCCCGAGTTGTGGTCCTCGGTGGCATCCTGACTATCGCCATTGCCGACGCCTTCTCGGATGCTCTCGGCATTCACATTTCAGAGGAGGCAAAGAACATTCACACGGTAAAGCAAATCTGGGCGGCTACCATAGCGACGTTTCTTTCCAAGTTCTTCTTTGCCCTTACCTTTGCTGTACCGGTCCTCCTTCTTCCCCTCCCGACCGCCATCTGGGTCAGTCTGATTTGGGGCATGTCGATCCTTGCGGTAATGAGCTATGCGATGGCGAAGGCACAAAATGAAGCCCCCTGGAAGGTAGTAGTTGAACACATTGTAATCGCTCTCGTTGTCATCGGAATCACCCATTGGGTCGGAGACTGGGTCAGTACGATTAGTGGATAGCAAAAGAAAGGGGTCAAAAAAAAAGGGGTCAAGTCTACTTTTGACCCATGTTCGCTGATAATGGAAAAATAAATCTAACCTTGTTCTTTCAACCGTCAGATGCTTACTGCGGTTGAAAAACTTTTCATTTTACATGAAAAATGGAAATTGGAAAATCTTTACAGAGTTCTGAAGAAGTTAGAATCAGGATTGATCTACAGGGTATTTACTCTGTATCATCACGCAAGCGGCTTATTGTCGTTCAGCCTTTCATAGAGTCTCACATACTCTGCAATCATGGCATTTAAATCGTACTGTTTTCGTGCCTCGTTCATGATCCGCCGGATCTGTGGCTCTTTTATCCCTATGGGATACCGGTGAAACCTGACACTCTTTTCCAACCCGTATCGGAGCCCCCCGGAATCGTAATCCCTGAAGAGAAACCCGTTTCCTACGTCCTGTGGTGCCCCATCTATTTTCAAACGCAGTTCTCGTATTTTGTCGTGGTAGCCTCCCGTATCGCGATTTGTTGCCGTTGCACCACAAAGATTTCCCACTTGATCGATCTGACCGCATGGTTCATACAATGATGCACCGAACACATCACTGGCAGCGGCAAAACCGAGCATTGATAATTCCTCATTAAAATGATGGTAGGCAATTTTACCGCCCGATGCCCAGGCGATACGGCCTATCGTTTCCTCGTGACTTCGATCCCCGCCGACTCCGTCAGCAACAAGGGCAAACTGGACATCACCATAGTCAATGACAAATTTAAGGATAATATCCTCGAGAAGATGAATACCCTTCTGCAGGGGATCAAGTCGTGACGGCCAGTAAAAGAGGATCGCATCGGGATTTACGACAAGGCCTATCCTTTTCTGAAATTCCATCAGGTTTTCTCGCTTGGCAGCAATAACATCGTCATCAGGACCATATTTTCTAACGAGATGATTGCAGTTTTCAGGATACATCGTACGTGACGGGGCATTGATAATGGCAAGTGCCGACCCGTAATAATACTTCTCCCTTACCTCCTGCCGAACGCTTGGTGTAATAATATCCCGGTCGGTAAAGTAATCTTTCACCACTTCCTCTAAGAATCTTTGCCCGACAAAGTTAATCAGAGTAGCGTTTTTAATGGCCGTTGCCTGGCAGTCGATACAGCGTCGACCGCGGTCATCGGAAAAGTAAAATAAATCGGACAATTGATTGATATCTACGCCGAACAGCATATCGAGAGGGATATGCCCGGTAAAGCTGTTGTGTACCGTATGCAGAACAGGAATACCTCGTGATTTTGTATATGCGGTGATCGCACCGCCTGCCATCCAGTCATGGCTGTGCACGATGAGTTTCCCCTTACTCCCCGCCCTGACCGATTTGATGACACTGTTAACAACTTCCTTCTGAAATTCCGCTGCATTTAACCGCGGGTCCCCGGCATACGCACCGGACAAACCGGCAAATATGGATGAACTCACCAGATGAACCTTGTCAGTGTCGGTCCTGTACCTGATTTCACGCCATTCGGTTTCACCGATGTGACTCTCTCTCTGAAATCGTTTCTTTAAGTTGAGCGTTGTAAGATGTACATCAATATTTCTTTCGATGAGGCCCTCGCATAACGCTGAAACGACTTCACCCAAACCGCCGCTCTTCCCCGATATATATCGAGCTAGCGGCCCCATGTCTTCGGGGAGTCTCCCGGTTTCGGGTGCAATGAGTAGCACTGCCGTCCGTTCGCTTCTTTTCAATATCTTGAACCGTCTGAGAGATGATCCAAAATAATCGATTTTCCGGGTCAGAACATAGGTTGCCTGTGTAATCGACCCTCCGTAAGGATTAAAATATGAGTGAACTGCGTGGTCTTCTCCGGTGCCCTCGTGGAGAAAATAGATATGATCGGACGTGGTAAAGTTCCTCCACTGTATCAGGAGTTCTCCCCCTGCTTTTCTAACCTCTGTCTCCAGTTTTTCGATATCCCTGAATAGTTCATACTGGGTAAACGTGCCGAGCCAGCCGAACGTATCACGGGTTGCATCAGCCCAGGACGAGGTGGATAGACCGGGAATGTCAACAACGGGACATTCCACATCTTCGAACTTATCGGCGATCTCTGTGGGATTCGCCAGAACAATATTCGGGTGAGCAGCCAGGGCCTCGGGCAGTTTTTGCCAGAATTCAAAGATGCCCTTGTCTTCTGATATGTGTTCCCCTATGTGTTCGAAATCGTAGCCCAGCATGACCGCTTCGCCGTCAATCCTTGAAATACTTTCAGCATAATCTTCAGGAGAGATGGGGTCATGGGAAAATCGGAAGGCAATGTCGTCACTCAGGTCCCTGTTTCTCGGTATTACGATAAGACCGTTCTCCCGTGCCCGAAATATCGCATTCGGCGAAACGTGCCGGTCTTCCCCGGCAAACATATCGGCCCGCTTCTCACAAAGGATCGATCGATAACCCATATCGTGAACCGTATCGGCTATATCGTTATTGTACATCAGTTCCGTGTTTCTGAATGATGCCGGGCAGCCGCCAAAAGTTTTTCTCATCTGATCCCGATGCAGAGATACCTGATCCCGGAATTCCTGTTTTGCCGGATCGGCGAATAGGCTCGAAAGTGAATGATAATGCGTCTCATCAAGATATTCGACACGCATTCCATCTGCACCGGCATCAAGCAGTCTTTGCAGCGCGGTTATAACATCGGGCTGGTACATTCCCGCCTGTTCCAGAAAAGTTCCCGACATACTGAGGGTAATCTTGAACGAATCATGAATGGAAATAAGCTCTTGAAACATTGCCAGAGCAGGAAGATAGCATTTCGATGCGACCTTCTCAAAAATTTCCCGGTTTATCTCTTCCCAGAGAAATTTATCTCTGTCGGGATGAAGCCTGAACGGTTGATGAAGCTGGAAATACAAAGTCAATAACGGCATTGTAAACTATCTGACCTCTTTCAGTTACTCTAGATTTGATTATTCATTTATACAGTCTTCTCGCCACAAGCAATGATACTGGTCACATCTTTCCTTTGTGCCAAAGCACGGTTTGTAACCTTCCATAATCTGAATATCCCGTATAATGTCTTGTTTTGAACGACCGACTCGAATATTGACCCCCCATTTTTTGGCAATTTTCCGGACTTCCTGCATTTTCATGTTTTACCCTCCTTCTGTTTACGCCCAATGTACAAGGCCGAGTTCCTGATAAACCAGCAAATCGGGATGTCCCGGTATAACTCTGATACCATAGACAAACTTTCCGGATTTATCTGCTTCGTAGTGCCCGGTGTAAACAATAGTTCCTTTTTCGCCATTGTCCGCCGTTCTTTCCATGGGTATGATGATGGGGTTTTTCAACTGATCCTGTTCATCCGACTCAAGGATAACGAGCTCTATCCTGATTTCATCCTCCATGAGCTTTCCAGGATCGACACCGGCTTCGATTTCAAACTTATCCCCTAAATCAAGCAGATCTCCTCTGAAACCTTTCACCTTAAACCACCGGATGTGATCTGTGGAAAACCTGGAGGCAATTTTCATTTTCCAATCAGACAGAGCCTTTGCTCTTTTAAAATTGTCTTCCTGCAGCATTTTCGATCTACGAGCTACGGGCAGATACATCTTTTCAT
>Ga0272442_10009505_pt1 | contig 12141 bp, 8 predicted proteins | sample SSMForm2O_FD_200262 | JGI IMG/M metagenome (GOLD analysis project Ga0272442, IMG submission 200262) | Marine sediment archaeal communities from Little Sippewissett salt marsh, Falmouth, MA, United States - SSM-Form-2O | ecosystem: Environmental > Aquatic > Marine > Wetlands > Sediment ... | reverse complement strand
AGTTTTTCGTCTGGCGGCCGATGGCAGGCCGCATTCTCTTCAACCGCATAAGTCTCGGGCAAGCCGGCCTGTATCAATTTCAAAGTCGCTATAAGCATCTCAAGGTGTGATTCGAAAATACGTATATTAATATCCTTAAAGCCGTCTTTGGAATAAACCGGCACCATATATTTTTTTATAATCCTGCCGTGGTCTATTTTTTCGTTAATAAAGTGAGCGGTTGCCCCCTGGGGTATATTAAGCACCACTGCCCACTTTACCGCGCCCAGGCCGCGATTTTCCGGTATCAAGCCGGGGTGAAAGTTGATTATTCCCAAACGCACTGCTTCTATTACGTGTTTTTTTAGTACCCTTGCGCCCGCTATGATGCCGATGTCCGTATTATTTGCCTTGAGAATGTCCGAGACCTTTCTGTCGCGATGCGGGATTTCCCGGTATGAAACATTCATGCGCTCGCACAACTCTTTAGGATGGATTAAATCTATGTGCCTGTATTTATCCTCAAGCGTAACCGCGGGCAAGCCGAGTTCCTCAGGCGGAGACGCGATAACTACGCGCGGAAGAAATCCGTATAGATGCATTCGCATCATAAAATCCTGCGTCCTTTTATGGGGAAAATTATACGTGAAAAGCGCTATATTCATTCTTAAGCGAACGCTCCGATAGCCGAATAACCTTTAAAACCTTTATCCCCTCAAGCCCGTCCGTCTCCGGCCTTTTCCCGGTCCCGGCGCATTCGATGAAACGCTCGAGTTCAAGCTTAAGGGGCTCTGTTTCCTCAACCTCTATTACCCGATAATCGGCCTTCCGGGCAACCGGAATCTTTCCGTTAGTCCAATTTATCTTGTGCGGATAGACGAATAATTTTTTTTCGGATACATCGTCAAAAACCGCCATCGCCTTCGACCCGACCACGACAAGTCTCTGTTCTTTATAGGGATGCAGCCAGCTGACGAATATATGGCCCTTGACGTTGTTTTTGAATTCAAAGGTGGTCAGGGTCGTATCGTAAACGCCTTTATTTAAATACGCGCCGCCGAATGCCGATACCTTTAAGGGCTCCTCTCCCAAAAGCATCAACATGGCCGATATGTCATGCGGGGCAAAACTCCAGAGGATATTCTCTTCTGTCCTTAATTTCCCTATATTTAAACGGTTCGAATATATATACTGGATACTGCCAAGTTCACCGGCATCTATTATCTCCTTGAGCTTTTTTACGGCCGGATGGTATTGTAAAATATGCCCCACCATAAGGGTCCTGCCCTTTTCGGCGGCCAATTCGACTAACTCCTCGCCTTCTTCGACTTTTAAGGCAAGCGGTTTTTCCACAAAGACATGCTTGCCGGCATTTAAGGACCTCTTCGCAAGCTCAAAGTGTGTGGCCGCGGGCGTAGATATCGCAATCGCCTCGCACCGAGGGTCCTTTAGCATAACGTCCAAAGAAGGGGTATATCTCACATCGGGAAACACCTTTTTTCTCTCTCTTATAACTCGGGGATTATTGTCACAGGCGATGTACACCGCCTTGAGTTCATTCAGCACGCGTAATATGTTTTTTCCCCAGTACCCCAGTCCGACTACGCCTACTTTTAACTTATCGCGTCCGTTCATATCTCCTGCCGCGGCGCTTCTGTTTTTCCGGCAAAGCTCTCATACAAGACCTGTATTTCTTCATCAGTCAAGGCCTTTTTGAATATCATAACCTCGTCAATAACGCCGGTGAAGCTCTCATCGCTATCTTGATACCAACCCTTCCGACTCAATCGAAGCGGATCACCGACATCCGTTGTAACTGTAATGTCAAACCTTCCTTTGGAATCAATAAGGCCTTCGCGGTCAAATAGCCATGCCCTATGTTCCTCTTCCTGCCTCACTCGCTGGACGACGAAATACCATTTGTCCTCTACGGGTTGCGACATCGCGACGCTCTTTGTACCGCCGGCATCATACAGCTCAAAACCCCATTGTTCCTTATCTCTGGATAAGAAAAAATTCGGGCGCTGCTTATTATAAACAAAACATATCCCGTTCCAGCTTTGAGGGCGAAGCCATAGCGCGATAGTAAAATCACGCCCGCCGAGGTTAAGGCTGCCGTTATCCGGTATTATTACCTCGTCGCCGGGTGCGTCAAACTTAAGGGCGCCGGATCTTACGCCCTCTACATACTCCGCCCCGTAAATCCTTCCATGGTTCCACCTGCCCGAAGAGTCAAAGGCAGACGCGCCGCGCCCGTAGTCAAATTTCCATATGCCGGCTATCTCGAAAGGCGGAGGATTCGAAATATCCTTCCCCTGCCGGATAAGCTCAAGACAGTCCCGAAACGTAAAGACATAGGGAAAACCGGCGGCCAGGTCTTCGAATAATTCCTCGGCTTCCTGACGGCGGCCGACTTTCGCCAGAGCGAGCCCGAAGCGATATTTCCATAAAGGCGCGCTTTTGTATTCTACCGGAAGTTTCCCCCGAAGCTTTCGGCCTTCGGGCCTAATAAGTAAATCGGCCAATCCGCGCGCGTTCTGATTCAGGATATAAAGATAAAGGTAATCCGCGGGTTCGCCGCCTCTTTCTTTTAACACGCCGTAGTGCTCTATGGCCTTGTCTTTATGGCCGGCCTTAAAATAATAATCCGCTAATTTGGAGCTTATTTCGTATTTGACCTCCGGAGAAAGCTTATAGAATTTGAGTTTCCCGCCGCGCAGTGTCTTTTCCTTGGTATATACCTTAGCGTAAAGCCCCGCTGCTTTATCTATGTCGCCTCTTGCCTCATAAAGCTCCGCCGACCTTAAACGAAACCAGATACTGCCTTTGACCTCGAGGGCCAACAGCAAAACTATAAAGACGGCTAAAAATACGCGAATTTTATACTTCATCTCGCTCAAGCTTTTTTTCCTGTCCCGCAGGTTTGACGTAAAAGTCACCTTTTAAAAACACGTCCTTCGCGGCCTGCGCGCCGCCTCAAAGCAGCGTCTTCGCTTTCTCGTATCTTTCCGGCGTGCCTATATCTATAAACGCCCCGCCCGTAACATAGCCGTAAAATGCCCTGTTAAGGATTTTCGGGAAAAAGTCCCTTTCCAAAGAAAAACTTACGCCCGGCGGTATTAAAGATAGGGCTTTCTTTTCAAAAAGATACACCCCAGCGCTGATAAAGCTGTCCTCGGTCCACTTGGATTTTTCATCAAACCCGTCTATCCGGCGTGATTTTTCTAACGATACGGTTCCGTAATCACTGCCGTCTTTTACTTTTGTAAGGATAAGGGACGACAGGGCGTTTTTTTCGAAATGAAAAACAAGGAATTTATTTAAATCCGTCTCGCACAGCGAATCTCCGTTCGCGGCGAGGAATGTGGGGCTTTTAATAAATGGCTCGGCGTTCTTTAACGCCCCTGCCGTGTCCAGCGGTTCCTTTTCTTCGGAAAACAATATCTCAAGCGGGCCTTTATGCCTTTTTTCATAGTATGCCCTGATTTCATCGCCTTTATATCCGGTGCACAGAATAAAACGCCTGAATCCGAAACCGGCGATATACTCTATAAGGATATCTAAAAACGGCCTGCCGTTTATCTCGGCCATGGACTTGGGAGCTCTGACTATCGAGCGCAGGCGTTTACCCATACCCCCGCAAAGTAAAACAACGTCTATGTCTTTAGTTTTCAAAAAATTAGCCAATCCTTACTCCGATTGAGCTGTTTGGGCGGCGAAAGAAGCCGGTTTTTTCTCCTTCATTTCCCCTCTCGGCAACCGGCCCGTCCAACAGTAAAGGCATAGCTTTTCTTTCGGCAGGCCTATAGCGTTTACCATATCGTCCTCGGTCTGATACCTTAACGTGGTAACTTGGAGGTCTTTGGCGATCCACTCCACCATCTTTCTGTATTTCTCGGATTTATGGTCTATATATTCCGAGACATCCTCAACGTCGCGGCCCTCTATGCTTCTGATGGCCTTACGGGCGGCAAGTTCATTGACGGACCTGGTCGAAAGATTGAATATGCACGGGAAAAGCAGCGGCGGGCAGGCCGGCCTTACGTGGATTTCTTTAGCGCCCGCGTCCCACAACTTCTTGACTGTAAAATTCTTAAGCTGCGTCCCCCTTACGACGGAATCCTCGCATACTACGATCCTGTTGCCTTCGATTATGTCCTTGATGGAAATAAGCTTCATTTTGGCCACAAGGTCCCGCGTATCCTGGGACGGCGGGGTATAGCTCCTGCCGTATCCGGGCGTGTATTTAACGAGTGGCCGCCTGTAAGGCCGGCCGGATTCCATCGCGTACCCGATGGCGTGCGCCACGCCCGAATCGGGAACACCCGAGACCAGATCCGCCTCGATATCCTTATCCCGCCTTGCCAGGCACCTGCCGCACCTTTCCCTTACATGCTCCACATTTATGCCTTCATAACTCGATGCGGGAAATCCCGTATATATCCACAGAAACGCGCAGATCTGGTTAACGCCGTGTTTACCTCCGCTTTTTTCGGCTATGCCGTCTTCGGTTATCAGGACTATCTCGCCGGGGCGCAGATACTTAATCACCTCAAATCCGCTGTTCGTAAAGGCGCTTGTTTCCGTAGTCGCCGCCCACGAGCCGTTTTTCTTTCCGATTACAAGCGGGCTATAGCCGAACCTGTCCCTGGCGGCGTAAATACCGTCCTTATTCAACAGCAAAAGCGAGCAGGAGCCCTTGATCGCCTCAAACATATCCCCGATGCCGCCTGTCAGGTCATTTCCCTGATTTATTAACTTGGCTATAAGTTCTGTGGTATTGACCGGCCCTCTGCTCACCTCGCTGAAGGATATGCCTTTTTTTAGCAGGCCGGAGGCCAGCTCATCGGCGTTTTCTATGATGCCGTTTGTAACTATGCAAAACGGGCCGAATTTGGAATTTAAAAATATGGGCTGTTCCTCAAAAGCGCTGATAACGCCTATGCCTTTATTGCCCTTCATGCGTTTATAGTCCTCGTAGAACTTCGATTTAAACTGGCTCTGACTTATGTCATGTATATGACGGGTAAAATCCTCCCCGAGCACAGCCATTCCGCCGTATTCGGTCCCCAGATGTGAGTGATAGTCCGTGCCATAGAATAGTTCCTTGACGCAATCACTTTTGGAAGCAATGCCGAAAACACCGCTCATAAATGACCTCCGTTCCGCCTACGAGGTGGATATGGTTCCTCGGTTTAACCTCTTCCACCTACGAGGTGGAAGAGGTTGCGCATAATTGGCAAAATTAGGTATTTATTATACCATATATATAATAGGCAATTCTACGGATTTTTTGAGAAATACGGGCTGGTATTAAACGGCTGGTAAGGGAGTGAAATGCCTACAGGTCACTCGCCTTTTTAAAGGGGATTTTACCTCTGTCGAGCTGCCTTGCGACCTCTTTTATTATGTGCCTGGTCAGGTTGAACGTGCGCCTCTTGGGGAAACCCGGAAAGGCATTGACATCCACGACATATACGTCCTGGAGATTGCTGTCAAGGGCGACATCGACCCCCGCCAGATTGAAATCCAGCGCCTTTGACGCCTTTTCGGCGGCCTTTTTGGCCTTAGTTATCAAACGGACAGGAAATATATCTAAAACAGCGGGGTCTCCCTTGCCGCCCTGCGTGATATTTGTGGTAACCTTGTCGGGGTGATTCTTCCTGGGATATACATACAATACCTTATTAAAAAATGTATATACCCTAAGGTCGACTTTTCTCTTATTCAAAAGCGTCACATCTATCGCCTTCTCTATTATAATGTCCTTTTTCATAAGCTGGCGCAGGAAAGCGGTATTGCCGGTGATGTCCCTGAACCTCCATCCGTAATCGGATTTTTTGCTTATTATCCTTTCGTTTCTGAAAATAAAATTTGTCTGCCAGTTTTCCCAGCTTAAAAAAGTAATACCCTTGCCCATAGAGCCGCATCTTGGTTTAAGAAAAAAACTTTCCCCCCTATTAAGGCGGCGCCGCATCTCTTCCGCGCTCCCTATGCGGCAGAGTTTGGGATTTAAAACATCGGCGGCGGAAAGCCTCTGCTTCATAATAAGCTTGTCTCTGTGCAAGGCGCAGCGCAACGGGTCGTTAATAAAATATATCGATTTCCCCCGCAGCCTTTTTTTAATGACCCTGCGCATCCTTTCGCAAAACCTGAAAAATTTTCGGGAAAATATCGTACTGCCGTAAATACCCTTATACGCCTTGTGCTCTATGTGCCTGTTCCAATATGAAAAAGGAAAAAATAAAAATATAATAACCTTATCCGTGGATATTTCCGGAACCTTGCCGCTTAAGGCCTGTTTATAGCTAAGTCTGACATAGTCAAAGCCCTCTTCCAAAAATAGACGCCTATCCCTATTGAACTTTTTTAAAGAATCGTAATCGGATCTGTCTCCGACGGCCAAAATTGTAACATTCTTCTTTTTCATAGAGAAATGCGCCTTTTTGCTGTTATCAATCTATAAATTTGCTTAAATAGGTGAAATTTTTCGTAAGTCTGCCGTCCTGTGCGATAACGGCCCTGCGAATTTCCGCCGGTATGGCGGCATGGAGGGAAACATCCTTTACGCCGTGGGCGGCGATCTGATACACATAATCGCGTATAAGTAAGCTGAATTCGGCGGAGGCGTCTTTCGGCATCTCTGATGGAAGGTTGTCTACCGCCAGTACCGTAATACCGCCGGTATCACAACCATCGGTGAATATCCTTTTTTCGGGCTCATATGTAAATACGGGGTCGTCTATCTTTGTCGCCTTATAAGTCAGTTCTATGGATCCATTGGTATCGCAGGATATGTCTCCTATAAAACCTAACCTGAACGGCCGCTTTTTCGCCAGCTTATGTATCATGTCGTACCTCACCAGCCTCGGATAGCTCTTGTCCCAGTAACTGGTATTTATCAGGATGTTTAAGTATTGAAGATACATATCCATATTTGACTCAAAGCGCTCGGGATGTTCTAAATATTCCTCAAAATAAAACCCCTTGCCGTTTTTCGCGCGCAGTTTTTCCTCACGAAGAAATACGATTTTATAGATCTTATTGCGGAATATCCTCTGGCGCTTTACAAAACGCAGCATATCCCTGGGGTGGACCTCGACGGGGTTTAATAAATTGAGGATCTCCTGAACGCCTTTAGAAACGTTGCCGTGCCCTATGATTCCGACGATAAAAGGGCATAAATGCTTATCGAGCTCTTTGCTGCGTATCTCCATCCCAAGCTCCGCTACCGCCTTTTTTGCGGCCTTCAGTGACGGATATTTGTGGGCGGGCTCTATCGATAAAAATGGGTTATCGGTACCCTGATATCGCAATTTTCTACCAAAATAATGAAGGGTGTCTATCGCGCCGCATATACCCGCGAATCTGCCGAAGTACGCGAGGCGCCTGCCGTGCAGGTCTCTTATGTCCTCATAGTCGACGACGGTAAGCCTGTTTTTAAGAAACGCCTTAAGGAGGGGCCGGCTCTGCGATTTGCCCTTCATCGTATGGGAAAAGATCATATAGACCTTGTCGCGGTAAAGATCCTCTATTTTAGGCGGTTTTATACCTACCAGCAGCGAGGCCTCGCGAAATCTCTTTACTATACGCGCGCCGTTTCTTTCGTATTCGGCGTCTTTGAATATCCTCGCCGGGCCGGATTCGACTTCCACTTTAATGCCCTTTTTGACCAGCCATCTGACATCGCGCGGCGTAAGCGGGGCCCGCCTCTCCAGTTCCTTGGTCTCATTCAATATACCTATACATAAACTTTTTCTCATCATCGCTCCATTTTTAATACATTATACACATTTGGGCAACTTTTGCAAGGGCAGAATTTTCGATACGCTTTCCAAAATTTTGGAGACGCTTTCCAACCCAATCGGGAAGCTGTCCCAAACCCAAAGAGGAGACGCTTTCCAACCCAATCGGGAAGCTGTCCCAAACCCAAAGAGGAGACGCTTTCCAACCCAATCGGGAAGCTGTCCCAAACCCAATCGGGAAAGTGTCTGGGGCCCAAAGCGGAAAGTGTCTGGGGCCCAAAGCGGAAAGTGTCTGGGGCCCAAAGCGGAAAGTGTCTGGGGCCCAAAGCGGAAAGTGTCCCCTCATAGGATAAAGCTATCAAGAATCTCCTCTTCCTTAACCACCCCCAAGCTCCTCTCCTTATAACTTGACCATTTATATCGTTCAGGAGTTCGGGTAATCTTGGCCCTGACGGGATTTTGCTCTATGTAATTAATACAATCGAGTAAATATCTATCCTTAATCACGACCTTACTTTTAAATCTCCCCTGCCAGAGATGTCCCACTTTACCGTATTTGTCATTAAAATATGCTGTGTAAGAACGGTTTATCCCATGCATAAATTTGGCCAGACTCCCTTTTTCTTGTATCTCCCCTACCAAATGTATGTGATTAGGCATAAGGCAGAAAGCATATATCCTAATCTTATGTTTTCTTTTGTATTTCTTAACCCTTTCGAGGTATTCCAGGAAATCCTTGTCTTCATTAAATACATTCCGTTTCCGATTACCTCTTACCATAATGTGATAACACGCTCCTTCCAAAAGTACTCTTGGCCCTGCAGGCATAACAATCACCCCCTTCACTTATATATACGTTTGAAGGGGTGATTTTCTTTCAAATTTTTTTAAAAAATTTACTAAAGGGGACACTTTCCGCTTTGGAACGTAGACACTTTCCTATTTGAGCCGGGGACAGCTTCCGCTTTGGAAACTGGACAGCTTCCTATTCAACTTGGAAAACGTCTCCGCTTTGGAAACTGGACAGCTTCCTATTCAACTTGGAAAACGTCTCCAGGGGCGCCAGGGGCGTTTCCAGAGGCTTATGAGTAATCAGGCGATAAAGAGGCTCTTGCTGGAGAAATACGGGTCGCTGGTAAGGTTGACCCCCAACATTCGAAGGCCGGTTTCGTCTCCGGGTGTCGGGATGTGGGTTATATGAATCTCGCAGCCCTGAAGCTCTTTTAACTTCTCCATGGCCAACTGAGAGGTGGGATTTGTGGCGGCGCTTATGCTGAGGGCTATAAGCGTCTCTTCCAAATCCAGACTTGCCGTTCTCGCGTTCGACACGCTCTTTTTGAGATTGCTTATCGACTCTATTATATGCGGAGACAATAGATGTATCCTGTCCGGTATGACCGCCAACTGCTTTATGGCGTTTAAAACGAGACTTGAGGCGGCATGCATCAATGGAGAATTCTTGCCCGTTACAATTGTGCCGTCTCTAAATGTCAAAGCCGCGCCGGAGAAGATTCCGTCACGGCCTTTGTTGTTCTTTTGCGCCTCGACGGCGGCGCGCCTGGCGGGCTTGACGACTGTCCTGTCTTCCGGCTCAAGTTGAAGCTCCTCCATAAGCAGTTTTGCCCTATCGAGCGTATCCTTGCCGGCAAGCCCCATAGCATATTCGCAGCTGTACCTGAAATATCTCCTTATGACCTCCTGTTTTGCCGCCTCCCTTACCGCGTCATCGTTAATGATGCCGAATCCCGCCCTGTTCACACCCATATCCGTCGGGGATTTATACACGGATTCGGCGCCCGTTATCTCCTCCAGTATCCTCTTAAGCACCGGAAATATCTCCACGTCGCGGTTGTAATTGATCGCTGTCTTATTATAGGCCTTCAGGTGATAGGGGTCCACGAGGTTGAAATCGTTAAGATCGGAAGTCGCCGCTTCGTAGGCGACATTGACCGGATGTTTTAGCGGTATATTCCATATCGGAAATGTCTCGAATTTGGCATAGGCGGATTTTACGCCTCTTTTATAATCATGATACATCTGCGAAAGGCATGTGGCCAATTTGCCACTTCCCGGGCCGGGTCCGGTAACCACCACCAGCGGATTTTTGCTTTCAATATAATCATTCGCCCCGTATCCTTCGTCGCTTACGATCAAATCGATATCGGTGGGGTATCCTTTGGTAAAACGATGCGTATACACCCTGATATGGCGGCGTTCCAACTTATTTTTGAATATCTTCGCCGACTGCTGCCCCTCAAAGCGCGTTATAACCACTGCGCGTATGCCTATGCCCCAAGCGCTGAGATCGTCGATCAGTTTCAGGGCGTCAACGTCGTATGTAATACCGAAATCCGCCCTCACCTTTCTTCGCTCTATGTCTCCGGCATAAATACAGAGTATGATATCCGCCTTATCCTTCAGTTTCTGCAAAAGTCTCATCTTAACGTTAGGATCGAAACCCGGAAGGACCCTTGAGGCGTGCATATCGAAAATTATCTTGCCGCCGAACTCGAGATAGAGCTTGTTGTCGGACCTTTTGGCCCTCTCCAGGATCGCCGCGGTCTGTTCTTTTAAATACTTTTCGTTGTCGAAGCCTATCTTTCTATACGGCATGATATCTTCCCGTGCCTACATTTTGTTCTGCGCGGACAAGGCCAAAATATCCCTGTGGTAGTCCTGAAGCGATTTCGGCACAATCTTGCTTTTCTTTACGGCCTTGATGCCTTCCACGCTCGCCTCTGCCGCGGTAATAGACGTAATATACGCTATCTTCTGCTGAATGGCCATCATCCTTATATAGCTGTCGTCATATTTGCTATAACGGCCCACCGGCGTGTTTATTATAAGGCTTATCTCCTTATTTTTTATGCTGTCGGATATATTGGGCCTTCCTTCGTGCAATTTTCTGATCTGCGTATTTTTTATCCCGTTTTCGTCGAGAAAACGGCTGGTGCCGTCGGTCGCGTATATGTTAAACCCGAGTTTCTGTATTTCCGCGGCAATCGGAAGCAGGGCCTTCTTATCTTTATCGGCCACGGTCAAAAGGACATTGCCCCCAACCGGAAGTTTCGTGCCGGCCGCCTCTTCCGCCTTGTAAAAAGCGAGGCCGAAGGTATCGGCCATTCCCATTACCTCTCCGGTGGCCCTCATCTCGGGGCCCAAAAGCGGGTCCACCTCAGGAAACATATTGAAAGGGAATACCGCCTCTTTGACTCCGACGTACGGGATCTTATGTTTCTTTAATTCCGGGAAATCCCCTATTTTCTTTCCCAGCATTATCTGCGTCGCTATGCGCGCTATGGGGACGCTTGTTATTTTGGAGACAAGCGGAACTGTGCGCGAGGCCCTGGGATTGGCCTCCAGTATATATACCTTTTCGTCGCATATCGCGTATTGGATATTCATAAGCCCGACCACCGAAAGTTCCCTGCCGATCTTCGCGGTGTAATCCTCTATTGTCTTTATATGCTCTTCTTTTATGGTCCGCGTCGGTATGGCGCAGGCCGAATCTCCGGAGTGGACCCCCGCAAGCTCTATATGCTCCATAACGGCCGCGACAAATGTATCTTCTCCGTCCGAAAGCGCGTCCACCTCCGTTTCGACGGCGTGCTCGAGGAATCTGTCTATCAGCATAGGATGCTGGGGGCTAACCTTTATGGCCTCAAGGGCGTACTTCTTCAGCATCGATTCATCGTATATGATCTCCATGCCCCTGCCGCCCAGAACATAAGACGGGCGGACTATAAGGGGATATCCTATTTTTCGCGCGATATCCATCGCCTCCTTCAGCGAGCGGGCTATGCCGCTTTCGGGCTGAGGAATGCCGAGCCTTATCATCTTTTCCCTGAAGCGTTCTCTGTCTTCCGCCAGATGGATGCTTTCCGGAGTCGTGCCGAGGATATTCACGCCGTTGTCCTTCAACTCCTGGGCGATGTTTAACGGTGTCTGTCCCCCGAATTGGACAATGACACCCTGCGGCCTTTCCTTTTCATAAACAGCAAGCACATCCTCTACCGTTAAGGGTTCGAAATAAAGCCGATTCGAGGTGTCATAATCGGTGGAGACCGTCTCCGGGTTGCAATTGACCATGACCGATTCAAATCCTTCCTCGCGCAGCGCGAACGCCGCGTGGACACAGGTGTAATCGAATTCGATGCCCTGGCCGATCCTGTTCGGCCCGCCGCCAAGAATCAACACCTTGTTTTTATTAGACGAGGCGTTTACCGAATCCTTGCCGTTATAGGTGGAATAATAATACGCTGCGTCTTTCACCCCGCTGACCTTAATCGATTCGAAACCGGCGATCTTGCCCAAGGCAATCCTCTTTTGCCTGAATTCATTTTCCTTGACGCCGAAAAGGGCGGCCAGATACCTGTCGGAAAAACCCCACTCCTTTGCCTGAATCAGTTTGTCATCC
>Ga0272442_10009504_pt1 | contig 12143 bp, 13 predicted proteins | sample SSMForm2O_FD_200262 | JGI IMG/M metagenome (GOLD analysis project Ga0272442, IMG submission 200262) | Marine sediment archaeal communities from Little Sippewissett salt marsh, Falmouth, MA, United States - SSM-Form-2O | ecosystem: Environmental > Aquatic > Marine > Wetlands > Sediment ... | reverse complement strand
ACGCGCGTGGACGGTCGTTCGTGGCCGAGAAGTCTCCTTCCGGAAATCGGGTCGTTCTCACGGAGCGCGAAAGCGAGCCATTGATCATGACGAACTTCGCCCTCTCCCGATTCGAGCGCGATGACTCCATGCCGGAGGATGATGGATTGGAGCAGGGATTCGTCTACGCGCGGTACCGAATCCTCAAGGAAGCTCTGGCTGGTCAGGAGCTCCTCACGACATCACAGCTCGCGCAAATCGCCCACGACGCATCATTTGACGCTCTCTGCGGGCCAAGGTCTGAAGGCGATCTCCGCCCCGTTCGCACGATCTACTCGTCGCTGTATGACATCGACGCCCGTACCATGAATCTGTCATGCTACATGGGCGAGACGGAACAGGGCACAGCCCGGTCGAATCCAGTCACGTTCGAGCTCGGCGGGACCCCGCAGGCCTAGGGGGAAGACGCACTGCGAGAGGAGTGCCCCGCGTTCCTCGGCCACAACTTCCCCAGGACCATTGCCAGGATGAGAGCACCGGTTCGAAAGGGAGTAACCATCCTGCGGGCGACACGCGCCCATGAGGAACCCCCACCGAGTGGAATGCTCTGAACAAGGACGCATTCCCGCCCAATGCTTGACTGCACGAGTCGGCCCCATCGGTCGGTGATCGTCGTGAGGCCGTGCCATTCGATCGCATCCTCCACGCCGATGCGGTTCGCCGTCATCGCCCACGCATCGAAGAGCGTCCCGATGATCTTGCTCATCGTGAAGTCGGTTCCGTAATCGGCCAACCCGGCCAGGACCACGTCGACCTTCTCCTTCCGGATCGCCCGTAGGAGGCGCGTGCTTCTCACGTCGGCGCAGATGAGAAGGGCGACCTTCGCTCCATCGATGTCGACTGCCGTGAGCGTTCTCTCTCCCGCCGTAAACGCCGGGTTGAAGACCCAGAATTTCCTATGAGCGGCGATGAGTTCTCCTTCCGGAGACAGGAGGACTTGCGTGTTGTAGATCGTCTCCCCGTCTCGCTCGGAGAGACCGAATGAAACGTACACACCGTGCTTCTTCGCGGCTTCGCTTATGAAGCGAATCGACGGCCCGTCGATCGCTTCCGCGATGGCCCCATGGTACTCCCGGGTCTTCCCCTTCCTACCGAACCATCCGAGGATGACCTCGCCGAAGAGAATCAGGCGGACATCCGGGTCAGCAGCCAGCGTGCTCTCGATGACTTCGCAAATCCGCTCCCGCGTCACCGACGGCTCAAGGTCCGGATGGATGGTAGCCGCGGCAACCTTGAGGTACTGGCTTTGCCTTCGACTCATGGATGTGCCTCCTTCGCAGGTACGCGGACAGTCACGCTCAACGCAGGAATAATAACACAGTGTTTTGTTTCATCAAGTCTCGAAAAGAGCAGGCTTGTGACCTAGGAGCGCTGGCCTCATGCCGAAGCCAGCCGACGGAGTCTAGGTGGGAATCATGTCTTGGGCGAGTAGTAGATCTCTTGGTAGGGGCGTTCGATCCGGAACCCGAGCCGTCGAGCCGTCTTCAGCGATGCAACGTTTTCGACGAGGCAGTTCCATGCGAGCTCGTGACCTCGCTCACGCGCTTCTTCCGCCAGATAGGCCGACGCAATCGATGCAAGGCCTCTACCCCGGAACGATTCCACCGTGCCGACGACCGCCTCCACCCGCCCGTCGGCGACGAATGCCGCGTAGGCCTCACTCACGACATCATCTCCGTGAAGCAGGCAGATGCCGTAGCCAAACTCGAAGTAGCGCTCGAGACGCTCCCCGTAGCTACTCGAGAGCACTTGCTTTGCGTGGTGGCAGCGGTCAAGCAACCGGTGCGTGAGTCTTTCGACGCGAAAATCCTCGGGCAGCCGATCGCGCAGCAGTTGCAGCGCCTTGCTCTCGAGGTCGCAGGCCTCGAATCGAGTTCTGCCGACGACGCGACCGCGGTCTCGAACGCTCTCCGGAATCTCGGTGTCGGCAAGTGCCGTCCACCGTAGATCCATGACATGATCAACGACGTCGTGGAGGAATGCCTCCGAGGCTCGTGCACTCGCGAAGGCTTTCCCGCCCTGCTCGCGGACAACTAATTGCGCCGGGGCCTCGCGCCGATCCAGATATGCGGCGCCCGGGCAGCGGCCGGTTAGCACGGCCCAAAGGATGACATCGTTCGGTATGTCCGGATCGAAAAGGTCCCACCATCCGGGATCGAGCGCTTGTGTCACATGCATGCGAATCCCCTTCTGTTATGCGAACGGACCATTCGAAGAACTCTGATAGGAGCGATCAGCCCCTGCCGTGGTACTTCTTCATGCAATCGGGGCAGATCCCATGGGAGAACCGCGCGTTGCTGTGCTCTCTGATGTAGGTCTCGATCGCGACCCACGACTCAGGGTCATCTTCATTGGCGCCTTCCAGGCGGACCTTCTTACAGTACTGACACGTTGGAAGCACCCCTTCGAGGACCCTGACTCGCTTGAGTGCTTCGGAGATCTCTCGGTTCCGTATCTTGAGTTCTTGGGCTCGCGCGATGGATTCGAGGTCATGCTCAATGTGCGCCTTGAAGCTCTCGATGAGACGGTCGTACTGCGTTTCCAGAACGCGTGGTTGACTATCGAGAACGCAGATCGTACCGAAGACGTCGCCGCCCGGCGACAGGATCGGATGCCCGTGGTAGGCAATCATGTTCAGTTTGACGTCGGGATTGTCACGCCACGCATCATCGGCCAGTGCATTCGGCACATGCAGCGGCGCGCGAGTCTTCACGACGCGTTCGCAATAGAGTCCCGACCCGACCCACGCCTCCTTGTCGCCTACGTGATAGGGATTGCCCTCCGTTCGACTGCTCACGAAGACCTCGATGTCGTTTCCCGTGATCCTCATCACGAGTCCCGCCGGAACACCGCAGATCTCGGCCATCAAGTCGACAATCGTCTGCCATCCGGAGAGCGTTTCCGCGTCGACCAGGAGCAACTTGCTCGTCGTGTCATCCATCGGGACACCCATGCAGGCATCCTACTGCGCCCCGCCAGATCGGGCAATCATCACTGGGTGGAAGGGATCAAGTATGGCAAAGACTCTGCATCCAACAGGAGCAAGCCCTTTCCACATCTCGACGGCCCGATCGAGATGCATCGCTCCGCCTACCGGCCGAGATTCCGGCTCCAGGCCCTTCCGATGTCGTAGTCGGTGAAACCGGCCGACTGATACAGCGCGCCGGGCACGGATTCGTACCAGGAGACGTACGCTCCGATCGCGCCAAGATGGTGCAGTCGGCGGAGGGCTTCGGTCACTACAGCCTTTCCAAGTCCCTTGCGCTGATGACGAGGCGCCGTACCGACCAGCACGAAATCACCTGTTCGCAACACATCGTCGTAGTAGCAGGTCGCGAAGGAGGCGATGTCTCCATTGGGAGCGATCGCAACCACGTCGAGATCCCTCCGATAGAGTGGGGCCCTTTGGATATTCCGATACCAATCGCCCGCAGGGTCCGCGTCCTCGTCCGGCTCATTCGGATGGAACGATCGCCACGAGGCGAGGCTCCGCGCCGGCAGGTCGTCGACGTCTCCCATCGATCGGAGGGTGTAGCCGGTTGGCAGGGGAGCCGCTTCCGGAGGCGCGGGAAGCGTTTGCCAAGCGTTGGATTGGACCGCATGCGCACTCTCGTGCAACGTGTAGCCGCGCGTCTCGAGGACCTCATTCATGCATTCATCCGTTTCGTCAGCCCAAACGAAAACGAAGCGGCTGCCATCCTCAAGCTCCGAAGCAAGTTCGGACTCGGCGACCTCAAGCATGTCGTGACAGAGCGAATCCGAGACGACCGTCGGATCCGCCATCGGATGGCAGACGCCGGGATCGCCCTGGACTAGCGCGGCAACGATCTCTCCAACCGCGGATTCCCACACGTGGAAGTCAAGCGGCCGCTCGACGACATTCTCCAACCAGTGCCATCGCCAATAGTCGAAGTCTCCGACGTGCCAGGTGCCACTGGGTCGGGCGCGTGCAATCTGAAGGCGGCGGAAGAACTCCCGCGCGCGCCAGTACTCGTTGGACGTCGTGCAGTGCTTCAGCGTGTGCGGCATGAGCTACTTCCCACTTCGATCGTTCGGGGGTTCCTATCGACAGGGGGCCACCCGAATTGGAAGGCTCCTCCGTCGAACCATCTCGGCGGTGGAGCGCCAGCCGCGCCCGGCATCACTGAGCGGGAATCCAGCAAGGGTGCGCGTCCGTCGCCTCGTTCTCCGTCACCTGTCGTACGTCGCTGCCGTCGGCGTTCATTACGAAGATCTCGGAGTCCCCGTCTCGATCCGATTGAAACACGATCTGCGTCCCGTCAGGAGACCAGCGAGGAGCGCCATTGAACGCGCCGGTGTCGGTCAATTGGCAGACGTCGCTGCCGTCGGCGTTCATGACGTAGATCTCCCAGGCACCCGATCGATCGGAGCAGAATACAATCCTTGCTCCATCGCCCGACCAGTTCGGGTACGCCTCGACGGAAGGCTCTTCCGTCAGTCTCACAACATCGGTCCCATCTGCACGCATTACGTAGATGTCCACATTACCGTCCGGATCGGACGACCATCCGATGTGCTCTCCGTCCGGAAGCCATGTCGGCTCGAAGTCACCATGGTCATTGTGCGTGAGCTGTCGATAGCCCGTTCCGTTTGCATTCACGACACAGATCTCCGCATTGCCGTCTACGTGCGAGACGAAGACAATCCGCGAACCATCCTGTGACCACACGGGCTGTCCTCCGTTCCCGGGGATACCCGGGATCAACCGCATGTCCTGGCCGTCGGCTTGCATAATGTAGAGACGGTCGGATCCCGACCTTCGAGACGAGAAGACGACGCTCGCTCCGTCGGGCGAGGGCCAACCGGCGTAGTCTGCCTCAGAGTGCGACGTCAGCCGAATAGGATCCGATCCATCCAAGTCGGTGCAGTAGATCTCGTAGTTGCCCGTGCGATCGGAGTCGAAGAGAATGCCGGGCGCCCTGTGCTCCTCTGTGGGAAACACCCTAGCTCCTGCCATTGACACAAGCACGATGATCCACAGGAGCGTTCCCATGCTTCGTGTTCCCCGCTTGTGTCTGGATGCGCTTCTCACTCTCACGTCAGTCCCTATACTAGCTCCGAGGTGATCTGTGTGCACGAGAGGCGGGCGTGGTTGGGCGTCTTCACGATTGCGGTTTGGGTGTTGTCGAGCACGATCGCCTGCGCGGAAGAGGTCTCGTTCCCGGATCCGTCACTCCGTGCTTCGATCCAGCGGACCCTCGGAGTCGATCGGTATCCGATCGATTCTCAGGATCTAGCGCAGATGACTCTCCTTCTCGCGAGCGGGCAAGGAATCATCGATCTCACGGGTCTCGAGGCTTGTCGGAACCTCGAACAGCTGTATCTCGAAGACAATCAGATCGTCGATCTCTCACAGCTCGCCGGACTGGCCTCGCTTCGAATCGTCAGCCTAAGCGGCAACCGAATCTCCAATATTGGGCCATTGGCCGGCCTGACCAACCTCGCATCGCTCGCCATCCACGGGAACGAGATCGCAGATCTCCGCCCGGTCGACGCACTTCCGCAGCTCACGACGCTCTCCATCGGGAATCTCGTGACCGACATCACGCCGCTCGTTGGCCTGCCTCGCCTTCAACGATTGAAGCTCTACGTCCGTCCGGAGGCGGATCTGACGCCGCTCGCGCAGCTCACGGGTCTCAGGTTCCTTTTCTTGAGCACCGGCCAGCCCATGTCGGGACGTATCCTGTTCGATCCGAGCGGCCTCTCTTCGCTCGAAGATCTGACCTCATTGCACCTTCACGGCTATGACATCGAACGACTCGCCGACCTGGCCGACGCCGCCCCCGGTCTGACCGAGCTCACGCTGCAGTACGTCGGTGTCGACGATCTCTCAGACATCGCGCAATTCGCCGACCTCACGATGCTCGCACTGGACTGGCTCATGTCGGACGCGGAGGTCGTGGACTTCTCGCAGCTCATGCTGCCGAGCAGTGTGAGAGTTCTGACACTCGAGGGCGACGGGATCGCGGATCTTGCTACGATTGCCGGGCTCGAGTTGGTCACCAGCCTGAACTTGCCGCGGAACCAGATTGCCGACATCGGCGCGCTGCAGGCGCTGATAGGTCTCCAAGCGCTCGACCTCAGCTTCAATCCTCTCACCGATCTCACGCCGCTCCTCGGATTGACGGGATTGAAGAGCCTAAACCTCGTCGGCGTTCCATTCGATCGCACCGAAGGATCCATCGCCAACGGTGTGTTGCGCGAGCTGCGGGATCGCGGCGTCGACATCACCTACTAGGCCCACCACGATCCCTCGCTCGGGATCAGACACTCACTCGACCTGAGGAAGCCCGTGGTTCAGTCGCTGCAGCACGGGGACCAGCGCTTCGAGAAGCACCTCTCGATCGGGCACGGGCCGGTCGTAGAAAGCGAAGTAGACCCTGCTCGCTTCGTCGATTGCCTGGCCTCGACGTAGCCCCAGTTTCAGATAGAAGTAAAGGGTATAGAGCGCATCACAGACGTTGGCCTTGGCGTTGACCGCTCTGTGATCGCAGAACTCCAGGTTGTAGATCCCGTTCCACTGCCACGTCCGGCCGTCGGCTGTCGTACCGAATCCCTCGATCCACGAGAGGACCCTCTCCTTGGGCAGCTCCCCACGCAGTAACGCGCAGTAGGCGGCGCGCATCAACCGTCCCCCTTCGTTGTGGACGAACACGCAGTCCGACGGAGTTCTCAGGCGTCCAGAAATCGCATCGAGGATCTGCTCGAGACCGGCTGCGTCGGTATGCGGACTGCGTGCGAACTGGTGCAGAGCGTCTCCGACATGAGCGGCGGCGTGCGCCCAGCCCTTCCCGTCGACGAAGGCGCGAAGATCCTTCTCGCCCAGCAAGCTCTCGACGGCGGCTCCACGCCATGCGTCGACCCGCTCCGAGGAGAGGAACGCGGTTCGAGAGCCGCCGAGTCCAGCGCCAAACAGCTCATCGGCGCAAATCGGCCCACAGAGCACGAGTGCCGAGAACGAGCGAAGGAAGACGCTGTCCGTCCCCTCCTCGCCGAGCCCCTTCGTCAGATTCGACGCCATGCGGTCGCCCAGCGCGATCAGGGTGTCATCCGGAAAATGGCCGTGCACCGCCCATTCCTCGAGAATCTCGTAGCTCCGCTCTCTCGCCAATTGGTCTTCAACCCCGAGGAGGTCCTCCAGCTGTGGAATCAGGGCTTCCGGATCGACGCCCTCAGGCACCGCGTGATCGGATTCGACGATCTGCTCCATCAACACATGGATATCGGATGTATTCTTCGGCATGTGTGCTCCTTCATTGAGTGATGCGAACCTACTCAGGTTCACGTGGACGCCTCCCATTCGACAATGGGAACAGGAAGCGTAGATGGGATACAGCTTCGATCAAGCCGCCCTGAAGACGTCAACTGCCCGCATGGTAGCCTACCCTGTGTTCCTCCTCAATGCAGCGCTTCCATCCAGAGTCCACTCAATGCCCAGCGACCTCAAGGGCCAGGCGCAGAGCCTCTGGGTCCCGTGTTCCAACCAGGAGAAATCTCCCTTCCTTGGTCTCAACCCGCACCACCTCTCGCCCGCCCACACTGTAGGCTAGGTCACCGGCTGCGCTTCGCCGGAACCCCCATCCACCCCATTGAAGCAACGGCTGATACGTCGCAACCTCGACGCTGACGATCTCGTCAAAGGGAATACAGATCCGCGGGAAGAGACCATGCGCAACTCGAACCTTCAGGCCCTCGGCATCGACTGTCGTCAGCATCACGGAAGTGGCTAGGAACAGCGGTAAGAGCACACCGATGACGATCCAGAATCCGACGATCAGTCCGTCGGGGCCCGGTCTGGATCCGACAGGTCGGCCCAGAAAGATCTGTCGAACGCCCACCCACCACGCGAAGGCGGCCAACGCGATCACGAGTACCCAAATCCAAGGTAGCGCGAACGCCTGGCACTCGGAATAGACGGCGCCGGTCATGTCGCGACCTTCTTCGACTCCGCCGGCACCTTCTCCGCGAAGAGTCGATCAAAGGGATACCAGACGACGTGAAAGGCCGCGTGAGCGATCATCGCAGCGAGCAGACCGTGCGTTGCGAAGAGCCACCCGAAGATGCATGCCGCCCACAAGTTGAGAACGATCTCTGTCGCGTAGAACCAGGCTGTACCTGCGCAGCCGGCCTGCCGATACGTCGGGATGTGCCCGAGCCCGAACAGCAACCCTGACAACACGATTCCCAGCCATAGACCCCACAACGAACGCCCGGCCACAGCGTACGCCGCCCACACGAGCAGATTCATGCAGCCGAACCGGCACATTGTCTCCTCTACGATACCTCCGTAGAGAACGCGTCCCCAGAGTCCGGCGCGTTTCCGCACCGAATCCATGGCCTGCAAAGTGTCGACATCCAGCCGCGGACGGAAGATCAAGTAGTACGCCAAGAGGAAGAGCAGCGCGCCTCCGATCCCGAGCGCAAGCGCGGGAAGAACTTGGCTCTGGAACTCGCTCATCGCCGACTGGCCGGACAGGAGAGCTTCGAAGAAGGGCGCTCCAAGGCTTGTGTGCCGCGAAGCGACGACGCCGCCGACAGTCAGCGCCGTCGTGACAAGGAGTGCCTGGATCGACTGCCCAGCGACCAAGACGGCAAGCGGCGGCACCTTCCGGGAGCCGGGCATCCCGGACAAGCGTTCACGAATCAGCTTCGTCGCACGCGGAAGCGCAACGACGATGCCGGGTAGACAGACGAGCACGAGCACCCCCACAAGAGACCATCGGATCATCGGAACCTCCATACAAACTGAGATGGAGCAACCCTATGTGGGGCGACCCGGGACGACCATCGTGGCAACTACGCAGCCCGGTCTCTGATGGCCTCGGCAAAATCACGTAGCCGCGCTAGGATCCCGTTTGGATCTTCCGGATGAGTTCCGTCCGGCTTCGCACGCCGCACTTGCGAAAGACGTTGCGTAGATGCGTCTCGACCGTGCGGAGAGAGATTGAGAGGTCTCGTGCGATGTGCTTGTTCGGGAGGCCGTGGACAACGCGTTCGATCACGTCCGCCTCGCGCGCCGTGATCCCGAAGTGCAAGGCGAACTCCTCGCTCATTCCACGCTTCAAGGGCGACGCGAGCTCGCGAAAGAGCCGGATCCCGACAAGAAGACTCCACGGAAGACAGTAGATCGACGCGCTGATCGCGCTGAGGATCCGCGCCGCCTGCCCCGTGGCCGTGAGCAGCCCGCCAGCAACGACCGCATACAGATAGAAGACCACCGAGATCCAGAAGAGGGGCATGAGGATCCGGACCGGACGGGACGCGGAAGTCCCTCGCGCCCTGAGTACCGCAAACACGCTCAGACCGAGTAGGTAGGCGTTGAACAGCAGATTGAGAATCCCGAGGAGGAAGGAACTCGCTCCTGTTGCCACAAGCACTGCTGTGGGACCGAGAATCCCCGTGCCCACCGCGAAGCTTCCCACACGGATACGCCGTCTCGCGCCATCGTCGGCGAACAAGGTGAATGTGAGTGCCGGGTAGGCCCAGAGGATCGCGCCGGAGGCGGCAAGTCTGAGGCCGGCAATCGCAAGATCAAGCGTCTCGGACGGTTCCGTGACATACACCGCACGGAAAAACGCATACGTGAGAATCAACAACCACAGGGCGTACGACGCATGGTAGACAAGATAGGGCCTCACCCACTTCGCCGGATGCCGAGCGGACGCACCGGCCGCAAGCACAAGCGTGACAACAGCGACCGCAAACGTCGTGGTGTTCGCCCAAAGCGCAATCTGATTCAGCACGACGTCACCCCCCAGCGCAATCCATCGATAGATGGTAGACCGGGGCGATGTGCCACTCAACTTCGCTCAAGGGGCTTCGATCCGGAAGCGATGCGGGTCAGCGCGTATACTCCCCTCTCGGCCCGCAACGATACGATGGGGCTGCGTGGGACTCGGCCAACTCGTTGATCTCCGGAGGGAAATGCGTATGGCGCACTCGAAGCTCTCGTTGGTATGCACGCACTGCGACTCCATCTATGCGCCGCACCGATTGCACTGCGATCACTGCGATGGACTGCTGCGCTCGCACTACGAGAAGCGCTCGTTCGAACCCGGCGATCATCCCGGCCTCTTCGCCTTCACGGACTGGCTTCCCGCATCGGCCGCAGCGGATCTGCCTATCGGAAGCTCCGTCTACGGTTCCGAGGCGCTGGCTGCTCGCCTCGGGCTCTCGAATCTCGCAATCGCGTTCAGCGGGTATGCGCCGGCTGTCGGTACACTCAACCCCACAGGTTCCTTCAAGGACTTCGAGGCCGCTCCGACGATCCTGTACTACCAGGAACACGGGATCGAATCGCTCGTACTCGCGTCGGCCGGCAACACGGCGCGTGCGTTTGCGTATGCCGCTGTCAAGCTCGATTTCCCTGTCGTGATCGTCATTCCCGAACGTGCGCTCGAGCGCCTGTGGATTCCGTGCAAGCCGTCAGAGGCGATTCGCCTCGTCGTGTTGGAGGGATGCGACGACTACGCCGCCGCGATCCGAACCGCGGAGAGAATCGGACGTGTCCTCAAGATCGCCGGCGAAGGCGGAGCTCGGAACGTCGCCAGGAGGGATGGGATGTCGACGGCGATGCTCGAGTACGCAAGGCAAATGCACTCGCTTCCGGATCACTACATGCAGGCAATCGGAAGCGGCACGGGGGCCGTGGCCACGTGGGAGGCCGCGCAGAGACTGATCGACGCAGGTCTGGGGAACCGGCTCCCCAAGCTTCACCTCTCGCAAAACGCGCCGTTCACACCGATTCACGATGCGTGGTCTCGAGGCATACCGATTCGCCCTGATGAAAACGTGAGCGATCAGCTTCAGCGGATCGACGTCATCGACGCGCTCGTGCTGGCCAACCGCAAGCCTCCGTATGAAGTACCCGGTGGCGTTCGGGACGCGCTGTCGGCGACGGAGGGGCACACCTACGCCGTCACGAACGCAGAGGCCCGTGCGGCGGCGGAGCTGTTCGAGGAGGCGGAGGGACTCGCCATCGGTCCGGCAGCGGCAGTCGCGACCGCGTCTCTTCTTCAGGCGATTGAACTCGAGCGGATTCCTCGTGACGACGCGGTGCTTCTCCACATCACGGGGAACAACGAGGCAGTCCTTCAGCAGGATGCCGTGCTGCATCGAATCGAGCCCGTCTGGATCCTCCGAACCGAGACGCCGAAAGACGAGACGATCCGCAAGGCGGCGCATCTTCTGAGATAGAGCGCCGGTTCACGCTCTTCCGTTCTCGATCGCCATCCGCAAAGCCCGCACCGCCAGGTCGGCACAATGGCGATGATCGGGCGGCAGACCGTCGAGGGCCTCCCGCAGACGATCGGGCTCGATCGCAGATGCCTCCGCGAGCGGCAGCCCCGTCGCCATCTTTGTGAGCATGCTGCCGCAGGCGACACTCACGCCGCAGCCGTCCGTCATGAAACTCGCGTGCGCGATCCTCTCTCCATCCAGTGTGAGGTAGATCTCCATGGTATCGCCGCACGGCCCCTTGAAAACGGCCTTCGCGTCGCAGGAAGTCACGCGCTCCATGTTCCTCGGATCGAAACACTCCGCGATCACCTTGTCGGAAAACACATCATGCGCGTCTCCGTCGGCTTCCTGATCGAGCCACTCGGCAAATCGCTTCAGATCGCTCACAATGCCATGACTCCGAGCTCTGCTCCTCGGCGCGGAGACCTACGGCCTCTCCTCCGTGACGGCGCGCCAGACGAAGCCTGCTACAGCAACGACCGCCGCGACGATCAGAAGCCACCAGAGGAGAGACAGGATCGCCGCCAGCACGAAGCCGGCCACCACGATTCCGAACGCAACCTTAAGGATGTTGGTCATGCCGCCATTTTGGCATCGTTCGCCGGACGTCGCCAGGTGTGAAGCTCCTCACGCGCTACCGGTCTGCAATGTGTAGATCGACGTTTCGGTCCAGAACCCCTCGTCGCCCTTGGCGCGAAGAACCCAGTAGTACGTCGTCTGGGGTCGAAGGCCGGTGACGGTCCGCGAGATCCGGCGCGACGACGCGCACGCGTTGCAGCCCGCCGCAAGGTAGACGGCGGATCGGTCAAGGCATGGATCGGTCGAGAGAGCAATCTCGTACTCGA
>Ga0272442_10009502_pt1 | contig 12146 bp, 20 predicted proteins | sample SSMForm2O_FD_200262 | JGI IMG/M metagenome (GOLD analysis project Ga0272442, IMG submission 200262) | Marine sediment archaeal communities from Little Sippewissett salt marsh, Falmouth, MA, United States - SSM-Form-2O | ecosystem: Environmental > Aquatic > Marine > Wetlands > Sediment ... | reverse complement strand
TAAAAGCTAGGGGCAGAGCAATAAGCAGAGCAGTTGATACTGCAGAGATTACCAGAAACAGATTTGTAACAGATGCATCTATAAAAGATATTAAAATTGGTACTGAGAGCATCACCAATGAAGAGGAAGGCAGAACCTCTAATGTATCTTCAATTGAAATAACCTTAACAACTAAAAAGAAGAGCAAATAGTAAGAATATAAGAGGATGCTGCCTGATGACTGGCAAAAAACATTAAGGACGTTTAGCAGTAATAAGTTAGTCTTATATTTTCCATTTTTATCACGATCTACTGTAAATTAAAGGAGATACTCTAGTGAAGCAACCCCAAAGAAGAAAGCTCCTTTAATACTTTATCTACTGCTAATGACACATCCTCTATATTTCTTGCACCTGCACAGACTATTTTACCAGAACCGAATAGCAACATAGCAACCTTAGGTTCACTTATCCTATAGACCAGCCCGGGGAACTGCTCAGGTTCATATTCCACATTTTCCAGACCAAGGGCTACAGCTACTTCACTAAGATTAAGGTCCCCTCCCAGATCAGATGTTGCCACAATATTTTGGATTACAATCTTAGGATTTTTATATACTTTTATGCCTATTTTTTCTAGTTTTTCTAATATTATTTCGATAGCAGTCTTCACATCCTCTATGGTTTTTGCTCCAGTACAGTTAGCAGCTCCACTTCCAAAGAGTAGTGTCGCTGTCTTTGGGTTACCCAAGCGATATATAAGCCCTGGAAACTGCTCTGGTTCATATTCAGCATCTTCTAACGATTGTGCTATCACATCTAGATCTAATCTCTCTGCAAACATTGTAGATGCTACAATGTTTTGTACTTTTATTTCTGTCATTTGGTATTACTTTCCATTAAATACTGAAGTGTCACAGTCTTTAAATGACAAAACTAGGAACTAATGCATCTATTATAATAGTTATCTAATATTAAGATGGCTTATAACCTGTTTTTTTTAACATCTTTTTTCTACTATTCAAAACAGGGTTGTTTTTTAAAGAAAAGGATGTGATAAAATTTAATTTCGAGAGTAGGGAAAAACAAATGAAAGAATTGAGAAAGGATGATCCATTTGATGATTGGATGAATGATTTTGAGTTGCCTCAAACCAATGAATGGCAGAAAAAAAAATATTACCACATTCAACCAAGATTAATGAAAATTGTATTTTGATACTTCGAATCGTTTTCTTATATGTGTTAAGGAGATATTGTTATATAAATTTCCAGTAAAAAGTAATCGATTTTTTTTGTTAACTAAAAATAAAAATTAATTATTTTTCACAAAAGGAATCTCTCTTTTCTACGCTTCAATTGGCGCGAATGGGAATTTTCCTATAAAATAACATATTAATCCCATACCTTTAAATTCTCTTAAAATCATAAAGGTTTCAATAATTAACTAATCTACTTTTAACTAGCGAATCACACTGGTTTTTTTTAAAATTTTGTGTAATGCATAACTATAAATACAATATCCTATTGTGAGCCTTAACCAGAAACTAAATAATCTGGATAGGAAATAATAATATGTATAATGAAAACCGAGAAATGCACAAAGTAACCTGTGCAGAATGTAAAAAGGAAACGGAAGTTCCATTTAAACCAGATGGAACAAGACCTGTTTATTGCAAGGAATGTTATCAAAAACGAAAACCTAGACGATTTTAATTTTTTAATGTTATAATCAATTTTTTTGATTAGTAATTTAGATTTTTAAAATCATTTTTTCTTTTTTTTAAATCATACAAAATAATATGGATTTAAATAGATAATTAGAACTTCTCATGATGGCGGTCTTTCAACGATACTTGTGTTTACTAGTAAAACCGGGTTCAAATCCCCTTATAACTCAAATATAATAAAAAATAAAAAACATAGAAGATACATTTTCAAAATAATGTTTTTATATTCGTTTTTTTTCATTATGCAACAATTCCCAAACACTATTTTCTTTTTTTCAGTAAATATTTTGTATCGTTATCAAGATCTGTAAAAAAATCTGCAACTTCAATAAGCTTATGAGATGTGGCTTTACCAAATGCTACAACCTCGACTCTGCAACCTAGGCTTTTTGCATGTTCTAACAAATCAGAGAAATCTCCATCCCCACTTACCAATACAATTGTATCTAGTTTTGGCGCTAGCCTCATAACATCCATTGCGATTCCAACATCCCAATCTCCTTTCTTAGCTCCGCCGTAAAAAACCTGAAGATCCTTTGATTTCACTTCAAAACCCATCTCAGATAATGCATCATAAAATGTCCCTTCATCTTTCACATCCGCTTTTATAACATAAGCTATGGCTCTAATTAGTTCTCTGCCGACAATAGCTTCTTTTAGGATTGTCTTGAAATTTGCTTTACTACCATATAAATGCCTTGCAGAATAGTAAATATTTTGAATGTCTACAAACACTCCGATCCTCTGATTCATATGTCCTGATTTTGTCATATATCCAGTTCATAACAGCTTTTTATTTATAAAATCAACACTTGAAGTTTTTTGGGGATAAAAAAGAGCCGCAACCAGGAAATTAATACAATCTGCTAGAAATTAGTAATACATAACTATTTAAGCTCATACATAGTATATACTATTAGAAAAGAAAAAAGATAAAAGCTTAACGATTTCGTTTTTACGGATTTTTGGGATATTTTATTTTTTCCTTTAAAATAATTACAGGTTTAATACTCAAGGAGGTAACAATTATATGAAAGGAACCGTAAAGTGGTACGATAACTATGTTGGATACGGATTCATCCTAGGCGATGATGGTAAAGATGTCTTTGTTCATAGAACAGGAATGCCTTGGTCTACTAATCTCTATGAGAATGATTATGTACAGTACGAGCTGGAAGCATCAGAGCGAGGACCAAAAGCAATAAATTTAAAGAAAATTAAAAAACTTATAAATTGATAATAGTTTTTTAAAATCTGTATTGAATTTATGTGTAAGATATTATGATAATATAATTCATAGTATCTTTTCATTTAAGTTTACTTAAATTGGTATCTATATAAAACGGAGGTGAAATTAAATGGAAGATGCAACTGAAAAACTTAAAAAAATGATGAAATCAAGAAAAAATCAGAAAATAATCTATAAACAGTCTAATATAATATTAAAAAACTCAATTGTTGACTAGACGCTTTAGCAAAGAACAAAACTTCGATAACAAAGTATATAATTTTTAAATAACAAAGAGATGGATGAGGGATTAGTCTATTTATTTCATTAAAAAGACAACTCAGCTATTTCTCAGATTTATCTTATCCGAATCAGTAAATATTTTTTAGACCTTTTCATTATGCTCTCCTTTAAAATTCTCATTTTTTCTCATATTTTTATATTCATCAGTATTGTTTTATTTAGAAATGAAATCAGGAAAAAAATCAAACGATTATTTGGAAAGAAGGTTCACTTTTTTTGAAAATATTAATATTATTTTTGGTACAAACAATTTTTTTTATCGGTAAGTATATCAAATAAAACTAAAATATTAGGATGGGATGGGGATGAAAGGGCATTAAGAACCTTTTTTATTGTGAGGAGATATTAAAAGGATGCTTTTTTTAAAAATAATACGCCCGCCATCCCCTGATTTTTGCAAATATTAATAATTTCTAGGGGTTATTTTCATATTTCCTAGACAATTTCAAATTAGTGTATCACATAAACATATTTAAAGTTATGTATTATTATTTTAAAATATGTTTTTTTCATATATATTATTTATTTTTACATAACAATAATTAAATGTGACAAACAAGAAAAAATAGACACGTTGATATATGCAATTATGCATACAGGGGAGTGATTTTTATGGCTAAAAGAACGACAATCAGTCTTTCAAGTGCGGAGCTTAAACAACTTAGAGAATTGGCTAAAACGGAACATCGACCTATTAGTCGTCAGATTGTTTATATGATGCATGTTTATTTAAAACAACAAAAGGAAAAATAATTAATAGACTGCTTTTTTGAAAATAGATAGAGTCATCTTTTTAGTGAAAATATGATTAATACATAAATATATTTAAAGTTATGCACAAAGTTATTTATATTATACTAAGATTAATTAATGTTAAATAGTATTGCATAATACTAAATAAATTCAGAAATTGATCTTATGAAGAGGAAAAACTCTATTACTAAAAGAACAACTATCAGCCTTTCAAGTGAAGAGCTTGAAGAACTTAGAAAATTAGCTGATGAGGAACTTAGACCGGTTAGCCGCCAGATCATCTACATGATGGAGTTTTATAAGAAAAAAAGCTGAAAGAAGTGAAAATATGGGAAAAAATTACAGATGTATATATTGTGGACGAAAATTTAGAACTGAAGAGTCACTAAAAGATCACATGATAAAATTTGGAACACATGTATAAACTTGATCTATTAGCATACCACTAATATTTACATTAATATGTATATAAGAGGGAGAAAAATGAATAAAGCTTTTGAAAAACACAGAGATAAAAGAATAAGTGAAATACGTAAGAGGATGCTTAATTATAAATTAAATAAGAAGGTAAAAATGAAGACATCTAGACAACGTGTCCAAAAGATGTAGAAAAATTTCAATCAAATAAAGTCAAGTTGAAAGATCTATTATCGGTTAATCTATCATTCTTTATTTTAAATTTGATGGAAGGAAAAACATATGCAAAAAATAAAAAAGAATGATCCATTTGATGATTGGATGAATGATTTTGAGTTGCCTCAAACCAATGAATGGCAGAAAAAAATTAAATTATCAGATCCTCCAAAAATTAATGAATAAGAATAGAAGATGTTTTTACAAGTAAATCTAAATCAATATCCTTCTCAAACAAAAATATTATTCCAAAATTTTCAAGAATTGAAATTTAAAAAGGAATAAAATTTTAGATGAACTTGAACTTTCTGATAACGATCGGATTGGATACTGTTTTTACCGATACCTAAACTATAGTTTTTTGAGGAATAACATAGATCAAACAATACTATAATACTATCAAAAAAGCGTACAATAGATAACTATATAAGAGAGTAGGCTGCTATACTACCTATAAAGAAATGGAATAAGAGTTTCACAAATTCGTTTTTTCGAACTTTTTGAGATTTTTAATTTTTTGTTCTTTTAAGCAGCCCAGATTTTATAGTCTGAGGAGGTGATTAACATATGAAAGGAACTGTCAAATGGTATAATGATATGAAGGGTTTTGGCTTTATAGAAATAGAAGATGGAAATGATGTATTTGTCCACAGAACAGCTATACCTGCGGGAACAGGTCTCTATGAAGGAGATCAAGTTGAATTCGAGATTGAAGATACTGATCGTGGTCAACATGCGACAAATATAAAGAAGCTAAAAAAGACTTAAATATGTGGTTGTGAACCATATAAAAAATAAACGGAGGAAAAAAATGACAGAAAAAACAACTAAAAAAAGAACAACTGAAGAAAAGAAAACAGATGAAAACGTAATATTTATCGGAAAGAAACCACCGATGAGCTATGTACTAGCAGTTGTTACACAGTTTAATGGTAACGGCTCAAAAGAAGTAATCTTAAAAGCAAGAGGCAGATCAATTAGCACAGCAGTGGATACTGCTGAAATCGTGCGAAACAGGTTTATAACAAACGCCAATATTAAAGTTATTACCATTGGCACAGAAAGCATGACCAACGAAGAAGGCAGAGAATCAAATGTTTCATCAATTGAAATAAGCCTTACGACTAATAAAAAAACCAAATAGAGAATAAAATAAAACAAATATTTTCACTCTCTCTTCTTTTCTTCATCTGTATTAATCTTCCTATATATTGTTTTGAAAAAGAACAAACCGATAATAATGAAAACTGAGGGCAGAAACATCTCAGGAAAAATTAGGAGTTGATAATAATATGGGAAAATGGATTGATGTTCTTTTAGGAACATCCGAAGAAAGAAAAAAGAAACTCAAAATACATGAACACCGAAAGAATGCATTACAAGAACAAAAAGATAACAATAAGAAAATGAGAACTCTATATAGGGAGAGAAACCGGGAAGAAATAAGGTTAAGACAGATAAGAAACAAAGAAAATAAAGATAAAAATTAAGCATAACTTGATCAACGGAGTTAAAATAAAATGAAAGAATTAACAGAGAAACTTAAAAAAATAATGAAATCAAGAACAAATCAAAAATTAATCTATAAAAAGTCTAATAAAAGGCCAATTAGGCTATTTGTTGACGATTTATCTGTTAAATAATGGATTAAATACGATAGTAAGTTTTGTCGGATGTAGGTCCAAAAGAGACAATAAGCATATTGAGGTGATGAAATGGCGACTAAATTGGAGCGGTTAAATAAAAAGCATAAAAAAAATAAAAGACAGCGTAAAAAAGTAAGATGATACTGATTTGTATATGAATAATTAAAGGTAATAGGTAGGTGCAGAAAAAATATGGTCAAGATTGGAATTAAATATAAAAAAGTAGTGGAGTTATTTAATGAGAAAACAGGAGAAGTAGTAAGGGTAATCCGTTTTCGTAATTCAATGGCATTTAATGATTTTTTAAAGGCTTTTGAAGCAATGAGATATCCAGGTTATTGCTGGAGATATAAAGATAGAGATAAAAAGTTAGAAAAAACTGACTAATCATATTTTTATAAATTGGTGATAAAATGAAAATATTTAATAGATTTAAAAAAGAAATAAAAAAAGAACAGATTCCAAAACATATTGCAAAAAGGAAATCAAAAAAAAATAAAGATTAGTAGAGGGATTTTTCTCCTACATATTTCTCGATGTATTTTTTGGTTTTTTTAGAATTAATATTGTAATACATTTTAATGGGATTATGAAAATATGAAAAAAACAAAACAAACTGAAGAAGAAAATATAAGATTACCATTGCCTAAAAAGAATAGAAACGAAATGTTTGCTATAGCAGATCAATTAATGGGTGGATCTAGGATAAATGCAATCTGCGCAGATGGAAAATCAAGAATGGCTCGGATTCCTGGGAAAATGAGAAGAATAAGAGTACGCACAGGAGATTTACTTATAATAAAACCTTGGAAGATACAAAATGAAAAATCCGATGTTGTATATAGATACAGAAGAACTCAATCTATAACACTTAGTAAAAAAAATTTGCTTCCAGAGATAATTGATGTATTTTGATTTTCATCGATTTTTTCGGTGATATTCTCAAAGAAATGTGGAAGGTAACCACTTTGTTATAAGACGAAATATTAAAAATAATCAAAGAAAAAATATCTAAAAATATATATGTCTTATTTTCGATTTATAATGAGAAAAATCTAATTTTTTACTGGTAATTTATATAACAATATCTCCCCCTCGGCGTACAGTTTAATAGTAAAATCTATAATCTTATAAGATATTAAATTTTTTAAAAAGCCTAAAATCCGAGGTGAAATTATTACACAAAGCATTATTAATACATAACTATATAAGATAGGGGCTTGCTATAGAGATTACAAAGAAATAGAAATAAGATTTTCACATTTTCGTTTTTTTTGCGGATTTTTGAGATTTTTTGTTTTTTGTTCTTTTAAGCAGCCCAGACGTTATAATCTAAGGAGGCGGCACACATATGAATGGAAAAATAAAATGGTACAATGATATGAAAGGATTTGGCTTTATAGAAATAGAAGATGGAAATGATGTATTTGTCCACAGAACAGCTATACAAACGGGAATAGATCTCTATGAAGGAGGTCAAGTTAAATACGAAATCGAAGGCTCAGACGGAGGCCAGAGAGTAATAAATGTAAAGAAATAAAAAATGGATTTATAAAAGGTTATGAATGATTTATAGGTTAAATGTAAAAATCAAACACATAGTCAGATATATTAAACGGAGGAAAAAAATGTCAAGTCAAAAACAGATAAAAAATCAATCGAACCAAGTGAAAAGGTTAATGAAAGAACAAAAATATTTTTTCATCAGGAACAATGAAAAATTTAGAAAACAATTAGAAATGAATCATATACAACTCTCAGATGCCCTTAAATTTCTTATTAAAACTGGCTTTTTAAAACCATGGAGTCGTAAAATATATCAAATTATTCATAATTAACTAATTTTAATTCTAATAAAACGTTTAGTGAAATCAATGTAAAAATAATTATATCAATGGTTTCTTTGGATGAGAAAAACCTAATTCTTCTGAGGATGCAGTTAAAAAAGAAATCAGCACCGCATCTAATACATCTCATTTTTTTTCTATTAATTCTTTCTATTTTTCTACTAAAGCTATATTTCAGTATATTATCTTCTTTAAAATTTATTAATAAACAAATATTTCTTAATAAAAGGTAGAGGTAATATTAGTTAAAAACTACTCTGTTAGTTGTTGCCCCTGTAAATAGGTAGAAAAAAGATATAACACAATAATTGTATTCAATTAGAAAACATTGTAGAAAATTGATAATATGAAAAGTTGCTACATAGATTATAAATGCATTCAATGTTGTATAGATACGAACATGCTCCTATCACATCAAGATATAGAACGAATAAAAAGACTAGGATTTAACACTGATTTTTTTGTTACTGAAAGAAATGGATGGTTACAATTAAAAAATCAAGATGGGCGGTGTGTCTTTCATAATAGCATAATGTGCACGATATATGAAAATAGACCCGACGGATGTAAATTATATCCTATTATTTATGATAAAAATATGAAACATGCTGTATTTGATAAAGATTGCCCACTAAGAGACAAATTTTATATGTCTGAGAGTATCACGAAACAACTATATGATCTAGTTTTAAAATTAGAACGGGAAAGAGCCCAACGAAAGAAATTGAAAATGAAATTGTAGTGTTTTACTTTCCAAAACTCAAAATATCTCTGTTATAATTTAATATTTTGATTTAATAGAAGAAAACATTTACAAAATGGTTCCAAACAGTCACAGAATCCTAATTCGAAACATCAAAAAAATTATTCAGATTCAACAGATATAAAACCTAATAAAATACTAGTAAGTTAGAAGCTCGAATCCTAATGCGGGCTTAATATTATCTAGCATTATTATTACTGGAAAATACCTGATAGTTTTTAACTTCTTTGTATAAGAATAAACACTTTTTTTCTTTTTTGTTAAAAAGTATTGTAATTAACATTTGTTATAGATACGTTAAAATAATTTATGATGTTATATATTTTAAAATTTTATATGGGGCGGAATAAAATGAATTGCTCTTTGGTAATTATTTCTAGAGAACCTCAAGATTGTATAGAAGATAAATGTTATTTTTGGGACTTAGATCCAGGTAAATGCAAATGGATGTAAGTTAAATGAAAAAATTGGTTTGCAAAGAATGTGGACATGCAATGACACAGCATGGAAGATTTAAATTCATATATTACTGTAACAATATCCTTTGTAAATTTTATAAGACATTTGTGACAAGAAAGGAATGATAAAAATGGATGGTGATAAAAAATTTAAGGAAATCTATGATAAATTTGGTGGGAGTTATGACGATCTCATTGAATAGTATCTCAGGTTACTAAATGAGTTGGAAAAATGCCGTCAGTTACTTGGTGAACGAAAAAGCAATAAAATAAAAGAAAGAAGAAATGCAAAAAGCAACGGGCTGGAACAATTATAGGGCAACCCTAATAAACAAGTGCTTAAAATACTATTACTGCTCACATCATTACATAGATCAAAATTCTATTTAGGGATTCTAAATTTGGTACCAGGAATTTTTAGTGTGTTCTTTTGTTCTATGTTTGTTCATCTGTAATCTAGTTATAGAATATTTTTGACAAATATCACGATTAGGCGTATCCTTTATTGTGTACTTTTGTATAATGTATATGTAGCGCCTTTTCGCTTTTAAAGACTTTACCGCATTCTTCACATTTATGCATATCAATTACCTCCTATAACACACAATTACCAACCTCTACAACATTACTCTCTGTTTTAAATCTTGTAATATATTCATATAATTCATAAAACCTTCGTAAGGATTATCATATGGGCTAAAATAGGCATGGACATCTCCATCAGCAAGACCTTTTGTTGAACAGTAATACAAATGATCTGATGTTTGAAGATAACGCCAAGTTTTAAGTAACTCCCCATTGCCCTTTTCTTTAAGTTTTTTACCAATGTTTTTTAATTCATTAAAACAAGCTATTTGCATATCATTTCCAAGCCATGTAGATACATTACGATCCTCATCAGCCCATGAAATAGCCCATGGGACATCTATTTCGCCAACAGATTTATATCGTTCAACTGCTTCGCTAACTGTTACAAAATCTAAATTTTTATGTTTCAATACTTCTCCAGGTAAATGTTTTAGGAATTCAAATATCCCTGTCTCAATCCATTGATGTTCTCCAAATGTTTCATAATCTATGAATAAATTAATGAGATCTCCTTCACAACGTGATATCCATTTTGCAAATTTATCTCCGGTCAAAGGAAACTCTGACCAATTATGTGTTGAGAATCTAAAACCTATATCATCACTTAGTTTATAATTCCGTAATAGTACTTTGAGGTCTGTATTAGTTGGTTTATAAAGATAATTTGGTGAACGTCCTTCTAAAATCTTATCTGCTCCTTCTGTGATAATTCCTTTGTATCCCAATTCGGTAATTTTTCTTGCTATTCGGTTATCATAAATTGTCTCAGTGTTTCTGAAAATCTTTGGCTTAAAGTTAAATATTTTTTTTATTTTCTTTCGATGAATTTTTATTTGCTTTTCGAACTCATCAAGATCGTCATACATGCTTGAAAGTGAATGATAATATGTTTCCTCGATGAGATCAACAGCACCTGTGGCAAACAGATCTTTAAAACTATTAAGAACTGAAGGCATATAACGTTCACAATATTCAATGAATGTACCAGTTAAACTAAATGAAACCCGAAATTTACCATCATATTTATTAATCAAATCAAGCAATATCTTATTCGTAGGAAGATAACATTTTTTTGCAACTTTTTCAAAAATTTCTTGGTTGAGTTTCTGATTAAAATAGTCAGAAAATCGATCATGGTTCGCACCGATGTTGAATACTGTAAAATGATTTAATCTCATCGGCTGATGTACCTCGAAATATAAACAGACAGATGTCATTATATAACCTCTTGATAAACTTCAATTGTCTGATTTTTTAGTATATTTTTACTTCTAAATTTTTTTCTACAGCAAATATATCTACAATTTTTTACCATATTTTTCCCCCTAAAAAAGAGATCTGGCTGATATAATCGTTCCTAACATTTAGATTTTTTCACCTTCTTAGTTTTCAGAGCTAACGTTGAGTTATAGACTCTGGAAGTAAGTTTTTGATTACACTCATATATCTTTTCTCTCTCTTTAAGCTGTTTTTTTAATCTCTCAACATCTATGCCATTGTAAACATCTAGCGTTTTTTCTGCAACGTTATCCCAAGTAAAAAGTTCAACTTCCTTTTTTCCGTTTTCAGATAGTGCTTTTCTTAAAGATTCATATCTTAATAATGATAGGATCTTGCTTGCTATCTCGTCAGAATCCCAAAAATCTACTTTTATACAGCTACTGAAAGTCTCACATACACCAGAAGTTTTTGATGCAATCGTTGGAGTACCCGCAGAAATAGCTTCAAGAGCAGTAATACCAAAAGGTTCACTAACAGATGGCATTACATATACACTAGAAATACCATAAATATGTTTAACCTCCTCTTCAGTAAGTCGCCCTGTAAAAATAACTCGGTTTGAAATACCCAAATCTACAGCCTGATCAATCAAGCGTGGTAGCATATCTCCTATACCTGCAACAACAAAATGAACATCAGGTTCATAATCCAATACCCTTCTAGCAGCTTTCAAGAAAAACTCTGCACCTTTTTGAATTGTTAGACGACCTAAAAACAAAACGATTTCTTGTTTTTTACCTTCAGGAATGGGATAAACAGCATTATGAATAACACTGATTATATCAGGATTTATACCATATTTTACAACAATAACACGTTTAGTTAAATGACTCACAGCAATTATTCCATCAGCTTGTTCCATACCTTTTTTTTCTATATCAACAAACCATTGATTTGGATTAAGCCAACCACTTCGGTCATACTCAGTAGAATGAACAG
>Ga0272442_10009501_pt1 | contig 12146 bp, 5 predicted proteins | sample SSMForm2O_FD_200262 | JGI IMG/M metagenome (GOLD analysis project Ga0272442, IMG submission 200262) | Marine sediment archaeal communities from Little Sippewissett salt marsh, Falmouth, MA, United States - SSM-Form-2O | ecosystem: Environmental > Aquatic > Marine > Wetlands > Sediment ... | reverse complement strand
GCGCGGATGGACCAGTGCGGCGGCTTGAGTTCAGCGTTGATCGGCGGGCAGTACGTCACCACCCACGAGAAACGTTCCTCGCCGCGAAAGTGAATGCTCTTGATCGAGGTGTTTTCGTCCGGGCTGAAAACGCTGACACGCAAGGCATCGAAGGTGCGTGCGTCGGTCCCCGGACCTCCCCAGACGTACCGGCCGCGATCGTACCAGCCACCCACGCCGCGCGCCAGGGTCGTCCAGCCCTGCTTCTCGTGCAGCTCGATCTTCCAGGCCGTCTTAGGCTGAGCCTGGTTGTCGTACACGCCGCTGAGCACAATCAGGTTGGCCCTCACCGGCTCGGGCCATTGGGCCATCCAATACGCCGGAGCATCCTCCGCAACGACACCAAGGTCCTGCTCGATGCCCACGCCGTACTCGTGCCAACGGGAAGCTTTGACGAAGCCCTCCTTCTGCAGGTCGTACACCACGTGATCGGCGGCGCCGCGCCGGCCCTTGTGGTAGGACTCGAGGTTGCCGGACACCTTGGCATCCAACAGAAGATTACGAGCAGACTTCGGAATCCTCGGTTCCGACTCCGCGGCGGTCGGCAGTGCAAAAGCGAGGAACACGCCCAGAATTGTCACTATTCTCATGCTACAACTCCTTTGCGAACAGGCGAAAACGCAGGTTTCGACCGCCCCGGGTCGCGGGATCAGGCCGGGCTATGGTCTGCCCTCCCGCACATCGATGGTGCGTTTTCGATCATCCTTTTGAATGTGTACGACGCCACTGGCCCAGGTCTCTTTCATGAACGGGCTATCGAACGCATAGTCCGGGGCAAAATCGATGGGCTTGCCATTGAGTTCCGGCGTCCGATCACTTTCGGCGTAGAACGTGAAATCGCCTGAGCTGCGTAATCCATGGTACCGCAAGACTCCATTTTCGAAACGGGTAGCCTGTCTGGCTATGGCCGCTTTGAAGGCGTCAAAGTCGTCTTCATAGTCCTGACCTCGGACCACTTCAATGATAACAGGCGAATACTCGTTTTCAAGACGCAGCCATCTCTCATCATCCCAGCGCCAACCGCCTTGCACCACCTTCACGGCCGCAAACGCCCGTGCCGCGCGGCCGAAGAACCACCCGTCTTGCTCGTGAGGATCGAGGTCCTCCGAAAAGCAGACCCGCATGTCCCTGGCGAGGGAGGATCGCAGCTTCTGCACGATGAGGGTCCCTTTGTGTTGAATGGACCACTGCTCGTTGTAGGTGTTCTTATCCCCCACACAGCGGGGATAGAGCACCGAGTCGCGCCGGCCCGCAAAAATCACGCCGTGCCAGCGGTTCTGCTGGCTGATATTGGTCCAGTAGGTCGTGGGCCGGTTCTCGAGCATGAGCGTACCGATGATGAAATCCGGCGTACAGTAGGAATAGCGAACGATGCCGCCGTACTCCGGATCCACAACATTCATCGGCGTCTCCGGGGTCGACAGGGACTGGGAAAGCTCATAACTGAGATGTCTGCCCAGCCGCCGCGATTTGCACTCGTAGACCCCGCGGCCGGCAGGGTCCAGCGCGATATCCATAATCACGAGAGGCAGGCGATACTGCGTCGTCGCAATCACGGGCAGCGTCTCATGATGATGGGCGGGCCGACCCTGACCGAGGTAGAACCAGCTCATGGCGCGGTTCCGATCGGTATGCGAGAGGGCCCAGACCCCCGGATACAGGCGCGTCTTGCCGCCGCCGCGCATCTGTCCCAGTTGCTCCTGTGCCCACTCGGCCCACCACACGTCCAAACCTGCTCGGACCAGCGATTTCAACTCCGGATCGTCGGTGAAATCGTAGATGTTGTGCCAACCCTGCAATGTGCGGGAACCGTAGCCCGAGGGCGAGATCTCAATGAGCATGCCGCGCTTGACCCGCTCGCGAAAGTACCTTTTCAAAAAGGCACGCCAGGCGGCCAACTGCTCGGCCGCCGTCGATCCGTCGTCGTAACGGTATTGGCGCCCACGCGGGTCGGCGGAGATCATTCGAGCCGCCGCCCAAGCGGTAGCGTCGCGCTGGGCGCTGTGATTCTCGCTACCCCAAATGTACCACGTCTTTTCCGGGTCGGCGTCGGCCATCTTTGACTGAGACCGGGCCCAGTCGGCGAACAGACGCCAAACAGCTTCACTCGCCTCTTCGCTGAGTCGGTTCGCGCGCGTGCCGGCGGGGCCAAACAGCCCGTAGATTCGGTAGAAGGCGCCCCCCATCCAGTGCAGGCCGAATTCGCCGACCGATTGGTTGACCTCGCGTATCTTCCGCACCGCTTCCAGAACGGCGGCGTTGGCCCGGTGTAGTTCTGTTTCCAGCGACAGCGCCGCCAGGGCAAATGTCAAGCGGCTGAAGACATAACGAGAGCAGTCCACCTCAAAGGACATCCGCCCCCAGGGAGGACCTCCCGCCCGGCCGATCGATTCGGCGGCTACCCAATCCGCCTCCGGACGATCCCGGACATACCACCGCTGGTCTGTGGAAAGGAACAGGAGTTCTCCGCCCTCGAATTCCACGGCGACCACCCCGACGAGTCCGGCCGGGTTGGCCTCAGCGCCGGCATTGTGGACCGCGGCGAGGAGCACATTCGTGCCTCTCTGCAGGTGCTTTGTGATCTCGAACGTCCGTGCCTGTCCAAAACCACTCACCCGCCCGATGTTATCTTCGCCCATGAACAGGTCGGCGAAATTGTCGGCCGCGAACGCGCAATACGCTTTCTTCACTTCCTTGCCCGCCGGCAGCGGCAGCTCGCGCCGGAAATAGCGAACGCCCACCGGCGCCTCCCGCGCGCCGTTCTCGCCGGGATGCCATATCCAATGCGAGTCCTTCAGTCGGCGAGAACATTGCACGATACCCTCATCGATCTCATAAAAGGGCTCGTCGAGATATCCTTTGAGGTACTGATCCCGGCGCGACTCGAAGCCGGCGCGAATCCGAACCAGTTCCTCATCGGACAACGCATACGCAACGGTCCCTGCAAGCATCAGGATCGAGTAACAGACCACCGATAGCAAGGCGAATCTCTTCACTGTATCTTCTCGATTTGCAACCTGAGTGGAGGCGGGCCGTAACCACTGGGGCAAGGGTGGGCGCCGGGCGATCCGCCAAGGTAGAATACGGGGGCAACTTGGCCGGGCTTGCCGACAAGCTGCCCCCGTTGCACGCAAAATACCCCATCCCTGGGTCAGAGGGCTCCTATCCATTGGCCCTAAGTGACATCCAGCGATGTCACAACATCAGTCCATCTGTCATCAATTGCCGTCAGCCAAGATCCAATCGATGCCCGCCTGGATCAGCGCGAAGGCATCGTCGGTTATGAAGTTGTTGGCGTTGGCATTGATCCCTACCGCGGCACAGCGGGCTGCCGTCGTCAGAGACCCGTCCTTGACGCTCTGCTCGTTGTAGATAGCCGTGCCGGCTTCGATACCCATGACGACCACTTTGGTCTCATCGGCCGCCAGAACCGCCACGGGAATGTGGTCCACCTGGGGAACCGCATAGGTCAGGTAGTCGGTCGCATTCTCACTATCGGTTACGAGCGTGATTTCCGTCCCGGTGGCAAACCCGGCCGCCAGGGGATGGTCACCGTCGACGATCTTGACGACGGTCTCATCGACCGTCGTATTGCCATAATACGTCGGCGAGTCATTGGTGGGCACCCAGCCGCCGACGTCCCACTTGGCGGCCCACGACTCCGTGTAGAAGATCGGGACAGGAGCACCCTTCAGGTCTCTGGTGTCGGTCGAGCTGGCGGATTCACTGACGAAGATAAAATCGTAGACCTTGAGATCATCCACGCTGTAGACGTGCGCCTTCACATCGTCACCCGTGGCGATATCCACCGCATACCGGTCCTGCAGGTAGCCAATCAGGATTTCATCCTTGGGATCGGGCACGGCCGTACTGGACTCGGATACGAACAGGCATGTCTTCAATCCGACGTCGTCAAACACCCAGTCTTCGCTCACTTCGCCAAATGCCCAATCTTCGGTAAACGAATTATCCTGCCCCAAATTCTCCTGCAGCAATGCCAAATCAACCTCATCGACCCGGCAATCGCCATTGAGATCGCCCACCAAGGGTTCATAGTCGGGCTGTGCCTGGGCGGCTTCGCAACGGTCATTGAACACACCGATCGTAACCGTATCCGAACCGGTATATTCACCGTCGGATGCCTCTAACTGGAGGACATACCTGCCCACCGCCGACAAGATGACACTCGTATCCTCGGCAGTCGCTGCTTCTACAACCGCACTACCGGCAACGGGCTCGCTAACCACTGTCCACTGTACGGTATAGGCCTCGTCATCGGTAACGGTCGCGTCCAGAGGTACGGTCCTGGGACCCTCCGGCAACCAGGTTACAATATCTGCGCCGGCGTCCACCTGGGGAGCCCGATTGTCTACATAGAAACTGAAAATCGGCCCGAAAAGCGGATTGTTGTTGGGGTCGTCACCACCGAGGTAGGTATCGACCGCCCAGTAGTACTGCCTCTTGCGTTGCGTCTGCACAACGACGGACGTTACATTCTGCTGGCTAACCACCCGGATCGCTTCGGGATCGGTAAACATTTTCAGCGCATCATAGTCGTCGGTGAAGTAAACATCAACATCCACCGGCTGGCCCGGAGTACACGGGTCGGGCAAAGTCCAACTCAGCTCCACCGCGCCGGGCGTGGCAATACCGCCGTCGGCCGGCTCCGGATTGAGCACGGAGGTAGCGGTCAACGTGGTTTTGCCTTTGTTCGTGACGTCATAATCCACGTGCAGCGTACCTCCAAAGCCATCATAGGCGATAATCAAGCCGCTATCGATGTACCCCTGGATTTCCGACACTGCATCGCCGTTCACGACCAGCGTACCGGCCGAGACATTCAAAAGGCTGGTGCTCGACATAGACAGGGTCGCCGTCGAGAAAGTGCCGCTGTCCAGATTGAACCTGCCGCTACCGCCGCCCGGGCCCATTTGCAGCGAGCTGGCATCGACGGTGCCGCCGGACATATTGAATACGCCCTCAACACCTCCTTTAGCGGCTGCATCCCAGCCTATGAAAAAGTTGGTTGCACTTACAGTTCCACCGGTCATCCGCAGATAGCTCGTGTAGTCCGAGTTGCCCTCGTTAATGATTACATAGACAACATTGACGGCTATACCAGCCTCGATAATCGGACTGGTTGCCTCTGCCGCTACTGACCCGCGTATAAAGGCGGCATAGTCGCCATCGGGCACCTCGCCCCTGTTCCAGTTATCCGGGCTGGTCCAGAGATGGTTGCTACTGTCTCCGTCGGTCCACTCTATATTGGTTGCCGCCGGGGCCTTGCCGGCCAGAAACAGTACCAAAGCAAGAGAAATCAAGCACGCCAGTTTCTTGCACATGATAAACCTCCTTGAAAAAAGGTTACTATAGGTACGTCCCCATCTAAATACCGTTGGCAACGTTACCGACACTCGTCAGCACGTTGCCCACGTTGTACTCATGGGAATCTACCCTTGGTACTTGGATACCGCAACGTCAAACCTTTCTGCCTTTTATGGTTACTCGGCCAAGATCCAGTCAATTCCCGCCTGGATCAAGGTGAAGGCATCCTCGGTCATGAAGTTGTTGGCGTTAGCGTTGATGCCGACCGCGGCACAGCGCGCCGCCGTCGTCAGAGACCCATCCTTGACGTTCTGCTCGTTGTAGACAGCCGTGCCGGCTTCGACGCCCATGACGACCACCTTGGTCTCATCGGCCGCCAGGACCGCCACCGGAATGTGGTCGACCTGGGGAACCGCATAGGTCAGGTAGTCGGTCGCATTCGCACTATCGGTTACGAGCGTGATCTCGCTTCCCGTGGCAAATCCGGCCGCCAGGGGATGAGCGCCGTCGACGATCTTGATCGCAGTTTCATCGACCGTCGTATTGCCATAATACGTCGGCGAATCATTGGTGGGCACCCAGCCGGTAACGTCCCATTTGCTGGCCCACAGCTCCGTGTAGAAGACTGGAACGGGAGCGCCTTTCAGGTCTCTGGTGTCGGTCGAGCTGACCGACTCGCTCACAAAGACGAAGTCATACGCCTTGAAATCGTCCACGCTGTAGACGTGCGCTTTCACATCGTCTCCCGTGGCGACGTCCACCTCATACCGGTCCTGGAGGTAGCTGATCAGGATTTCATCCGTGGGATCGGGGACGGCCGTACTCGACTCGGAAACAAACAGACACTTTGGCTTCTCGACCGGAGCAGGGACATCCGGCGTCTGCTTATAGAGGCGGATGTCATCCACATACAGTACACCCTGGGCATCGGCGCCGCGGACGCCGATCGTCAGACTCTGTACGCTCGTAACGTCCACCCCGGTCAGGTCGACATCGTAGCGCAGCCATCCTGCGGTCATGCCGGGGGGAGCCGTACTGGCCTGCACCTGAACCATCTCGATGCCGTTGATCTTGACGTAAACCTCACCGTCGCCTTGGGCGGCCACCTGGTTGGCAAAGAACGACAGGGTGGCGATGTCGGATGCGCTCCAGTCCAACGCCGGATCGAATGTGCGCGTCGTCTCGGAAATCGGCGCCGTACTGTTGTTATACCAGATCGGCAGGGATTGCTTGCCGCCGTAGGCGATACTTGTTTCCGGTGCATAATCGCCGGCAGCCGGATCCGCGCCCACCTCGGAGCCATTGTCCGGATGGTCAAAACCGTCGCTCCACGTGGCCCAGATTTCCTTAAATGCCACATCTTGGTAGGATTCCATATTATCAACGATGAGAAACGTCGATTGGCCTTGTGAACCTGCGAATGTCGGCACACCATTCGGGTCTCCATTCGCATCGAAGCTGGTGCTGCCGGCCGTCAACGCGGGAGAGCCGTCTTGGAGCCGTAAGTCCATTTCTTCCACCGAGACGGCAATACCCGGAGCAATCTGGCCGGGCGGTCGCACGTACATTGGATCTTCTCCAACGTTGCTGCCGTCCACATCCGGAAACACCCCGTTTTTGTCGTCCAAACGCAACCGGCCAAACAAGGTTGGACTAACACCAGGCTCACCGGCATCAAATGGATCCCATCCAACCGAACTGCGAACAACGACGTTTCCTCCGTCGTTTTCCAAACCATTGTTGTTGGCGTTGCCTGCATAGAAGATGCAGTTCCTGAAAACGGCTTCTCCTCCTTCGCCCTCGACCAAATCGTTCTCACACAAGAAGATATCGCAGTTCGTAAAGGCGCTGAGAAGTGTATCATCATCGTTGAAGACCACATCGTCAGACGCTAAACCAAGGGCGCAGAAATAGAAATTTATTTCTCCGCCGTCATTCTCCACACAGCGCAACAACGTCCTTACCGCCCAGACATTTTCAACGGTAATACCAACGGCACCTCTGCCGACATAGAATATATTCCCCCAAGTGTTGGTAATGGTCAGATCTCCAACCGTCACCCCGTCGGCATTGTCGTCGAGAAGGATTCCGTTCCGAAAGAGGCTCTGGCAATCGAGAATGGTGGCTTCTTCCGGATTGAATCCGGAACCGGCGCCGCGAATCACAGTTCCAGGCGGAGGTACAAATAGATCCGTGGGTCCCGTACGGTCCGCCGGGGGAAACACTTTGTACAACCCCGGCGCGATGGTGACCGTGCTGCCAGGCTCTTCTACCGTTTGCAGGATTTCATATACATTGTCATCAGGACCGATCGTGACATCTTGCTGGGCGAAGGCCGCCACACTGCACAAGCAGAATACGCACGTCATAAATATGCTATGTATCTTCATCTTGATTCTCCTCTCTGAGCTTATTGTTGCGCTGGACCTTGCGAGCCGGCAAACGTTGGGTTTCCGTCTATATCCACTCCCGCGGTTAAAGCAGCGGAATCCGGTTTCAGATGGAAATCCAACTCAAAGTCGGGTACCGCCGGTCCAACATTCACGTAAGCAGGATCATCAAACACACTGTCAAATTCATAGACGCTGGTAAACTGGATGCCAGTGTCCACGGCACCGTCACGAGGGTCCCAGAACACGCAATTATACGTTTCGATGACAGCCGGGTCTTTTGCCTTCAAGTCATCGTCGCGTGTTCCAGCATGGAATATGCAGTTCTGCATCAGCATCAAGGTCTCGCCGTCGTTGTCCATCAAATCATTGCCCCAATCATAGAAGTCGCAGTTGATGAACACATACTCACTGGCTCCTCCCAAATCCGACCCGTCGTCTCCTCCGCGTGCGAAGACACAGTTGATGAACCGAACGGCTCGGGGCTGTCTAAACGCCAGAGCAGCATCATCAGTGATGCCCGAAGTCGAGTTCGATTCCATCCCGTTGCGGATGCGGACAAACCAGCAATCCTTGATTTCAATATTTTCAAATCCTTCTCCGATCACTACCCCTTCGTCCCATATCTTGTAAAAAGTGAAGCCCTCCACATGAACATCATTCGAGTCTATGTCCAAACCACTTTCGACAAAAGCGGCTTCGCCATTGATGATGGTCGCGGTACAGGGATCGAATCCCGAGCCCGCTCCAATCAACTGTATTCCAGCCAGGTTGGCGGGGATACTGATAGGACTTCTATCACCTAAATTGGTCGAGACGGGCTTATACTCACCTGGGGCAAATATAACCGTCCCCCCCGGCCCGGCCTCCGCCAAAGCCGCGTCGATGTCATCGCCCGGTTTGACGTTAACGGTAGTCTGGCCATAGGCCGGAAGGCACAGAAAGGCCAAACAACAGACAATGAAGAGTCGTGAATAATTTTGTCTGAACATAATACGTTTCCTCCTTCATGTTACCTGATTGCCAGAATCATAGTTGAAACAACGAAACCAAGATCATTTCAGTTCTTCTCAATACGCGCATCCTCCAAAGTCTTAGCCTGTCGCGAGAATCCCTGGTTATTCGTGCCAAACGTTTGTCCGGGTTCGATCAATTGCCCGCGGCCAGGATCCAGTCGATTCCCGCCTGGATCAGCTTGAAGGCGTCATCGGTCAGGAAGTTGTTGGCGTTGGCGTTGATACCCACGGCTGCGCAACGTGCGCCCGTCGCCAACGACCCGTCCTTGGCGTTCTGCGCGTTATAGAGGACCGTGCCGGCTTCCACGCCCAGGACGACCACTTTGGTTTCATCAGCCGCCAGGACCGCCACGGGAATGTGGTCCACCTGGGGAACCGCATAGGTCAGGTAATCGGTGGCGTTTTCACTATCGGTTACAAGCGTGATTTCCGTCCCGGTGGCAAATCCAGCGGCCAGAGGATGGTCACCGTCGACGATCTTGACGACGGTTTCATCGACCGTCGTATTGCCATAATACGTCGGGGATTCATTCGTGGGCACCCAGCCGGTCACGTCCCATTTGCTGGCCCACAGCTCCGTGTAGAAGACTGGAACGGGAGCACCTTTCAGGTCCTTGGTGTCACTGGAGCTGACCGATTCGCTCACGAAGAGGAAATCATACTGCTGGAAATCATCCACGCTGTAGGCATGGGCCTTCACATCATCGCCGGTGGCAATGTCAACGCCATACCGGGTCCTCAGATAGTTGATGAGGATCTCATCCTTGGGGTCAGGCACCGCCGTACCGGATTCGGAGATGAACAAGCATCTCTGTTCCTTCGGTGTGCCTACCCGGATGTCATCGATGTAGAGCACGCCCGAGCCGCCGGGCTGCTGGCTGTCGCGGTTGCCTACGCCGATGGTCATGCCCGCCACGTTGGCTAAGTCCAGCTCACTGAGCTCGCTGAGAGGAATGGCCCATTGGCGCCAGCGGCCAACCTGGACAACGTTTTCGTCCGGGTGCTGAACCCGCATTTCTCGTCCCGCGCCGTCCTGGACGATAACGTAGAGGGTGCCGGGACTGTTGACGGTCTGGTCGTTGCCCCGGAAATGCAGCACCAACGTATCCGCTTGACCTCGCGTCCAGTCTTGTGGCGCGGCAAACGTGCGGACGGCCTCGGAATAGAAGGGCGCCGTCGTGTTATTGTAACTGATGGGCATCGCCTGGTGGCCGGAGTATACCATGGTCAACTCCACCCACGGCGCTGCGTTGGTTCCAACGAGGGAGCCCGAGCCGTTGCCGGGATTGCCGGGTTCCGGCTGGGTGTAGCCGGCGCCGTCGATCCAGACCTGAAAGACGCGATTGTAGTTCTCGTAATCGTCGTCGTAGTCTTCGAAATCATCGACGACGAAGGACTCCATGGTCGAGAAGCTCCACACTTCGCTGTCCCAGCGGGCGGGCGTCTCGGCGTCGTTGACCTCGACGACCTTCCAGTAGCACGTCTGGCCGAGGTAAAGGTCGAGCAGGCCGGCGTCGTAGCTGTTCTCGCTGAGCGTATCGACAAGAGCGGTCCCGTTGTCCACCGCCTCCTTGTCGCCGCTGAGATAAAGCTCGTGGGCGGCTGCCTCGCGTCCCGCACCCCACTGGAGCACGACATCTACAGGCACCTCTATGGCGCCGTCTGCCGGCTGGGGCTCTCCGGCACGGAGCGGAACGTAAAAGAACCGCACCTCGCTCAAGCCATATTGGCCCAATCCCTTGAAGTTGCTATTGGCCGTCAAGCGAACATACTTGGCCGTGACGCCGTCGAAGTCGACGACCGTATTATGGGCGTAGCCATCCTCTGAGATGCCCTGGGCAAATTGACCGACGCCTTCCAGCACCGCCCACTCGGTCCCGTCGATGGAATACTCGATGGTAACCTCCTTGAACCCGAAACCGAGAACGGACTCAAAGCCGACGTTGTAGTTCCAGACCGACATCTCGTCCAGCTTGTACACCTGGCCGAACTCGTATTCGATCCAGGTCGGTTGCGGCCCGGCATCGCTGCTGAGCCACATGTCGGCCTCGTCTGCCGAGTGCAGATCCTCGGCGTCCAGCCCGAAACCGTTGATCGTGTTCTCGGGCCCCATATCCGCCTGCTGGCTGCTGGAGGCCGTGGCCGTGATCTGCCCGGCGCCGAGGGCAGACAGATAGGGTTCCACCGTGAAGCTCCAGACCGGGCCCTGGAAGATCGTGTTGTCGGCAGCGACTTCATCCACACGCCAGTAGTAGGTTTGACCGAACTCGAGAAGACCGGGCTCAAACACGGCTTCGCTCTGGCCTTGCCCGGCCAGCACATTGAGCGGATTGCCGCGCTCAGCATTGCTAACGTCGTCGGCATTGGTTCCGAAATAGATGTCGTGTGCCACGGCTGATTTTCCCGGCATCCAGCTCAGCAGCACGTCAGGCCGGACATCAGCCGCCTCATCGGCCGGGTCGGGTTCCGAAGCCTCCGACACGGGCCGGTTGGGAATGGCAAAGCTGCCCGGAGCCAGTTTCTCGTTGGAGATTGCCACGCCGAAGATGACGCCGTCCCACTGCTCTCCGGAACTCCAGCCCGTGTTGCCGATCCGGAACTTCGCCGACGTGCCGGCCAAGTCAGCAGCCCTCGTCCCGGTGCTGAGCGAGACGCCATCGACGAACACCTCGATACGGTTAGTGGCCCCGTCGTATACCAGGGCAATATGGTGCTTCGTCGCGTCGGGCACGCTCGTCCACGGATGCACGCCCGCAGAGCCCCCGGACAGCAGGAGTCGCACCTCGACATCGGACTGGTTGCTGCTGACGCCCAGAAAGATCGACTCGGAACAACAATTCAGAGGGTCTGAGGCAACGGCGGGGGCCCAGCCCGAAGCGCCGGCGTAGTTGGCTTCGAACTCGAGCGTAAAATCGCCGGGCAAGGCGTTGAGCGGCAGCGGCGTATTGACGTAGCTGCGGGCGCCGCCGTCGAGGAAGCAGAGCCCGCCGCCGGCGACCCAGCCTTCGCTGGCGTTGAACACACCTGCCCCGGCCGTCGTATCGGTGAATCCCACCAGCGTCCCGTGGTTGTTGTTGCCGCTTAGATCGGTCACCGTCGTGCCGCTGCCGTCGCTGAAATCGTAATCCAGCAGTGTCGTGGCACCGGCCGGACTCGACACCAGAGTCAGCAGGGATGCCAAAACCATCAAATATAGCAGCTGTCTACACATCGTACGCCCTCCTTCAGCAAGCAAAAAAGCCGCACAGAGGTCTGGCTACGCACCAAACCAACCGCGCCTGATCTCCAAAAGGTGCCTCCTCCAAGGCGTAGTCCTTGAAGTGCCTCATCCAATCAGACCATATGGGCGTGCCTGCCGACCGACGTGCGGCCGGCA
>Ga0272442_10009500_pt1 | contig 12147 bp, 12 predicted proteins | sample SSMForm2O_FD_200262 | JGI IMG/M metagenome (GOLD analysis project Ga0272442, IMG submission 200262) | Marine sediment archaeal communities from Little Sippewissett salt marsh, Falmouth, MA, United States - SSM-Form-2O | ecosystem: Environmental > Aquatic > Marine > Wetlands > Sediment ... | reverse complement strand
TGGATGTGCTAAAACCGCAATTCCTCCAGCATCTCTTAACAGCTTTGAAGCTTCCTTAAGATAAAGGGGAAATTTTGGAACATTACATTTCACAAGATAAGTAAGGAAGGCTTCTTTGCGGTCTTGGACTATACCTTTTTTGATTAAATAATCAGCAATATGAGGTCTACCAAGGGAACCATCAGCAGAATTTTGTATTTGAACCAAATTGTCTTGAGTAAATTTTGGTATGCCTTTGGTTTCAAATTCCATGTTGAGTTTTTCCAGAATTTTTGCCGCTCTTTCTTCTCGATAATTACTGAGTTGTTCAAGTTTAGCAATCAAGAATTTATTGGTAACATCAAAGTTATAGCCCAACAAATCTAAAGAAACAGCTTTTCCGTCCCGATAATCAGGATGAGAAAAAGTAATGTTAAGTTCAACACCACTAACGTAACTGATTCCGTGTTTTTTTGCTAAGTCCATGGCTTGCTGTTGACAACCGATGGAGTCGTGGTCACTGATGGATATCAAGTCAATGTTTCGGGTTTTAGCTTCTTTAATGATTTCTTTAACTGTAAGTTTTCCGTCTGAACAAGTTTTCGAGTGAATATGCAAATCAATTATCATGGTACAGTCCAGTTACTTGACTACTTTTTTGATGATACACCAAGTTTCTGGCTCATCTTTTTCAGTATCAACAGTCAAATGAATGATGCTAAGGTTTGGATATAATTGCTTAAAGTCCTCCAAATCAGGTTCTTCAAAGCGGTTTTTGTTTGCATCATATGCTTCTTTGGTTAAGGCATTTGATTCATAGTTTTCTTTGGTTCGGCGCAAAATCCGGCGAAGGGAAGACTCTTCAGAACAATGTGTCTGCAAAATAACAAAAGGAATCTTGGCATTAGCCGCAACTTCTGCTGCTCTTCGGCGCAGTTTTTGAGTTACAAAAGTGGCATCCAATATTACGCCTTTGCCTTTTTTTGCCAAGTTTGCAGCTTGCCTAAACATTTCGTTGTAGACCATTTCCCGTTTGTTCATGTTTCCGGCAACTCTTACGTCAAAGATGTCTTCGTTTTTGAGGACTTCCAAACGGATTATGTCGGTTCGTAAAATGGGGTAGTCTTTCATTTTTGCGATTTCTTGAGAGGTTTCTGTTTTGTAGGTTCCAGGAAGCCCGCAAGTAATCAACAAAATGTTAGGACCTAATTCGGATTCAACAAACTTTGCAAAGGGTTCTCGCAACTAGCGCACCAGCGATAACTGCAACACAAAGAAAAAATAATAATCTTTTGGACAAAACCAAAGCACCAAAACGGCGTGCTTAGCATATTTACTCCATTTAGCCCACTCAAACTGCACGATTTATAACGGTATTGAACCATTCTTATTTGGATTCACAATGAAGAAAACAAACAACAAGAATCCTAGGGGCCACCTTTGTTTTGGCAGGAATTTTAATGCTTATCCATCACGTTATAGTTAGTGGCAGATTGTTTGATTTATTGGATATTTTGCATCATGAATTTTTTGAAGCAGTAGCCTTCACTGCTGGAATAGTTCTGATTTTGACTACATTGTTTGTGAAGGATTAACGAGTTAAACAGACAAACTAATTTTTCAGTTTTTAGTTTTTTTACAATTTTTCAAAATAATTAATAGGTAATTCATTTATTGAGCGAAGTAATTTATAGGACGACAGTTACTCCCATCTTTAATCCTCGTGGTTTTCATGATTCATAAGTCCAACAATCCAACCCCAAAACAGGACAACAGTGGTTTTTTGTATCCCCACTACGATCAAGACTGCATCTGCAACATTCCAGGAACCATATTGGATTTATTTGAAGTAAACCACAAGTTAACTACGCTTCCTATGGATTTAAACACTGAAGTTGATGGAGTTGACAAAGTTGTCTTGTTTGTTTTGGATGGTTTTGGATACGATCAGTTTTTGCGATACAATAAAGAACAAAAGTTTTTGTCCAGTCTAGCAAAAAGAAGCGAAGTTTTTCCATTAACCAGTATTTTTCCTTCCCAGACAACTAATGCACTAACAACTTTGAATACGGGTTTAACTCCTCAAGAACATGGGCTGTTTGAGTATTATATTTACATCAAAGAAGTAGACAGAATCGTCAACACCTTGCGTTTTGAGCCCTTAGGATCTAGAATCAGAAACGAATTATTAGAAAAAGGATACAGCCCAGATATTTTGTTTAACGGAACCACAATTCAAACCAAACTAAAAGAAGCAGGCATCAAATCTTTCACCCACATTTACGCTTCTTATGCGTACAGTCATTACTCGAAACTTTTGTTTCAGGACAGCACATTTATTCCGTCTTTGAAGTCTTCAGATTTAATCGTTACACTAAAAAAGAAACTAGAAAAAACACGTGGACCAGCCTACTTTTTTGTGCACCTAAGCAACTTGGATACTATATCCCATGAATACGGTCCGAAAAGTTATGAATATGGGGCGGAATTGTCAGCAATTTCTTATTTAATGAACAAAGAGTTAATACAAAAAATTGACCTCCAAACCGCGAAAGAGACCTTAATCCTCTTAACTGCAGACCATGGGGGAGTAAATATTGTTCCAGAAGACACAACGTACCTGAACGGCTTTTCTGGGATTATAAATAATCTACAGAAGGGGAAGTCTGAAAATATAATATTACCCACAGGTAGTGCAAGAGATGTGTTTTTGCATGTTAAACCAGATAAGCTGGCAGGGACACAAGAATTGCTTCTGGAAATAATTGGCAACAAAGCTAAAATTGTTGAAACTAAACAGGCAATAAATGACGGCTTATTTGGACATGGAAAAGTTGGAAAACAGTTCGTTGACAGAGCAGGTAACTTGTTGATTTTGCCTTACGACAAAGAAACAGTTTGGTTCGAACATTTCAAAAACATAAAATACAACCCAATTGGACAACATGGTGGATTGAGTCAAGAAGAAATGATTGTGCCGTTAGCAGTCACTACATTGGACAAACTCAAAAAAAGACATTCAACCAAGAATTCAAACAGAATCAACTAAAAACAAAGAGATAAATGAGAACAAACCATAAAAGAACTAGGACCAACAAACGCCCAGAATCACAAACTCTAAGAAATAAAAAAGAAGGAAAACTTTTCCTTTTGCCACAGTTAAAAAAAATTGTTTACTGATTTTTGTATTCTTTAGCGACAATCATTGTGGTTGTCAAGAAAATATCAGATAGGGAGCGGAGTTTGTCTGTTAAGAATCGGTCCATATCTGCGAGGTCTTTTACTTCGACTTTTGCGATTGCGTCGTATTCTCCGTATAATTCGTCAACTTGAACAACTTCTTCGAAGTTAGCAACTTTTTCACATACATCTCGTTCAGCGCCTGACTTCAAAGTAACAAGGATATAACCATAGACCATACCAATTACCTCTTCACAACTACACCCACACCAAAAACTTAAACATATCGTTCAAAAACCGCAAAAACAACAGCGCATCAGTTCGTGAATTGAAAACAATAAAAAAGTGGCTTGTGGTCGCCCACAAGTTATTATAATAAGCCTAAAAATTAGGAAAGATGGCCAGTATATCCATTAAAGTCAACTGTCTTGTAGACAGGGTGATCTTCAAATTTCAAAGTTGTTTCAGAAGTTTCAATGGTACCGCTAGGCAAACGCATACAAAGAGAGCTGACAGTTGCACCATTTGCAGTAAAACGTACACCATCCAAAAGTTCACCTTTAGTTATACCTGAAGCAGCAAAAACTAGTTCGTTGCCTTTTGCGAGCTCTTCTTCATTATAGGTTTTTTCAACATCAACCCCAATTTTTCGTAACCGATCCAGTCTACCAACATCGTCTTTTTTCCCTTTCCAGACCTTAACCAACATTGTTCCACCCAAACATTTTACGGCAGTTGCAGCAATGGTTGCCTCGGGTCCGGCACCTGCTCCTAAAAGAAGGTCAACACCTGAATCAGGCATACAAGTTACTACTGCTCCTGCAATGTCGCCGTCGGGAAGTAGAATAATTCGGACTCCAAGTTTTCTTAAAGTCTCCAGAATAGGTTTGTGGCGGTCACGCTCTAGCATGATAACTGTGAAATTTTCAAGAGATAATCCCTTAGCTTTTGCTACAGTTTTTACGATTTCTTCAATGGACATGTCCAAAGAGATTTTTCCTTTTGACTGTTTGTCGGTTGCTACTTTGAAGTAGTATCCATCGTCAGGCAACACTTGGAAACAACCAGCGGGTGCGCACGCAAGGGCAGAAATCGCGTCTTTTCTGCCTTTAGAGGTTGCAGTTGTTCCATCTACAGGGTCAAAAACAAATTCCACTTTGGGTCCTTTGCAGGTGCCTACGCGTTCCCTGCTCATAAATGCGGGAGCATTATCTTTGGGTCCTTCACAGGATATTACTTCACCGTCAATTTCTGTTTGATTCAAAACTGCTCTTGAAAAGTCGACAGCAGTTGCGTCTACTAAGTTTTTGTCGCCTTTGCCAATGTGGAGCGCAGCGCCAACGGCTCCGGCAACGGTGATTCGAGTTAAAGAGGGAGCTAAAGCCCTAAGAGATGCCAAATTTTACACCGCCACCTACTAACGTGGTACCCTCAGTAAAACAGTTTCGGACAAACCAGACACATTTAATGACCAGTAAATATTAAAAAAATAAACATAATCCATATTTAGTAACAAGCACTTTTTTGTAATTCAGAAAGGACGAATCAAAATGATTATCGGAATTATGTCAGACACTCACGATAACCTGCCAATGATTGAAGCAGCAGTAAACAAACTAAACGAACTAAACGTAGAACTAGTATACCACGCAGGAGACTACATCGCACCTTTTGTGGATTCAAAGCTAAGAAACTTGAAAGCCCCCTTGATCGGAGTTTTAGGCAACAACGACGGCAGCACACATTTACTGAAAAAAAAGTTTGCAGAATTCGGAGCAGACATAAGAGGAAGATTTGCCTTTGACATAATTGATGGGTTAAGAATCGCCGTTGTTCACGGAGACGACAAAGAACTCATGCGTTCCCTGCTAGAATTACAAAGCTACGACATCTTAATCACAGGTCACACCCATGAAGCAAAAATCTACAGAAAAGGACAAATGCTAGTTATTAACCCTGGAGAAACCTGTGGACTGCTAACTGGGAAATCAACAATAGCAATACTTGACACAGACAAACTTGAAGCAGAAATAATTGAACTTAAAAAGTAAGCAATTATGTTTTAGTTAAAAATCACCAAGTAATACAGAGTTCTTCTGGAATATGCTTTAGATATTCAAGAGTAACTGGTCAAACTTTATCCTTATCCATTACTGTTAAAACTTTTAGAAATACATACTGTTTATCACGTAAAGTAAAACCAAATGCAACGGATAGTAAATGTAAAAAAAGTATTTGCGCCATAAGGGGATTTTGTAGTCTTCTGCGTAATCTTTTACTATGGATAAATAACCAGTGTCATTTAAGACAATCAAAGGAAGCGCCGCAAGGGACAAAAATTGACTACTAAAAGGAAACAAAAACAAACAATTTAACAGAACAATCAAAACAACTCCTAGTTTTGTGTTTTTTCGCAAAAATGCCATACAACCCATAAGCGCTAATCCATAGATGCCATAATCGAAATTTATCAAAAATGAAATAACCAAAGGAATAAAAGCAAAAATTGACGCTTTTTGGAAATAATACACAAACACAAGACCTAATCCCAAGGTGAAAAAAATGTTAAGTGATTCAAAGGGCGCATAATCATGAGCCAAAAAGAAAGGAATTTGAGAAATCGCAGCAAATGCAAACAAACGGATAGCATAGTTACGGATATTTTTGGTGTTTTCCATTCCTAGTATTATCAGGTAAGCGAATATTGGAAAAGCAAGGCGGCCCACAAAACGCAGAACACGCAGTTCTGGGTATAGTACTGCTCCGATGTGGTCTATGGTCATAGTGATTATTGCAATCCATTTGAGGAGTTCTCTGCCATAGTCAAAGCCGTACATACGTATTCCTTCAAGTAAATGTGAACTACATTTTTTGTGGTGCTTCTATTCCAAGTAGCATTAAACAGTTGCGCAAAACAATTCGAACTGCATCAACCAGTGCCAATCGAGCTGCGGCTAACTGTTTTGATTTGGCTTTTATTACAGGCAGTTTTGTGTAGAATTTGTTGAATTTGTCAGCTAAACTGTTAACGTAATCAGCTATGGAGTTTGGTCGAAGGTTTTCTGCAGAATCAACAAAAATTTCAGGAAAACTAGCCAAAGTTAAAATTATGTCTTTTTCCAGAGGGTCAGTTAACAAGCCGTAATCTGCGTTTTCATTTTTGACAGATGCTTTACGAAGTATACTACATCCCCGAGCGTGGGAATACTGGATGTAAGGGGCACTATTTTTCTCAAAATCCAACACCCGGTCCCAAGTAAAAATCACAGGTTTAGTAGGATCGACCGCTATCAGGGCGTACTTAACAGCACCTTTTCCCACGAATTCTGAAATTTTTTGTTTTTCGTCTTCAGACAAAAAGGGAGAACGCTTAGAAACCTCAGAATATGCTCGTTGTGCGGCTCCTTCCATGACTTCGTCAAGGGTTATGTAACGGCCTCTGCGGCTGGACATTCGGTATCCAGGCAGCCTAACTAAACTGTAAGCAAAATGAGTAAGCCGCGGTATGTATTCGGGATGACCCAAAGCGCTCAAGGCAAGTTTTAGTTGCAGTTGAGGCAAGGTTTGTTCCATCCCAATTACGTTGACTACTTGTTCGGCTTGGGTAAACTTCCATAGATGATAAGCAATATCACGAGTAGTATACAAAGAAGTCCCATCCGCCCGAGCCAAAGTCAAAGGAGTAATTTCGTGGTCTTCACTGATTCCCAACTTAGGTTTTAGGTCCAAATCTTCAGCGACTTTTTCTGCATCAAACTCTAAAACTCCATTTTCTTCAAAAACATAAGGAGTTTTTTTCAAGCTAGAGATTGTTTGTTTAACATCGCCTCGCCAGATTAGGTCACTTTCCCAGTCCCAATAGTCCATGGAAATTTCAACGCTGGATAGGGTTTCTCGGAATCCAGAAAGGCATAATTCACAGACTTCGCGAAGTAACTGTTTTGCTGTTTTTTCTTCAGCTTCATAATTTTGTATAAGTTTAGCAATCTGATGCTCGGGGTCAGTATCCTTGTTGATTTCATCCAAAAGTTTTTCAAAAAGTTCGGGAAAACGCTCTTTAATTTCTGAAGAGATAGAAACCCACTCATCCAATTGCCGATTCAGTTTAGGAAGGTCTTCTGGACAAGTCGTTTTTGCTGATTCAACAGCCTTTTTGTAGCGTTTAACTTCCATTATGCAGCTAGTAACCGTGTATATACCACCAATAAAGCGGTCAGGTTTTTGGTCAGGTTTGGGTTTTCCCAGTTTTGTATACCCGTAAGCGATAACTGCACTTTGTCGTCCCACGTCGTCCACATAATAATGACGAGAAACATCGTGTCCTCGTTTTTTCAAGATTCGGGAAATTGCATCTCCTAGCATGGGGTTTCTTGCTTGTCCGATGTGGATAGGGTGCACGGGGTTAACGCTGGTGTGCTCGAGCAAAATTTTTTGAGGTTCGCTGGTTTTTACATAACCATATTCCAAATCAAATTGTTTTACTGAATTTAGAGTTAAGCGAGAAAACAATTCTGAGTTAACCTTAAAATTCACGTATCCTGCTCCAGCAGCAGAAACGGATTCAATTAATTCAATCTTTGATACGTCAATTTTTTCTACGATTTGTTGAGCTATGCTTCGGGGCCTTTTTTTTGCGTTTTTGGCTAATTCAAAACATACAGAGGCAGCTAGTTCACCAAATTCTAGGTTAGGCGGAACATCAAGCAAATTTGAAGGAATTGAGAAATCTGGATACAATTCAGTTAGAGTTTTTTTTAGAGCAGTCTCGCATGCGGCGTAGAATTTGGCAAAGGGATTAACTGAATTCATTGTTTTTCTTCCTTAAGTGGCGGGTCCACGGGGATTCGAACCCCGGAACTCCGGCTTCGCAGGCCAGTGTCCTAATCCAGACTAGACCATGGACCCTTCAGAGAGGGGACAACAATCACACATAATAGGTTTTCTTTTAAAAAACACCAACTGAAAAAGAACTAGACAATAAGACGTTATCAACCTACGCCATGAACATGGATTAAAATGGAGCATATTAATAGCAATTCAAATTGGCACAATGTTTAAGTCCATCAATACAATCAAGTAAAGAGCGAAGTTTTTGAAACTCCACAACTATTGATGTGAAAGTCTAAAACAAAAGATAGTGTATATTAGTATACAAATAACAGTGCAATGTTGAGAATAACCTTTTTTCTGATTTTCACACACTATTAATAAACCGTTGAGTTTTAAAAACAAAATGTTTGCTTTAACAAGGCTTATAGGAGAAATCGACTTAAAGAAGAGAAGAGCCGGCATGTCTTCAAAACTTATTGTGGTCAAAGTTGGCACAGCAAGCCTAACCAAAAATAACGGTGTTTTAAACAAAAAATTAATGGGCGAACTGGTTGATCAAATAGCAAAAGCAATAAAGCAAGGCCACAAAATCGTTTTTGTAACCTCGGGAGCAGTAGCAGCAGGGTTATCTGAACTAGAAATTCCGCCTAAACCCAACGACATTGTCTTTCAACAAGTTTGTGCAGCAACGGGACAAAACATAATCATGGCGACATATCGGGAACTTTTTAAAAAACACAACTTAAAGGTCGCCCAAATTTTGCTCACCGCAGAAGACCTCTCAAACCGTGCTGCTTACCTACATATTTGTGACGTTTTAGAAATGGCTTTGCAGTTAGGAATTGTTCCCATCATAAATGAAAATGACGTAACATCCACAGATGAGTTGATCCCGATAACAAAAGGATATGAAGTGAACTTTAGCGACAACGATAACCTCTCAGTTTTGGTAGCAAACGCCCTAGAAGCAGACACTGTAATCATACTATCCAACGTAGATGGACTTTTCACCCTGCCCCCAAAAAAGAAGGGAGCAAAACTCATCCAAACAGTCAAACAAGTCACCCCAGAACTCAAGTGTGAAATCGAAGGAAAAAGCAAATTTGGCCGAGGGGGTATGGAAACAAAGCTAAAAGCAGCAGAAGTCGCTACCGAAAGCGGGATTCCTTTGGTTATTGCTAACAGTCAAAAAGAAAACGTGATAACAGACATAATTGCTGGAAAACAAGTGGGCACCCTCTTTAAGGCCCAACAGAAGTTGCCAAAAATAAAACGGTGGATAACATTTGGGGCTTCTGTTAAGGGGCAAATTTTTGTAAACAAAGGAGCCAAAAAAGCCATTCTTGAGGGTGCTAGTCTTCTTCCTGTAGGAGTAACTAATATTGAAGGAACCTTTAACGAAGGAGATGTTGTGTCCCTGATTGATCATAACGGGGATGAGTTTGCAAAAGCTAATCCTAATTACAACAGCGGCGAAATCGGGGCAATAAAAGGCTTAAAAACCAAACAAATCAAAAAGGCTCTAGGTTATATCCGACATAAAGAGGTTGTTGCCCGAAAAAACATATGTTTATTGAAGTGTGAATTATGATAGAAGAAATCTGTAAAAAAGCAAAAACTGCAGCTAAACAGTTAGCCCAACTTTCAGATAAACAAAAAAACAGGGCACTATGTAGCATGGCAGACTCTCTTGATGAGAACTGCACAAAAATTTTAGAAGCAAACCAAACAGACGTACAAGAAGCCCGAGCCAAAGGCGTAAAAGAAGCCCTCATTGACCGACTTGTCTTAAGCAAAAAACGCGTAGACGCCATGGCAAAAGACCTAAGGGGATTAACTAAACTTGTTGATCCTGTGAACGAAATTGTAAAAACATGGACCAGACCCAACGGATTAATTATTGGACAAATGCGCGTCCCCTTGGGGGTAATCGGAATCATTTACGAATCCAGACCCAATGTAACCTCTGAAGCGTCGGGACTGTGCATCAAAGCAGGGAACGCCATCATTCTAAGAGGCGGTTCAGACGCTATACGCTCAAACTTGGCCATTGGAAAAGCTCTACGAGAAGCCCTAAAAAAGGCAGAAGTAAACGAGGACGCCATACAAGTTGTTCCTGTAACAGAAAGAAGCATTGCAGAAAAAATGATGACCATGCGCCAATACATCGACGTATTAATTCCCCGAGGTGGGGCTGGTCTAATAAAAACGGTAGTTGAAAAATCTACAGTACCTGTAATAGAAACCGGAACCGGAAACTGTCATATCTATGTGGAACCCGACGCAGATCTAAAACGCGCAATTGAGATAGTGATCAACGCCAAAGTCCAAAGACCTGGAGTATGCAATGCAGCTGAAAAACTGTTGATCCATAAGGATGTTGACAAGCAGTTCCTGTTTGATGTTGTATCGGCTCTTAACATGAACGGGGTTGAAGTTAGGGCTTGTAAAAAAACAATGAAAATTATGCCTAACCTTAAGCCCGCAACAGAAGAAGACTGGTATACAGAATTCCTTGACCTTATCATCGGACTAAAAATAGTGGAAAATACACAAGAAGCAATAGACCACATCAACAAATACGGAACTAACCACTCCGAATCAATTCTGACAGCTAACTTTGACAAGGCACTAAAGTTCATCCGTGAGGTAGACTCTGCAGCAGTATACTGGAACTCTTCAACCCGATTCACCGATGGCAACCAATTTGGAATGGGCGCAGAAATCGGAATCAGCACCCAAAAACTCCACGCCCGAGGACCCATGAGCATCCACCAACTAACAACTACAAAATTCTTCATACTGGGAAGGGGACACATCAGACCCTAACCCGTTTTTAATTTCTCCATTTGCAGAGATGTTAAAATATTAATATACTAATAGAGGTACAATGTTAAAAACAACGTTTTTTGAAAAATTGCAGAAGCACAAAAAATGTTTCAACACATCACTGCTTGTTTAGAGCTTCGACGAGTAGTTCTAAAGTTTTTTCAATGTTTTCTTTTTGTTTGCCACCGATTATTGGGCTGAAATATTTTTTGACGTACATTCCGTAAACAAGGATTTCTCGGGGGTCGGATTCTGATAGGGCTTCCAGCAACAAATTCAGGATCTGCTTTTTTGTTTCGCTGTTTTTGATGTCTTTTAGGATGTCTTCTCTTTCGGCACTTTTTTCTTCGTTTTCTTCAGCCTTTTTTGGCTTGTAACCTAATTCTTCAAGCTTTTTCAGAAGGGACATTTTGTTCACCTTTCCAACTTTGTGGAATTAATTTTTTAACAGTGGCTTCCCGGGTTTTTTCATCAAATTCTTCTTGAGTCATCAAACTCAAGGCACCCTCAGGACACCATTCAATGCATTGGGGTTTGCCTTCGCAAAGGTCACAGACTTTAACTGTTTTTTTGTCTTGACTTAAAAACATGGCACCATATTTGCAGGCTTCGATGCACCAGCCGCACATGTCACATTTATCGTCATCCACAGAAATTACGCCTGTTTCTTCATCTTGAGTTAATGCATCCCGCGGACATGCCCGAACACACGGAGCATCCTCACAAAGCCTGCACACCACAGGCAAATTAACTAGTTGATGCAATCGCAAAACCTTGATTCTGGAAAGTTTGGGGTCAAAGCTGTTCTCTTTATGCAATGCACAAACAAGTTCACAAACTCTACAACCGGTGCATTTTTCAAAGTCTACGCCTACAAATTTTTTTTCTTTTGCCGTTTGCTTTGATTTTTCCATTCATGTTAACCTTCCAGACAGCGTTAAGTGTTGTTAGTTACATGCAGGTTTATGTTTTCTGTAATTATACTTGAATTTGTGTAACTTAAAACTGTTTACAAAAAAATTTGAAATTTAGATTTAGAATAATTTAAAAAGAAAATAACATAAAAACTATTGATATTAATTACAAATATAAAATTAAATGTAATAATGTTTAAATATCGCTGGTGATGTCTTTAGCGACATCACTGGTGATATGATGAGTCAAGGGTGGACAACACGAACAAGCGGCGTTCCAAGGGGTCTATTACGGTTTTTAGTCATTAACATGCTCATGAACAAACCAATGTCAGGTGTAGAAATTGTCGAAGTAATCGAAACAGAAACAGGCGGACGATGGAAACCCAGTTCAGGTTCAGTTTATCCTCTTCTG
>Ga0272442_10009498_pt1 | contig 12148 bp, 10 predicted proteins | sample SSMForm2O_FD_200262 | JGI IMG/M metagenome (GOLD analysis project Ga0272442, IMG submission 200262) | Marine sediment archaeal communities from Little Sippewissett salt marsh, Falmouth, MA, United States - SSM-Form-2O | ecosystem: Environmental > Aquatic > Marine > Wetlands > Sediment ... | reverse complement strand
TGGAATGCCCGAATAGGGGCCTAATCAGGGGTATGGGTATACCCAACGGTGTAACACTTATTGTGGGAGGAGGTTATCACGGCAAGTCCACCCTTCTCAGGGCCATCGAGCGAGGCATATACAACCACATACCGGGTGATGGCAGGGAATGGACAGTAACAATCCCTTCGGCGGTGAAGATCAGAGCTGAGGATGGCCGCTTTGTTGAAAAAGTCGATATTTCTCCTTTTATCACCAATCTACCTTATGGAAGACAGACGGCGATGTTTTCAACGGTCAATGCATCAGGTTCGACCTCTCAAGCTGCAAATATCATCGAGGCTTTGGAGGTCGACTCGAAACTTTTGCTCATTGACGAGGACACTTCAGCGACGAACTTCATTATCAGAGACGCCCGCATGCAGGCCCTGGTCGAAAAATCGAAGGAACCGATAACGCCGTTCCTAGACAAAGTGAGACAGCTTTTCGAAGAATATGACGTCTCGACAGTTATGGTCATGGGGGGTGCTGGTGACTACTTCGACGTGGCTGACCATGTCGTCATGATGGATGATTATAGTGCACGTGCGGTTACGGAGAAGGCAAAACTGATCGTTTCGGAGTTTCCCTCTAATAGAGTTTTCGAAGGGGATGATCAGTTTGGGGCTCTACGACAAAGAATTCCTGTAGGTTCAAGTTTTGACCCCAGTCGGGGAAAACGTGATGTCAAGATCGATGTCAAAGGGCCCAGGACGATTGTTTTTGGAACGACAGCGATTGACTTACACGGACTTGAGCAGCTTGTCGATACCTCCCAGACTAGAACGATAGCCCAGGCGGTACTTGTTTTTGCTCGCAAATATGCTACCCAAGGATTGTCCCTTCGAGAAGGTTTGAGGTGTCTCGATGATGAGATTGAACGGAGCGGGCTGGATGTCCTGTCAGTTTACAAGGTGGGGAATCTGGCCCGTGTTCGTGTTCAAGAGATTGCAGCTGCGATCAACAGGTTGCGGACCCTCCGAATCGGTAATCGGTAACTGGAAAGACGCGCAACTCGCAACGCTCAACTCTCAACGCGAGCGTAAGCGAGCCGCTGATTGGCACTAGAACCGGCTCCCACGGTATAATTCACGCCCATGTCTCAAGAGATTACCGGTATCCTGGCTCCAGACGGAACCGTTGTGCCTGGAGCCACGGTGCCTGAGCTAAGTCCCGAAGATCTCCTGTTGTTGTATCGGACGATGCTCCTGAACCGGCGCATTGACGAAAGGATGACGAGGTTGCAGAGGCAGGGACGGATTGGTTTTTTCGTCGGTTCGACCGGAGAAGAAGCGACCATTATTGGAAGCGCGTTTGCTTTGGGGGAACGGGACTGGATCGTTCCTTGCTATCGTGAGATCGGTGCGGCTCTGCTGAGAGGGTATCCTCTCCATGACTTTATGTGCCAGCTCTTCGGAAATGAGCAGGACGCGATCAAGGGGAGGCAGATGCCCTGCCATTGGGGCTCTTCTGCACTCCGGCTCGCTTCAGTTTCGAGTACTGTTGGATCACAGATTCCACATGCCACTGGAATTGCTCACGCCATAAGGATCAGCCGGAAGAAAGAGGCGGTGCTGACCTATTTTGGAGATGGTGCGACTTCGGAAGGAGATTTTCATGTAGCCCTGAATTTTGCCGGAGTCTTCAAGGTTCCGGTTGTGTTCCTGTGCAGGAATAATCAGTGGGCTATTTCTGTTCCTCTGAAAAAACAGACGGCCTCAGAGGGTATTGCGATTAAAGCCAGGGCCTACGGTATCGAAGGTACACAGGTAGATGGAAATGATGTTCTTGCCGTTTATGTGGCTACGAAGCAGGCACTGGACAGGGCTCGACAGGGAGATGGCCCAACTTTGATTGAAGCCCTTACCTACCGGCAAGGTGCTCATACGACCTCAGATGATCCTCGTGCTTACAGAGATGATGAAGAAGTTGAAGACTGGAAGGGAAGGGATCCAATTCAGCGCTTCGAGAAGTTCTTGAGTAGCCAGGGGCATCTTAGCGCCAATGACAGAGACAGTATCGAGAAGGAGATTGACGAGCAGCTTCTGGCGACTCTCAAAGAAGTGGAAGAACTTGGCCCACCTGCGCTCGAGAGTATGATTGAGGACGTCTTCCGGGAAGTCCCGTGGCATCTCAAAGAACAACTTGAAGAACTGAAAGAATCTGCCCGGTGAGAGAGATCTGAGAATGCCGATTCTGAACATAATCCAGGCTATTAACGATGCTCTGCGGACCGAGATGCGCCGCGATGAAAGGGTTGTGGTTTTTGGAGAGGACGTAGGAAAGTTCGGGGGTGTCTTTAGAGCTACTCAGGGATTGGCGGAGGAGTTTGGGGTCGATCGAGTATTCGATACTCCCTTGGCTGAAGCGGGGATCATTGGCAGTGCCATCGGTATGGCTCTGTACGGTCTTCGCCCTGTTCCTGAGATTCAATTCGCTGATTTCATCTATCCTTCTTTTGACCAGATTGTAAACGAAGCTGCTAAGATGAGGTATCGGTCCGGGGGAGACTTCGCCTGCCCTCTGGTCATCAGAACCCCTTTCGGAGGGGGTATCAGAGGCGGTCACTATCATTCACAAAGTCCGGAAGCGTATTTCGCTCACACCCCTGGACTGAAGGTTGTAATTCCATCGAACCCTTATGATGCCAAGGGCCTGTTGATCTCCTCGATTAGGGATGATGATCCTGTCATATTCATGGAGCCTAAACGAGTCTACAGAGCCGCCAAGGGGGAGGTTCCCGAAGGCGGTTACTCAATACCAATAGGCCAGGCGAAAGTCATTCGGGACGGGGATGATGTGACCATTGTTTGTTACGGTGCCGTCGTACATACAGTCATGAAGACCGTGGAGAAGCTGGTTGACGAAGAGGGGATTTCTTCAGAGGTAATCGATCTTCGTTCCCTGGTTCCTTTCGATGTCGATAGCGTTCTGGAATCGGTAAGTAAGACTGGCCGGGCAGTAATTGTCCATGAGGCTCCCAGGACCTGCGGCTTCGGCGCTGAACTCTCTGCCACCATCAGCGAGAGGGCATTGCTTCAGCTGCAGTCGCCCGTAGCACGAGTGACTGGCTTGGATACGCCCTTTCCCTACACCCTGGAGGAAGAATATCTTCCAAATGAGAGGCGGATCAGGAAAGCAGTCTTAGGTAGCCTTAACTTCTAGAGAGGTACGGAAATGGCATTCGAATTCAAGCTCCCAGATATTGGTGAAGGTGTCGTAGAAGGCGAGATCGTCCAATGGTTGGTGAAGGTCGGTGACAAAGTAGAGGAGGACCACCCCTTGGTCGAAGTGATGACCGACAAGGCTACGGTGGAGATTCCTTCTCCTGTCGCTGGAGTGGTTTTGGAATGCATCGGCGATGCAGGGGATATTGTGGACGTTGGAGCTACTTTGATAGTGATTGAGGCTGATGATCAGAAGCCTGCGGCAGAGGCCAAACCTTCGCTGAAAGAGAAGGATTCCAAAGAGAGCCGGAAGATGCCTGCGAAGGAGCAAGTCACGGCGAAGAAGTCAGCGGTTCTTGCTACTCCAGCCGTCCGAAAGATGTCGCGAGATATGAGCATCGATCTGGCAGAGGTCCCGGGAAGCGGTCCGAAAGGCAGGATCACAGTGGAAGATGTCCAGAGCTATGCTGAGAGGCAGAGCGCTTCCAAGGTCGCTTCTCCGTTGTCTGGCGATGTAGAGACTATTCCCTATCTAGGTCTTCGTCGCAAGATTGGAGCTCATCTTTCGAATGCCAAACAGACAGCGGCCCATTACACCTATGTTGAGGAAGCGGATGTCACTGCCTTGGTCGAGCTACGGCAGAAGTTTCTCCGTCTTGAAGACAGCGAAGACCGTCCTACTTATCTGCCCTTCATCATGAAGGCTGTTGTTGCAGGATTGCGGAAGTTCCCGCTTCTGAATTCCGAGCTCAAAGAGGAAAGAAAGGAAATTTGGCTCAAAAAGGAGTATCACATCGGCTTGGCTGTGGCCACTGAAGAGGGGCTGGTTGTCCCCGTCGTGAGGGACGTTGACAAGAAGAATGTGCGCGAGCTCACTCGTGAGATAGCCAGGCTGGGTCAACTTGCGCGGGAAGGGAACTTGAAGGTGGATGATCTGCAGGGTGGGACCTTCACCATTACCAGTCTGGGTGCGCTGGGAGGGTTGATGGCAACCCCAATCATCAACTATCCCGAAGTGGCCATACTTGGGGTGCATAAGGTTGCGCAGAGACCGGTTGTGCAGGGTGACAAGATAGTCGTTCGAGACATGATGAATCTTTCCATTTCATTGGATCACCGTGTGGTGGATGGAGCTGTGGCGGCTGAGTTCATGCAGTACATCATTTCTTTTCTGCAGGTTCCGGGGATGTTGCTGCTGGAAGCGGAGTAGCTGATGATCTGACCAGTAGCCAGAAAGGATTAGAATAGCCTCAGTTGCCGCACTTTGGCGGGTTTTTCCAGAGCCGACACCGAAACACCGATCAGTCGAACTTGGCGGCTGGAGTCTCTGTGTTTGTGCAACAGCTTGTGAGCGATCCGGTTGATGTCAAGGGCGCTCTCCACCGGATCGCGAGAACTTGCCTGACGTGTCAGAGTTGTGAAGTCCGAATACCTCAGTTTCAGAGTGACCGTCCTGCCGGACAAAGCATGCCCCTGAAGCCTGCGGGATACCTTCTCGCTTAACCCTCGTAAAGTAGCATCCAGCTTGGCCGCATTACTGATATCTTCAGAAAACGTTGTTTCGTGGCCTACAGATTTTGGTTGATGGTTCGTCACTATGGGGCGGTTGTCTATTCCATTCGCAAGCTTCCACAAGTGATCACCTGCTTTGCCAAAGCTTCGAATCAGTGAAGCCCTCTCTACGCAGCGGAGATGTCCGATACGAGTGATCTTCATCGATTTGAGTCGCTGTTCGGTTCTGGGTCCGACACCCCAAAGCCGCCCGATTGGCAAGGGCCCGAGAAAGTTCTGCAGTTGATGCTCAGCAACCTGGACAAGACCATCTGGCTTTTCCAAGTCTGAGGCGATTTTTGCGACAAACTTGTTTGGAGCAATCCCAACAGAGCCAGAAAGCCGGTAACGGTCGAAAATCTCGCCTTTCAGTTTCTCGGCCAGTTCGAGCGCCTTGTGATCATTAGGGACCTTCTGTGACAGGTCAAGAAAGGCTTCGTCGATACTGAGTGGTTCTACAAGTTCGGTATAGCTTTGAAAGACCGCTCGGATCTGGCGGCTGACATCTCGATATTTGTTCATATCAGGACGTACAAAGACCCCCTTAGGACAGCGCCGATAGGCCGTGCTGATTGGCAGAGCAGAATGCACGCCGAAACGCCTTGCTTCATAGGAGCAAGCGGCTACAACGCCTCGGCCAGTCCCCGCTTTCGGGTCTGCGCCAACGATGACTGGCTGGCCTCTGAAAGCCGGATGATCGCGCTGTTCAATGGAAGCGTAAAAAGCGTCCATGTCCACATGGAATATCGTTCTCGCCATGATTACGCTCTGGGTCGCCGGCCGGTCCTCGTTGCCGGTTCCTACTCATTAACACGGATATTCAGTTTAGGCAGTTCCAGCATTACTTTCGATCGAGGCGGCACGCTACTGATTACCCAGGTATTGCCTCCAATAATCGAGTCATGACCGATAACGGTTTCGCCACCCAGGATGGTTGCTCCGGCGTAAATGACTACATTGTCTTGAATCGTCGGATGGCGTTTCTGACCACGCATCGAATGTGCACCCTCCTTGAAACTGAGTGCGCCCAGAGTTACGCCCTGGTAAATAGTGACATTGTCTCCGATCTCAGTTGTTTCTCCGACAACGACTCCCGTGCCGTGGTCTATGAAGAAACGCCTGCCGATTTGAGCACCCGGATGAATATCTATTCCGGTCTCGCGATGTGCATATTCGGACATGATTCGTGGGATAAGGGGGATTTGCAGCTTACTCAGCTCATGCGCAATACGATGAATGGTGATGGCCATCATCCCTGGATAGCTGAACACGATCTCCTCAATCCCTTTTGCCGCCGGATCTCCATCGAAGGCAGCCTGGGCGTCCAGAGCAAGCTGTTTTCTTAGCTGTGGGATTGTTCTTAAGAAGGCCAGGCTGGCTTCCTCTGCTTTGACGTGACAGGCCTCTCTTTTCTTACTCTGCGTTTCCCCGCAACTTTGCCAAGCCTTGAAAGTCTCATCACTCAATACCTGGTGGATCTCGTAAAGGAGTTCTCCGACGTAGAAGGTCACATTGGGTACACTTACGTATTCCTTCCCGAAATAGCCGGGGAAAATCACCGCTCTCAGCTTGTCGAGGATCTCGACAATGCTTGATTCATTCGGGAGCGGGGTCTCCTCGAGGTGATGGAGACGAAAGCCCTTGTCGAGATAGGTTTCAGTGATGCTATCAACGATTCCCGGGAGTTCTCCTCGTTTGGACAATATTCTGACCATTACAAGCCTCCGTTACGTTTGCTTTTTAGTGAAGCGTGTTTATGATAGTCCCATATTCTACTGCAAAAGGAGTGATGGAGATGGTAACTGACATTGATGATCGACGGCCCCTGACTGATCTGACTGAAGAGGAGAAGCTCTTTCGTGACAGTGTAGCGGCTTTCGCTGATGAGCAGATTCGTCCTCATGTAGCAGAGATGGACGAGCAGGGGAAGTTTCGCCAGGATCTTATCGACCAGTTCTTCGAACTTGGCCTGATGGGGATTGAAGTTCCGGAGGAGTATGGGGGAGCGGGCTCTTCCTTTTTCATGGGGATACTGGCTGTGGAAGAGCTGAGCGCGGTTGACGCTTCGGCTGGTGTAATTGTCGATGTCCAGAACACGCTGGTTAACAATGCTTTGTTACGTTGGGCAACAACCGAACAGAAGGCAAAGTATCTTCCTAAACTGGCAACTGAGTGGGTCGGCGCGTATGCGCTGTCGGAGGCTTCAGCTGGGAGCGACGCTTTTAACTTGGCTGCACGGGCGGAGGAAAAGGATGGCGGATATATTCTGAACGGCCAGAAGCTTTGGATCACAAACGCGAACGAAGGGGAACTGTTCATCGTCTTTGCCACGATAGATCCGGAGCTCGGATACAAAGGCATCACTGCGTTTCTTGTCGAGAGAGGTTTCCCAGGCTTCTCGGTGGGCAAGAAAGAAGACAAGCTTGGGATTAGGGCCTCCTCTACGTGTGAACTGATTCTCGAGGATTGTGAGGTCCCGAGCGAAAACGTATTAGGTGAAGCAGGAAAGGGATATAAGATCGCTATCGAAACGCTCAATGAGGGGCGTATTGGAATCGGTGCACAGATGATTGGATTGTCCAAGGGCGCCCTTGGTGAAGCGATAGCATACTCGAAGGAGCGCATTTCATTCGGGCGACCGATCAGCACCTTTCAAGGCGTTCAGTTTCCATTGGCTGAAATGGCTTCGGAACTGGAAGCAGCTCGACTCATGGTTTATAACTCGGCTCGTTTGAAGGATGCGGGACAGGTTTTTGTTGGCGAAGCTGCGAAGACCAAGTATTTCACCTCGGTTGTGGCTGAGAGAGTGACATCTCGCGCTTTGGAGGTCTTTGGAGGCTACGGCTATTCAAAAGACTACCCGGTCGAGAAGTACTTCCGTGATGCCAAAATTGGGGCAATCTACGAGGGGACCTCAAACATGCAGTTGGCTACAATTGCCAAACTTCTGCTCAAGTAAAGATTGTGTTGAATTCTTGTGAATTGTGCGTCTCTTAGGCTTCCTGTCACGGTAGGTCTATTCTGCCGACGAGTTCTCAGCTGGTATGGTGAGCGAAAAAGAGATCTGCCTTGGAGAGGCAGTTCTGATCCTTATCGGATCTGGCTGTCTGAAGTGATGCTGCAGCAGACCCGAGTTAGCACGGTCATTCCCTACTACGAGAAGTTTCTCGAGGTCTATCCCACATTAGAGGATCTAGCTAGTGCAGAGGAGGATCAAGTGCTGGATCTCTGGTCCGGAATGGGCTATTATGGGCGGGCTCGAAACCTCCGCAAAGCTGCGCAGTTCATCAGAGACAATCATGACGGCAAGTTTCCCGAGAAGTACAGTGAGGCTGTTCGACTGCCTGGAATCGGGAGCTACTCTGCGGCTGCGGTTCTCTCAATCGCCTATGGCCAACCGTATGCCGTTTTGGACGGCAATGTTCGCCGCTTCTTGACCAGGTACCTGGCGATAGAAGAAGAGGTGAAGGGCCCCCTACTTAAGAGGCTGGAGTCACTTCTCGAAGGAATTGCCTCCTCGGAGTACCTTGCCGACAGTATCGGCGATTTCAATCAGGCTCTGATGGAGCTTGGGGCAGTTGTATGCGTTCCCAAGGATCCTAACTGTTTGGATTGCCCGTTCTCAGACAGTTGTCGAGCCTTCTCATTAGGTCTGCAGAGGAAACTGCCCAGGTCGCGGAAAAGATCAGCGTCTCAGGAGATTTCCTTTACCGTGACCGTGATCGGGCGGGAGGGACGTTTCTTGATGTGTCGTAACAGAGATGAAGCCTATCTGAAAGGATTCTGGGAGTTCCCAAAGGTGGAGGGGCAGCGTTACGGGGATGAACTAGTCGGGCTTCTTGAGAAAACTCACGGTCTCAGAGTCTCTCTCGACAGACAATTTGATCCCGTGATCCACCACGTGACCTTTCGTAGAATCAGTATTTATCCCGTTGTAGCTACTCTTCTTGATGGGTCTCACGATGTTCGTTACCGATGGGTCAAATTCGGAGAGAGACCTTACCCTATGTCTTCCTATATTCAGAAGGTTCTGGACAGAGTGGATCAGCACTGAATCCCAAGTACACCAGGAGTCTCTGGTGTGAAAGGCTTAGCGGTCTGTTTCACTGACCGCGAGACGGGCACTGTATAATCGTCCAATGATGAAACGCGCTACCCTCCTCTTCGTCGTTATTTTTATGAGCGTGGGTGTTCCTGTCTTGATCGGACAGAGGGATGGGTTGCCCAGGAAGATCGAGAACCCGCAGACGATGAAACTGTTCGGTGGTTCTCGCATTGAGTTCGGCAGTTTTTTCGCTCCCGCCCTTGGCCGGCAAGCCAACTTCAGTGTCTTTTTCCCTCCCTCTTATGATGACCTGAAAGCTGGCCAGGCTCTACCGGTTGTCTACTTCCTCCATGGCATGTGGAACGACCATACCAGTTGGGCGGTTGAGCGTTATGGGTCTGTTCCAGAGCGTCTGGAACAGCTGATGATGGCAGGTAAGATACCAGAGGTATTGGTTGTAAGTCCCGACGGAGAAAACAGCTTCTATACAGATTTCCTTGACGGGTCTCTGAACTTTGAGCGGTTGGTATACGAGGATCTGCTGTCAATGGTTGAGAGTAGATATAGGGTGCGGACTGAAAGGCGCGGTCGAGCGATTGCTGGAGTCTCAATGGGCGGATATGGTTCCCTGAAGATCGCCATGAAGTTCCCTGAGTTGTACGCCAGCGTTGTTGCGATCTCACCAATCGTATTCACCGGTGAAGATCCATCCGCACCCATAAGGAACTCTTCATCTAGAGGCGCCCGCTACTTCCAGTCGGCTCTGAAACCGGTGTTCGGAATGCCGTTCGAGCCTGATCATTGGAGGGCGAATAGTATTGAGGCCCTTGCGAGGACCGCCGATGTCAAAGACTTGAGAATCTACATCTCATACGGAACAGCTGATCGCTACGATCGGTCCTTTCCAATGCGAAGGGGTGTTGAGACATTGAGCAGCATCTTGAAGGAAAGACGCATCCCTCATCAATTCAATCTAATTCAGAATGGACCACATGGCTGGGAACTGGTCCAGGGCCAATTAGAAGAAGTTTTCGCTTTTGTGACACAAACCTTCTGAACGGTTGCACGTTGATCGTCACTCGTTACTGGTCAGTCGTGAGTCCTGAGTTTCGACTGACCTAGCGCTAGAAGGTAAACGGTAATAGGGTTTAGGCCTCCTCAATTGCCAAAGCGCTACTGGGGAGAAAACCGCGAGATTCATGTCGTCCCTAAAGGGACTCCGTGCCACTTTGGCTTCCAGATAGCTGATCTTTGTCGCGAACAAAGCGCCCTTTCAACTGCGAGTTAGAAAAGCTAAGGCTAAGTATGTAAAGTAGTCATGAGACTGAAAACAGAGGCTCTCACATGTGAAACCCTTTGAGAAAAGCGGGTGAGCTCCCTCAGAATGCCAGCACTATCCAACATCGTCTTCGGACGATGGACGAAAAACTCAGTTTTCCTGCAGCCTTTTGGTAAGTTCAGGGAGTATTTCGACCAGGTCTCCCACGATACCGTAGGTGGCAACATTGAAGATTGGCGCGTTTTGGTCGGAGTTGATAGCAACGATGCACCCCGAGTTCTTGATTCCGACCACGTGTTGAATAGCCCCCGAAATACCTGCCGCAAGATATAGTTTCGGTGAAACGTTTTGGCCGGAGCTGCCAATCTGCCGGTCTCGATCAAGCCATTCATTATCCACCACAGGACGACTGGCACCTATCTCGGCACCAAGTGCCTGGGCCAGCGCCTCAACAAGGGCCATATTCTCTTGCTGTTTCACTCCTCTGCCGATTCCAACGATCACTTCGGCTTGCGATAGATCCACCTTTTTTTTGGTCATTTCCAAAGTTTCGAGCGATTTTCGCTGGAATCGGACAGCACTCAGATCGAGGGTCCTTGGAACGATGGGCGAGGATCCCTTCCGAAGGTTTTCTGCCAGGTAAGCACCGGCCTGGACCATTGCGATCCACGGGCGATCGGACAGAATGGAAATGTCAGCATTGAGCTTGTTACGAAACATCTGGCGGGTGAACAGCAGTTCACCCGCCTCCAGTCTGATATCGATACAATCGGTGACAAGTCCCGTCTTCAGTCTTGCTGCCAACTTGGGTGCAAGGTCAATATTCTGGTAGACCTGTCCCATGAGGAGTAAATTGGGCTGATCTTCGTCCAGCAGCTGAAAAAGGGACTCAGAGTAACCTTCCGGGCTGTACTCCGCTAGTCTCTGGTCATCGACGACGATTACTCCCTCCAACGCGAGGCTGGTCAATTCCTTGCTTAAGGTCTGGAGCTCGTTACCCAGAACGACAGCAGACACCGAGGCTCCTGTTTCTTGACTGAGCTTCTGGGCTAAGGCAAGGCACTCGTAAGATATGGTTTGGACGCGCCGGCCGTCGTGATGAATGAGTACGTAGGTTTTTTCTGCCATAACTTCTCCCGCTTTGGTGATTCCTTCTCACGGACCACTTTCAGGCCTGCTTGTCAGAGTACCTTCGCTTCCTTCTTCAGTTTCTCCAGCAACTGGTCGACTACACTGGCCGTATCTCCTTGCAGGAGCTCCGCCTTTCGATCCTGGCGGGGAGCGTACAGATTGCGAAGCTCGAGTGCAGGCAACGCCGAAAGATCGAGGTCGAGACTGGCCAGTTCGACCTTCTTAATCTCCTTCCGTTTTGCTTGCATGATTCCCTTCAAGGATGGATAGCGGATTGCTGAAATGCCCGCCTGCACCGTAAGGAGCGCCGGGAGAGGCATCTCCAGCCACTGGGACCATCCGCTTTCCATTTCCCTCAAGACCTTCACGGTTCGTGATTCCTGATCCACCTCGATTTGCATGACGATGGTCGCATGCGGCAAGCCCAACAACTCAGCCAGCATTACTCCAGTCTGTGCATAGCCCAAGTCATCCGACTGAGTGCCCGTGAGGATCAAATCAAATTCCTCATTCTCCAGTGCTTTTGCCAGGGCAGAGGCAACCACAAAAGGACTGTTGATCTGGCTGTCTTCATCTAGAACGAGCAGTCCCTGATCTGCGCCCATCGCCAGTCCTTTTCGCATGATCTTCTCGGCACGCTCTCGCCCTAAAGTCAAGATCGTTACTTCACCTCCGTGCTTTTCCTTGAGTTTCAATCCTTCTTCAAGGGCGTACTCGTCACATTCGTTGATCTCGAAAGAGATGTTGCTCTCGTCGATCCACTTTCCCTCCGGATTGATCTCGTAACGGGTTTCACGGCTGGAGACCTCTTTGGCGCAGGTAATGATTCTCATCGATTCCTTCTCCCTCACTTCTTGAACAGATCTTCAAAAGCCGCCCGAGCATCAGTGGGTCTGCCCTGGCTGGAAGAGACATCCTTTTCGACTGTAGTCCGGATCTCAAAGAAATCACAGTCCG
>Ga0272442_10009496_pt1 | contig 12150 bp, 7 predicted proteins | sample SSMForm2O_FD_200262 | JGI IMG/M metagenome (GOLD analysis project Ga0272442, IMG submission 200262) | Marine sediment archaeal communities from Little Sippewissett salt marsh, Falmouth, MA, United States - SSM-Form-2O | ecosystem: Environmental > Aquatic > Marine > Wetlands > Sediment ... | reverse complement strand
ACCGGAAAACAAGGGCACTCTCCTGGCCGACCTGAGAAAGGCCGTCATCGAATCACCTCTGGCGAATACCGTTCGAGAACGAATCGAAAATAAATATCTCGCGCTCGGCGCCGAACGCGTCGCCGTCCGTTCTTCAGGAACCGCCGAGGACTTACCGGGCCATTCCTTCGCCGGTCAGCATGATACTTTATTAGGCATAGCCAATGTCGCAGATTGTATCGAGGCCGTCAAAAAATGCTGGGCTTCCCTGTGGACGCAGCGCGCTTATGAATATCGAGAAAAAAACGGCTTCGATCATCTCAAGATCGGCATGTCCGTAATCATTCAGAGGCTCATCCCGGCGGATGTTTCCGGCGTCATCTTTACGGTCGATCCCGTCTCCGGCGGGCGGGGCAGCATTGTCATTGAAGCGTGCTATGGCCTGGGAGAAGCGCTGGTCTCGGGCAAAGTCACACCCGATCGATTCATGGTGGTCCGAAACAAACTGAAGCTGTGGTCTCGCACGATATCGGAGAAAAAAGTTGAGCATATTCTGGCCGGTGATGGAACGGTCACAGAGACAATCCTGTCGGAGGAAAGATCGAGTGGCCCGACTTTGACCAAGCGCCAAATCAGGCGACTGGCAAAGCTGGCATTGAAAGTTGAGGCCGAATTCGGCAGTCCACAGGACATCGAATGGGCGATATCGAAGAAAAAAATCTTTCTTCTTCAATCCAGGCCCATAACCGCTTTGCCGCCGGAAAAGTCCTGGGAGGCCCGCCAAATCTGGTGTTGCAACCCGGCCAAAGAAGTCATGCCCGACGTCGCAACACCGATCACCTTGTCGCTCATCGACGCGTTGTTGGACGCCCTTTTTGGTCCGCTTTTTCGCCTGATGTGCATGGATCGCGGGAGCCATCCCATGTACGGTCTCGTCGCCGGGCGCGTTTATTTCAATGCGAACATCTGGGGCACCATATTCCGGAACCTGCCCGGCGGCCGTGATGTTGACGGTATGGCACTTGCGGGTAGCCATCGGGGTCTCCAGCAGGTCACACGGAGGTTGCAAGCCGCGACAGACGAAGACCTGCCGGATATGAAATTCAAGCGATTTAAATTCTACTTGAAAATCCCTCTGGTCATCATAGGCTCGCTTCGTAACACGCCCGAAAAAGGCCGGCGGATTCTTGCAAAGGTAGGGGCCGAAACCGAGAAATGGTCCCGCTTAGATCCGGCAAATCTGACAACCGAAGAACTAATAACATGTTGCCGGGAGGTGATGAAAGATTTCAACGAACTACTGAGCCACGTACTTTACCTGTTCGGTATGATATCGGCGATTCTGATGCTCGATATGATATGCAACAGATGGTTCCCGGAGGGCAATGCAAAATCGGGAAAACTTCTCGCAGGTATGGGCGGTATGGTCGATGCGACGGCCGGTCTGGATATGTGGCGATTGGCCGCGGCGGCTCACTCAAAGACGCACGTCAAAGATATCATCCTTTCCGACGATGACTGGAACACGATTGAAGGCAAGCTCTCCCGGACGGAGCCCGGCAGGGAGTTTCTGGACCAGTGGAATCGCTTCATGCTCCAACACGGCCACCATTGCCGGGGTGAATTAGAACTCTACAATAAACGCTGGAGCGAAACGCCGGATTACATTCTCAAGTTCATACGCAGCCATATGACTCAGATGAACGAAGTCAATCCGGTTCAAAATTTCGAAAGGGCGGCAACCGAACGCCGGCAACTGGAAAAGCAGTACCGCAAACAACTCAAAAATCCGATTAAGCGAATGATATTCAATCATCTTCTTATCCGCGCCCAGACTGGTTCAGTCTTTCGTGAGAACGTCAAGAGCGAAGTTATCAAGCTGCTGACCGCAAAACGAAAAGTACTTCTCGAACTCGGCAAAAGACTTCATGACAAAAACATCCTTGAAAATGAGGACGACGTGTTCTTCCTCAGGCACGAAGAGGTCGCCCCGGTCGTAAACAGTAATGCGGATTTTGATATCAAGAAGGTCATCGGCGCCCGACGTGCCGAATATGACAAGAACCGTTCGATCACACCGCCCGACGTTGTCTTCGGACCATTCGATCCGGACACCTATATCCCTGATGCTATCGATGAACAGGCCGAAGTCCTTCAAGGTTTTGGAGTTAGTCCAGGCTCGGCGACGGGTAAGGCGCGAGTGATTCTCAGAGCCGACACACAAGAACAACTTTTGGCGGGTGAGATCCTGGTCGCCCCGTTCACCGATCCGGGCTGGACGCCTTATTTCGTCCCCGCCGCCGCCATCGTCATGGATGAGGGCGGCATTTTTTCGCACGGTAGCATCGTCGCGCGGGAGTATGGCTTACCCGCCGCGGTCAATGTGGGCAATGCGACCAAGATTATCAAGACCGGCCAGACCATCCAAGTGGACGGCGATCGCGGTGTGGTCAGCATACTTCAATAATCAATGGCCTACCGCAGCAGCCACTGATGAACGAACGCCGCGGCAATCCAGATCGCGAAGCTGGCACAAAGCACAATCCACAACGGAAGATGCCTTTGGAAACAGATGAACGCCACAAGGAAAAATAAGATACTTGGGATGATTCCCCACAGCGCGCCCCTGGTACAATTGATCATCAAAGCAAAATTGTTGGGATTATCACTATATAGCCAGAGCAAAACGATCAATCCCGTTAAAGGCATTACGGCAATCAGCCCGGCCAACGTCGGAAACCGGCGACCAATCTGCGTGCATAAAAGAATAATACTCACACTGATGAACAACTTGATTACGAACCGCATACCTCATCAATCTCCTGGTATTGAAGCGCAACCCAGCGCTCACTGTTCACTTTGGTAACGAAATCCCGGACCGGCGTCGCTGACGTCGATCGGTTCTATACCGAGCTTGAGCGCAGGCGAATCGACCATGAAGGTGACTCTGCCTGATTCATATTCGACAAGCATCGGATTCGTGAATACGTTATTTTCACCACTCTCTAACGAATCGTCGCCTGTCCGGCTATAGCCTTTAAGTTTACGACTTTGCACAATTCCATCGATGCTGAACAAAACATTTCGCCGAAGCGCCGTCACCGCGTCCGAATTCTCTAAGATGATTTTGCCCCTGGCGCGAATGATGTTCTTCTCGAATATATAATCCGATGATTTGGGAAAGGTGATTCTAACATCTGAGTCACTGACAAAAACATTGTTGCGGATGGTATTCGTGTGGGCCATATGGTTGTGAGAAGGGCGAACGACACCGACAGAAAGGTTACCTTCGACAAGACAATTTTCAGACCGTTCGTCGAGGTAATAGGCCGAGGCGCCGTAGCCGCCCGTGTCGATGATGTCCCGGATGAAATTTCCCCGCAGCACGAGCCCCTTGCCGGCGAAGCAATAGATACCGCCGCCGTCGTGCAGTTCCGTCATCGCATGATAGATCAGATTGTGCTCGATATGGTTCCTTTCGCCGCCACAGTTAATCGCGGTATAGGGGCAATCGTGAATCTCGTTATGGCTGATCCGGCAGTCCTTACCGCCCCCCTGCAATGCGATGGCGCTGGGATAGGTCAAACCGACATCGTGGATATAGTTATCCGCGACAACACATCCGTCTCCCCGGCATCGAATACCGCATGCACCGACGTGGTGGACGCGACATCTCTCGATGCGCAGGTTGTTGCCTGAAGCCTTGATCCCTTGTCCGCCCACGTTGACAATTTCCAGTCCAAGCAACCGGCAATTCTCGGCGAAAGAGACTGAGACCGCTCCATCGTATCGGCCCGCCCCGAAGCCGCCCGTCTCAAGCGGTGTCGTCGTCACCGAAAGCGTAAGGCCGCGAAGGGTGATGTCCCTTGACGGATTTTCTTTCGCACCCTGAATGCGAATGATGGATTCGATAGTGGGCGCGAAGACCTCGGCTTTTGCCATGTCTTCCCCGGGCAGGGGCCAATAGACCAGCTTGCCGACCGTGCGGTCGAGATACCATTGCCCCGGTTGCGTCATTCCTTCGCGGATATTCCAGATGACGTATTTGTTGACGCCGAACGCTCCGGGTGGATGGCCGGAGGGTTTCGCAAAGGTTAGCGTTCGGGATGCGCCGTTCATGGCCTTCACGCCGACCAGCGACTCGTCCCACATATGGTAGATCGTCAGTTCCGCGTTGTGGACGTCCAGCCAGGGGCCGATATCGCCGGGTCGGTATTTCAATGTCGTGAGTTCTTCGCGCGTCGGTTTGCGTTTCCAACCGCCACCTGTGGTACTCATCCAGGGCACCTTGAAATGACTCAAGTGGGTAAAAAATCCCTTCTCCGGCAGCCGGGCGCGCGGGCAATAGCGGCCGTTTACGATCAGAGCGCGAAAATCCCATTGTCCTTCTTTGACGCCGGGCAGGGCAGCGGCATAGAACGTCTCACCATCCTTCTTCCATCCCTCGATCTTCCGGCCTCCGAGCAGGCACGCACTGGTTCCCGGCGCCGATTCTATCGTCAGACCCGCATTGCGATTATCCAGCACGAGCGTTTCATCAAAGAAATATTGCCCGGCTTGCACAATGACTTGACTCGACCGTGCCGTACGGCAAGCCGCGCGCAAGGTCGCAAACGGACCGTCGGTTCGCTCGGCGTTAGGTTGCGATAGGCGGCCTGACCAGGAATCGTCGCCGTTCACGGCCACATAAAACGTATTCTCTTCGACGCCGGCGACTTGTCCGGCCGCGGATAAGCTATAAACGCTAAGCAACAACAAAGAAGAAATTAAAAGACCATACATTTTCATTACTCGCTCCCATCGTCCGATTCGGGCAGCCAGACCGCCATCTCGTTCTTACCCCGATGCGCCCAGGCGTAATAAGGAATAGCCGTGACCTCAATATTTTTCAAACCCGTTTTGCCGTTTTCCTGCGGCTGACGAATCTTCCCCTGACCGGCAAGGGCCACCACGCCGCCCAATAAATCGTCTCGGTATTCGGTTTGGAACGTCGAATCCGGCGGCAAAACAAGATTCGAGACACCTTGCGGATTGTCCGCTCCCTCGAAACAATAGACGACGGGACCCCGCTGGAGAGCGATACGTCCCGCATTGGCCATCACTTTCCTGTGGGAACGCACGCGGCGGACCGGCATCGGCAAATTCAACTCGATGATATCCCCGACCTTCCACGCCCGGTTAATCCGTACATAGCCTTTGGCGATGACTAAAGCGACCGGCTCATCGTTGACCTTAATCTTGACTTTCCGCTGATCCCAATCCTCGGGTCCGAGGTCCGAATAGAGGTACAGATCGCTCGGGACGGGGCTTTCTTGTGTCCAGCCCGGGATGCGAATGCCGACCGTGAACGCCTTCCGGGCCGATCCAGGCTCCACCATGATCTTGACGCGACCGTCCCAGGGATAACGCGTCTGCTGGGTCAGGCGCACGGTATCCGTACCCATCTTGATTGCCGCACTTCCACTCACAAAGAGATTCACGTACACACCCTCCTGGTTTTGCGCGTAAGCATACCCGGGCAGAGACGGCAGGAAACGCACGATATTCGTCGGACAGCACGCGCAGCCAAACCACGGGCTTCGCTGATACCGGCCGTCGCTGGCCAGCGGATTCGGGTAAAAGAACCTGTCGCCGCTCAGCGAAATGCCGGAAAGAAATCCGTTGTAAATGACACGCTCCAGGACGTCGATGTACTTCGCATCGGCATGCAACAGAGACATTCGATGGTTCCACATCGCATTGGCAACGGCGGCACAGGTCTCGCAGTAAGCCTCTTTATTCGGCAGTTCGTGCCTCTCGCCGAAAGATTCACCGCCGCTCCGCGCGCCGATGCCCCCGGTGATATACAGCTTTCCCGATACAACGTCTCGCCAGATGCGATCGAGCGCGCCAGTGTAACCGGTGTCCGGCACGAGGGCGGCGACATCCGCCATGCCGGTATATAAATAGCCAGCCCGGACGGCATGGCCGACGGCGCGATTCTGACGGGTCACCGGTTTATGGTCCTGGCAATATTGACCGTAAGCCTCGCGCCCGTTGCCTCGACCGCGTTCATCGAGGAAAAACTTCGCCAGCGCTAAATATTTCTCGTCCCCGGTGACGCCGTACAATTTCACAAGGCCGATCTCGATCTCTTCGTGGCCCGGCACGTCCCGCTTCCTGCCGGGGCCGAAAACGCGGTCGATCAGGTCGGCGTTCTTGATCGCTACATCGAGCAGCGTCCGTTTGCCCGTCGCCTGGTAATGCGCCACGGCGGCCTCGTACATATGCCCCACATTGTACAACTCGTGACTGGACTGTAGAAACGACCAGCGCGTTTCACCCGTACCTTTCGGCAGGTTGTCTGGATCAATGGTCCGACAGGTGTACAAATAGCCGTCGTCCTCTTGCGCCACGGCGATCTTGACAATCAGCTCGTCCAGGTATTTTTCCAACTCGGGATCGGGATGAATCTGCAGCGAGTAAGCGGCTCCTTCGATGACTTTGAAAACATCCGAATCATTGAAACGGATGCCCTCGAACGTCCCTTCCATCAAGCCGCCGGCCTTGGCGAAATTGTCGATTCGTCCGGTCTCCTCGCATTTCTTGAAATCGTAGAGGATCGTCACCTTACGATTCGTTTTCATCCGGGGCGTCCAAAATTCATCGTCGAATGTCACTTCCGTAAACGGAACGGCTCTCAATCGCTCGGGCGTCTGCACCTGACAACCCGTTAGACATACGATCAAGCTGAGAATGGATGCGGCGATAGCGGGTTTTTGGACTTGCTTTACCCTCGTCATTTTTCACTCCTTTGAATGATACATCAAGATGAGATGCCGATCCTATCGACACCGCTGCATGCTTCGAAGGCTGGTTTCAGTCTTTCCGTTCGCTTCGATGATGGTTTCGGTCGGGCTTAAGACTTTATACCGAATGCCGCGCCAACAGATCGTCCTGCCGAATGCGGAGGCGACAATGAGAAACAACAGCAAGAGCGACCAAAGCCAAAAGGCAAGAATATCGGCCACGTAAGCCGCCTTCATTGCTCCACGATCCCGATCGAGTAACTTGCGGGCCATTCTTTGTCGGAGGATCACGCGCACCAATTGGCCCGCGAAAAATACAACCGGTACGGCGACAACAACCGGCAAGCTCTTATGACGAACAACGGCGGCATAGATCGCCAGCCCCATCGCACCCCACGTCCCTAACATCGAGTACACACTGCTCAGCAAGCCAAGCCACCAAATCCTCGGGGTACTCACGCGGGTAATGAGAAATTGTCGGCGGCTGAATTCAAAAAGACTTCGCCACGTCGCGCGCTCGTAGGATGCCACGAGGCAAGCGGGCACGAAGGCCACTTTCAAACCCGCTTTCTTCACGGCACAGCTCAGCGATAAATCATCACTAAGCACTCTCGGCCAGATGGTGTCGATGCCCAGCTTACGAAACACATCGACGCGAATCGCCATCGACCCGCCCCAGGCCTGATTGAAAGGGGTATTGCCGAGTAACTGGGCGATTTTGGCGTTCATGGCCGACAGCGCAAGGCTCGCCAGGTTATTTTCCTTGGGAACGTACCACCGGTAGCCGCTGGCGACGCCGTTTTTCGACTGACGAAGAGGATAGACGATATGGCTGAGCCAGTTGCTGCGAACGCAAATGTCGGAGTCGGCAAAAGCCAGAATTTCAACGTCGTCGTCGATCCTTTCGTAGCAATACAACAGGTTATGAATTTTCTGGCTGCACGATTGCCCGTAGCCGGCGACGAACACCTGGACGTCCAGGGCTTGGGAATCCGCTTCAAGCTGTGTTTTCAGATCGCATAACTCGCGATAGGCCGGATCCGATTCCTCGGCAACCACAAACCACAACAGATAGTTCTCATAATCCAGGTTATAAAACGACGTGATATTTTCACGGAACGAAGCATCCAATCCTTTGCAGGGGATCATTAATACTGTCCGAGGCCGGTACCACCATCGTTTCTTCTTGTGCTTTTTGAGCGCATACCGGCAATTGCTGTACGTCTGGAGCAAAAAGATCAATTGCGAGAGTATCGCCCCCAAAGCGATGTAATAGTACCATTCCATTGTCGTCTCTTACATCCCGTATTCTGAACAAACCGTGCTTTACGGCACCGAGGCCAGCAGCACGATCGATTCCAATAGTTGTTCAACCGTATAGGATTGTGCCAGATCAATCGGGAGTAAGCAACCGTGATTATGGCTGGAATCGAGAATTATGAGATTCTCCCCGGCCCGGCCCCACCCCTGTTCCTGCGGCTGATGACCCAGGATGAAGATATCACAGTCTAAAAGTCCGGCCATACGATCAAGCATGGCCTGGCTGTGTTTTCTGCCCCACGTCAGCAGATAGGCCGAACCCGGCCTGACAATATCGTTCACCTTCAACTCCCGGTCCAGGATCGCCGGATCGAATGGCTCGACGAAACGATCGGCCGGCAATGAATGCGAGACCCATAGCCTGTTCTCGCACCTGAGCGCCAACGGCTGCGAAAATAACAACTGCTTGGTAGCCAGTTCGACATCCGCAACGGCCCCCTTAAATTCCGCCGCCATCGCCATATGGACGGCCCGGTTCATTTCCCGCCCGTCCTTCATTACCTCACTGTTGTTGATATAGGCGGTATCGTGATTGCCCATAATCACGTGAACATTGTCCGGATACTTAAGTTTGTAGCGGACAACATCATACAAAAGGCGATAGGAAAGACAAGCCCCGCGGGCGTCGGCGGGTCCGCCGTGAATCACCTCCTGGAAAAGGACGTGCCTGTCGGGATGGTTGGCCAAATCGGCAAAAGACACGATTTTCTCGAAGTTCCGCCGGTGTCCGTGGAGATCACCGGTCAGGATCAGGCTGCCATCGGCGGGTAAGTGAACCACATTGGCCCGACGATATTTATCCGCGTGATGGGCCTCCATGCCCTTTTTCAGCAGGTCAATGGTTATTTGAGGCATTTTTACTCGTTTTGATCTTGCCCCCGAAAATGCTGTGGACCATCGTATCCAACCTCGATACGACCGTCATCATATTCGGCGGCCGCTGGGTGGGATCGACCTCGATGCAATCCATGACGAGCTTCGAGATCCCCCTCGGTATCTGCCTTTTCAATTCGTGAGGCGCTCGACGCGGTACCGTGACGGGCAAACCAAACTTGTTCTTTTTGGGAATCAGCGTGGGAGCATGCTTACCGGTCAGAGCCCAGTACATGGTCGCTCCGAGGTTGAAAATGTCCGTTTTCGGACTCAGGGGCTTTCGTTTTACCTGTTCGGGCGCAATATAGTCCGGCGTTCCTTGGATTCTCGATTTGACCGTTCCAATCTTGCAGCTCTGACCGAGATCAATGATTTTGATCGTGCCGGACTTATGAATCAGGATATTGTTGGGTTTCATATCACAATGGACAAATCCATGCTGATGCATGGCACTCATGCCGCTGGCGACCATCCGGAAGACGAGCAGAACGTCCCCCAAACTCAGGCCGGAGCTGTCTTCGAGGCTTTTGCCGTCAAAATACTCCATGGAAAGCAGCATTTCCCGCACTTTGAACATGCTGCGCACTTTCCTCAGCTCGTAGCATTTTCGGACGTACGGGTGGTCAATTTGCCTGGCGACCTTATACTCGGTCTCCACCTGCTCGAAGATCCTCGAGTCCTCCGGCCTCTCGAAAATGACCCGTTTGAGAGCCACTTTCATCTCATTTTCTTCGTCAGAGGCTAAATAAATTGTGCTGCGGGCACCGGTTCCAAGACGTCGAATGATCGTAAAACCGCCCACATCGAGAATATCTTTACCCATATGATTACAACAAACCCAAAGACGTATTCACCCATGGATGTTAAGCCACAACTCCATAAGATGCGCCGAACCGGCTTCTTGTTCCACCCATTTGCACATCTGACAGTGAAATCCCCGTTTGTATAGGACGCAAAACAACCCACAAAAACAGTGAAATTCTCAAAAAACTCCTAAAACATAGAAAAACTATTCTTATATCGTACACCAGAGGAGCCTACTTAAGCTCGGTAAATGCGGAAGTATATATCAAAATCAGGCCTATGACCAGTCTCAAGGCAATTTTTCACTATCTTAACTCAGAAAAATCGCCCATCGCTCCAGAGGTCCCAATCATTCCACCTAAATACCCCAACCTTCCTTTGTGCCCACACCTTTTTGATCCTACCCCGGAATCGCTGTACAGTTGTGTACCCCCTATTAGGCGAATGAAGCCAAAATTGCCCTTAACACCATCATAAAAAATGGTGTAATATGAGCGACAGAGACAAAGGCAAACTGCCCTGGAAACAAAAGGGCTGGCCGCTCGGACAATCCAATCAGACAAAAACTACTGGATCCTTTCGCAATACGTTTCCGATAACGAACGTTCTCATGAACATCGCTATTTTGGAGAAAAATCCTGAAAAGGTACTCTCCCTGTACGACCAGCTTCGGAGTAATAAGCGTGGCTGGATAGGTATTGGTAATGACAGAATCGCCGCAGCTATCCAGGATTATGCACCGGAGCGTGCAGTATCAATCTGGAAAACAATAGCGGAGGGTCTTGTTCGTCAGACCAAGCCCAGCGCCTACGAACAAGCCGCCGGTTATTTGCGCAAAATAGAAAAAATCATGAAACGCGAGAAAAAGAAATCTCAATGGGATCAGTACCTCAATAGTCTCAAAGAAAAACATGCCAGAAAGCGACGTTTCATCGAGATTCTGGACCAATCCGACATCAAGCCGATAATAGGCAAAAAAAGGGTGTAATCCACAACAATCGAATTTGCAAATTCGACATGTTAAGAAGCTTCAAGCTCGATGCAGAGCATCAGGTGTGAAAAGGACCGACAACTCGATTTATTCAAATATACCCGGCAAAAGGAATATCTCCGCCTAATTTGTATTCCCCGAGTATCCCGACATACGTCGGGAGAACCTACAACCTAACGGTTAACAGGAAGCATTTGGAAAACTGCCGAAAAGCCCAAAAATCTATTGTTTTCAGTATCTTAGAAGAATTTTGCATGTTCGCAGGAGTTCGCATTCCTTCGCGGTATTTGCAGCGCAAAACGGTATAAAACGGTAGTGGCATTTTTTGGGCAGCTGAAATTGCCACAATCATCTGAATTTGATGAAGGTCATCGCGATGCGTCCGGGCCAATGTGGCGTTCGAGGCGATACGTGTGGGATACTTGGCCGTTGATTCGCTCGGCGTTTTCAGTTTCCGGCAGATATGCGCGCACGTAGTCTACAGTGACATCAGATGGACAAACGGCCACGCGCAAGTGACCGGAGTTTGGAAGTATCTCGCCGCTTCGGTAACCATATGCTGCGGCCTGGTTTGCCTCTTGAAATTATGGTGACTGGGTTGGGGAACCCATTGGTAGATGATACCGTCGAGTTCCTGCTTTGCGACAAAGTGATCGTGCCCATGGAAGAACCAAAAAAGAAACTAAGTAATTTGTTATATAATGTTCACGCATCGTCAATTTGAGCGAATAGGGAAAAATTTTTATCTTTTTCAAATAATTGCTGTTGACAAAAGATAGGGGATATGGTAAAGTTAGTGAAGCAGTAGAGCAGAGTGTCTGTTTTAGTGTGAGTGTTGCGGTGCAGGCTGTTTATTTGAGGCCTCGCCAGAAAAAAGCAACGATTGTGAGGAAATGATGAAAAGCTTCAGTTTGATCCATTCCATTACCTCCACTCCGTAACAGCTTCTACTCTTGTTTGCTCTGGTAAAGGGATTTAGGCGAGCCAGAGCAAACCGGGCATTCGGATAATGCCTGGCTCTTTTAGTATCGAAGGAGAAGATACTTCAAGGGAACCTCAGGCACGGATTTTCGGTGAACAAAGAGGGAAAAGAGCAGAAAATGTAGCTGTATGTGTTCTTGAAGTCGCTCAGGGACCGTTGTCAGGAGATGGATAGAATCCATGAACCATCACGCCCCCGGTCTAGACTTTGCCGGGCGGTAGATGGAAAGATTCCATGAACCATCGCGCCCCTGGTCTAAACTGTATCCGATGACCGATGGAAAGAAACGAAGTTTAAAATGGTTTACAAAAATCATGAAATATGCCCAGGATTTGTGGATAGAAGTTTTGTCCAAAAAACTGAAGACCCCCTTCCTTAGATACAGGACGTGGGAGAAAGGAGGTGTGTGAGGG
>Ga0272442_10009495_pt1 | contig 12151 bp, 10 predicted proteins | sample SSMForm2O_FD_200262 | JGI IMG/M metagenome (GOLD analysis project Ga0272442, IMG submission 200262) | Marine sediment archaeal communities from Little Sippewissett salt marsh, Falmouth, MA, United States - SSM-Form-2O | ecosystem: Environmental > Aquatic > Marine > Wetlands > Sediment ... | reverse complement strand
TCCTTTCCAAGGCCATGCCGCCCATGCGATCCACGTTGTCGGAGATATCGTGGTCAACAAGATACCGAATGACGGTATTGGCAACAGCACAGCCGAGAGGATTCCCACAGTAAGTACCACCATGATCGCCGACTTCAATCTTTTCGGCCACCGTTTCGGACATGGCAAACGCCCCGAAAGGAAACCCGCCGGCAATACCCTTCGCCATGGTCAGGAAATCGGCGTGCACATCAAGGGCACCAGTGATAAACATGGGACCCGTCCGGCAAAATCCCGTTTGGATTTCATCCGCGATCAGGAGGGTCCCGTTCTGCCTACATATGGCTTCCGCATCCCTGAGATAGTGTTCCGAAGGAACATTGACGCCGCCTTCACCTTGAATCGGCTCGAAGATAAATGCCGCCACATTCTCATCTAACGCCCGGTCCAACTCCTCGATCATGCCGAAGGTAACGAACCGGTTGTTGGGCATCAGGGGATTGAATTTTTCGCGATGCCTGGCCTGACCCGTTGCCGAAGCAGTACTGATCGTCCGCCCGTGGAAGCTTTGGTGTGTCGATATGATATCCAGTCTACCGGTCACTTTGCGGGCCAGCTTGATGGCAGCATCGTTTGCTTCCGCACCACTGTTTGAGAAGAATATACGAGACAGATGTGACGGCAGGACCTCTCGCAATAGCCGGAGAAGCCCGGCCCGTGCCGGTGAATAGGTGAGACCCGAGTTCGGTCCCTGGATAATCTTTTTGCTCTGGGCGATCAGTGTCTCAGTAATAACCGGATGCGCATGGCCGATACAGGTTACCCCCCACCCAGAAGTAAAATCGATGTACCTCGTACCTTCCTCGTCCCATACATAAATGCCCTCTCCCCGTTCTATTGATATTTTCTGCTTCACAAAGAAGGGCACCATGGATTTATCTTCCGTCTCGAATGTGGTTGTGCTTGTCATATGTATGCTTCCTTTACTCTAGATTCGTACACCTGCACCCCGCTGACACACCCGGTATTGCACCCGGAATCCTGCATCGGTGAGGCACTAAGAGAATCAAATATTTATTATTAAATCAAGTAAAAAAAAAGACAGAAAATATCCTCTCGGGAATACTTATTTCTGATGTATCATTCGATGCGGTAGCTTTGTGCGTACATTCCGCAATTCGGATTGTCGGACAGAGAAAATTTTAAATTCACCGAGTTTGGCAGCGGCAAGTAGTGAAATTATGAACCACAGGAGGCACATACAGTGCGATCAGTCGTCACTATTGCCATACCTTCAACCCACCATCAGATGCCACACATCGGGAACAGAAATGCTGCGATTCCATTTTCGATGAGACGCGCAATTCTCCCTTTCGCCGGATGCCGATACAGTCTTTTATTTCTGATTTTCCGGCAGGTAGTCTTCCCGAACGGGAGAGAAGACTTCGATGGCAATCGAATCTTCCAGGATCTCGGCACCATGGATGGTGTCGGCAAGAATACTCCAGCTGTCTCCCGGGGTGGCATCAAACTCTTTCCCGTCCACCGTCAACCTGATATGCCCCTTTACCAAGTAGCCGATCTGTTCATAGGGATGTGCGTGCAGGGGCAGCTGTGCCCCTTTGTCGAGAAGAAATTCTGTCATCAGTGACTTTTCACCGTAGACGGTGGTCTTCTGTCGTATACCCGTGAGCGGGGTGATATAGCCGGAATCCGATTTCTTTTGAAACATCTCTCCCTCCGTCTTGGTCCGCTCCGCCCTCGCGGGCAGTCACTCTCACATACACGAATGTAAGGAACACTTCGCATCTCGGGAAGAATCATTCATTCTGTTCCTTTTTCTCATCCAGCCCATAGCTCTTAATCTTACGGTGGAGATTGCTTCGTTCCAAACCGATGCTCTTGGCCGTCTGAGATACGTTCCAGTCATGTTCATGGAGCTTCTGTTCGATGAAGGCGCGTTCGAAATCTTCCTTGGCTTTCCTGAATGACCCATCGGTAAATGAGCCGGCCGGATACCCCGGAATGTGACCGTCACTCCGCAACGGTGGGAGATCATCCACCGTAATGACGTTGGTCGGAACCATGATAACCAGACGCTCAATCACGTTTTTAAGCTCCCGCACATTGCCCGGCCAGCTGTGGTTCATGAGGACCTCAATCGCACTATCGGCAATCGTTTTGCGCGGAATACCCTCCACTTCCGAAAATTCAGTCAAAAACGGTTTCACCAGATCGGGAATATCCTCCTTGCGATCTCTCAGCGGCGGCACGACCAGGGGAATGACGTTCAGACGATAATAGAGATCCTGACGGAAATGGCCTTCCTCCATCTCATTCTCGAGGTTCTTGTTTGTTGCTGCAAGCACCCTGACATCAGTCTCGATATACCTGGTGCCGCCGACGCGCTCGAACTTTTTCTCCTGGAGAATTCGCAGGATTTTCGCCTGGGCCTTGAGGCTCATGTCGGCAACCTCGTCAAGAAACAGGGTTCCCTCGTGAGCGAGGTCAAACTTTCCACGCTTTTTCTGTGTGGCCCCGGTGAAGGCACCCTTCTCGTGTCCGAAAAGTTCGCTTTCGATCAATTCTTCCGGGATGGCCGCGCAGTTTACCTCGATGAAGGGTCGCTCGGCCCGTTTACTCAGCCGGTGAATCGATCGTGCCACCAGTTCCTTGCCCGTGCCGTTTTCACCCATGATCAGAATCCAGGCATTGGTCGGTGCAATGATCTCGATCATCTCTCTGAGTTCGGTGATCAGCTTGCTGGAACCGGTAAGCTCGTAATCGTGGACTATCTTGCCCCTCAATTCCTTATTCTCTTCTTCCAGGCGTGCAAGGTTCAAGGCATGCGACACGACGAGTACAATCTTTTCCAATGACAGAGGTTTTTCGATGAAATCGAATGCCCCCATCTTGGTACATTTGACGGCCGACTCGATCGTGCCATGACCCGAGATCATCACGACCGGTATGTGGGAATACTTCGTTTTGATCACGTTCAATGCTTCAAGACCGTCCATTCCCGGAAGCCATATATCGAGGAGCACCAGGTCCGGCATCTCGGCTTCTATCAGTGCCAGACCTTCTTCCGCGCTTTCGGCGGTGAGTACATCGTACCCTTCATCGGTAAGAATGCCCTTCAGAACCAGGCAGATACTTTCTTCGTCATCAACGACCAGAATTGTTTTGTACATATGGTATCAAATCCTTGTAGTTTGAGGAGAAAGACTCTTTCAACGCGCCCTGTGCACCGCTAAAAAGTCATTCAAATTCATCGTATCGGAACAGTGGCCGGACTCTCCCGGGCCCCACTTATATCGTATGATTACGTAATCGGAAGCTCGAACGCCACCACGGTGCCTTTCGGTTTGTTATCGGCAACACTCACGGCACCATGATGATCCGAAATAATCGAATCCACGATGGCAAGTCCGAGTCCGGTCCCCGACTTCTTAGTCGAAAAATAGGGTTCGAAGAGCCGTATCTTGTTCGCCGGTGAGATGCCTGAACCATTATCGTACACTTCTACCCGCGCTTTGCGAAGACTGCTGTCGCATGAGGTCTTTATTTCTATCCGGGCACTATTGCCCGATGCGGACGCTGCCTCAACGGCATTGTCGAGAAGATTCACCATCACCCGTTTTATCTGCTCGGCATCGAGATTGACGGGTGGAATGGTATCATCCCGCCTGAAATCAAACACAATGTCTTTATGAGCATCCTTGTACATGATGTAGGAGTCATGGATAACCTGATTAAGATCGTTCGGTTCGGGATTGGTAACGGGCATGCGGGCAAATCTCGAAAATTCATTCACCAGATTCTTCAGCACTTCCACCTGGTTGCTGATGGTGCCGGTGCATTCCTGAAATACCTGCCCGTCCTTGCCGGTGATTTTATTGCCGTATTTGCGCTGCAGCCGCTCGGCCGACAGTTTCACCGGCGTCAGAGGATTCTTGATTTCATGGGCGATCCGGCGTGCCACTTCACGCCAGGCTGCAACTCGCTCTGCTTTTTTTAACTGAGTAAGATCTTCAAACACGACCACCATACCGACGTAATTCCCCTTGTCATCTCGTGATATCGTAACCGATATAAGCATCGTCAAAACCCGATCTCGCGGCATCAACTGTATTTGCTTCTCGATAAAATCATTTCCGCTCGCCTTCATGTCTTTGAGAATTTGAACAACCAATTCGCGGTGCTCGGGCTTCAGTACATCAATGTACTTTTTGTTGAGGACCTTGTCGCTTTTTATCCCCAGCATTATCTCTGCCGCACGATTAATCGTACTGATAATTCCATAGCGATCAATTGAAACGACACCCGCCGATACATTGCGCAGCACTGTTTCCATATAATTTCTTCGCCGTTCCAGATCCATGTTCGCTTGTTTCAGATTCACGCTGCTTAACTTGAGATCGCCCGTCATTTTGTTAAATGAATTGACGAGCACACCAATTTCGTCGTCGGCCAGCACATCGATGTGATGATCGAGATTACCCTGGGCAATTTCTTCGGTTGCCTCGGCAAGTTCATGGATGGGCCCGGTAATCCCCTTGGCAAGGTAGAGCCCGAACCAGGTGGCCGAAAACAATATCAGGAGCGTTACGATAGAAAGAGTAATGAAATAGCTGAATTTTATGGGATTCTTAAGAAGAATCAACTGCTTGTATTCTTCATTGGTCTGTGAAATCACCGTCATCTTGTCAACGAGATCCTTCCCCATGAAATAGCTCACCACAACAACGCCGATGACCTCTTTCGGGTTGTAATCCGAAAGGATGGGCGACAGCCCGCTGATCAAATCACCCCCACTCGTTGACTGCATGGTTGAAATTTCCTTACCCATGAACACCTCTTCCAGCACTTTCGGTGTCAGCTCCAATGGAGTAATACTATCGTTTCCCGGTTCATGAAGGAACAGGCGTTCTTTCCGGTTATCGAAAAATATCTCGACAGAACCGAGATTATAATTTTTCTGACGTTGTGCAATGAGGTCCTTCAGGTAATCAGTTCTTTCTATTTCATTTAACTTGTTTGCCGTAATTTCCTGGCTTATTCCGCGGGCGTATTCCTTGGCGTTGTCTGCAAGGTCCTGATAGTAATTCTGCGCAATCTCGAGAGAACGGGTGAGTGCACTGCTGATCTTCATGCTGAACCAGTTGTCAATGCTGTACGACAAAAACTGTATTGCAACCACAAAAAGAATGATCGTTGGAATGAGCGATAGCGACACAAATGCCGCAACAAGCTTGGTGCGCAGTTTCGAGCCGAGGATTCCCCGCCGCCTTTCGAACACGAGCTTGACAAGATTCCGCATGATCAGAAAAATCAGCAGAATTATGAGGATGAAATTGATATTAACAAGTCCGAAGATGAGCACTTCATTCGAAATGGGGACAAGATATTCGAAGCGGGAGATATGACTTTCGATATACGTCAGGAGAACAACGACAACGATAGTAAGGAGTATAATGATGCGTTCCCGTCGTCGTCGCGTCCTTTCTCTGTCTAATTGCTCTCTGGCTTCCATTTTAATAAATGAAATCCTCCCGATACCAATCGGTCTCAAAGTCCCACAGAGAAACGAAAAAGAAGACGTATTCCATGTGCAGTGGCAGGCGTACTTTATCCAGTTCGGCCTTTACCCGGACATAATACCTTTTATTTCTCGTCAGCACCCTCAGCGGCGCAACCGCCAGTCCGTTCAGATCCGACATGGCCGCCTGGGCCCTCTTGAAACTGGTGAACTGCTCCGGGTTCCTGTCATAACCGGTATAGTGCACGTAAAACATCTTCTTGACGTTGTCATATTTTATGGTGTGCTTGATCTCCAGGTCCGTCAGAGTTTTATCGCGCCAGAAATTTCGCTGGCGGTACAGCCGCAAATAAAATGTGAATGTTGTCGGGATTCCTGCCAGAATGGCCTCCCGAATCTCATCGGTAAAGCAATTATTTACCCTGAAGTAGACAATCACATTGTTCGGAGTATTGGTGATGAGAAAATCGGATATCTTCGCGTCGAGTGCAAACGATTTCACCGGCAGCAGACACAGCAGCATCATGCCGATCATCACACATTTAAACGGTGAAATATTGCCGGACATTCATATCTCCTCTCAGGCCCGCGCTGAATCAGATATTCATCTCTGGAGTCAGTCCCGGTTACTTTGCCATGCTCTCGCAGTACACTGCGGAGTATTATAACGCTTCTTTCCGATACGCGCCGCGTGCGGAGTTACACTTCGCTCATAACGATGGATACACCGGAAACTTTGAAATATAGAGCGCCATCAAAGCAGAATACACAAATAATTAAAGAGAGTTATTGTAAGAAACAGAAGGACAAAAAGCAAGCCTTATTTCCCGGTGGGAAATAAGGCTTTTCAGGCTGGATTATGTGAATTATCCGGACTATCCGAGGATGGTTGCGTAACTCAACCAGCAGCCGCCACGTCGAGATGCCGTTCCCGGGATCGCGCACGGCCGGAATCTTCCACTGTCACTCCATTGAAATAATGGGTGATACGCCAGCACTCTTCATGTGCCAGCAATTCCCTAAGTAGGAGGTTATTTAATTTATGACCCGACTTGTAGGCCTTAAAGTGACCGACAATAGGCATTCCCAGGAGAAACAGGTCGCCGATTGCATCGAGGACCTTGTGTTTGACGAATTCGTCAGGAAACCGCAGGCCCTCCTTATTGATTACTTTCTCATCATCAAGCACGATTGCATTTTTAAGAGAGCCGCCCAAGGCCAGTCCCTTTGCCTGTAGATATTCGACGTCCTTTAAAAACCCGAAGGTACGTGCCGGCGAAATATGATCCGCATACATCTCTGATGAAAAGACCATGTGGAATGACTGTCTCCTGACAGCGGGATGATTGAAATCGATATCATATGTGATCTCAAACTGTGGTGCCGGAAGCAGCATTGCCTCACCTTCGCCATCCGACACGGAGACAGGGTGCTCGATAACCAGCAATTTTCTCGGTGTGGTCTGTTCCCTTATGCCGGCCCCCCGCAATAAGCCGACGAACGGATACGCACTTCCGTCCATAATGGGGATTTCGAATGAATCGACCTCCACAATCGCATTGCTGATCCCCATTCCGAAAAATGCGGAAAGGAGATGCTCCACCGTTGCCACCCTCGTCCCGTTCACTCCGCCGAGGGTCGTTGCCAATGTCGTATCGCACACACTGGTGTGACATGCCCTTATTTTATTATCTTCCGTGAGGTCCGTACGATGAAACACAATCCCTTCATCAGCCTCTGCCGGTTTGATTGCCAAATTGATTTTTCTGCCCGTATGTAATCCGATACCGCTGCATCGTATCTCGTTTTCTACAGTATTCTGTCTGAACATTCTTTTTCCTTTTTTCAGCTGAGATTGGAGTATAACGCAATTCAGTTATATATAATTAGCAATATGTATACCAGATGCGTTACATCGACGGACATATTTTATCGCTTTGTAATATTCCGGATTTATTCAATATTATGTGCAAGGCAGCGCAAATTTAATTCCGAAGAGTGAAGCACTGCCTTGTCAAAGGTGTGTCGGAAAAGCCACTATAGTGTAAATTTATGCAATTTCAGAATATTAGCGCTTCTGCAGGCGGAGTGTGTTGTAAAAGCGTTCCTTCTCGCTGTAGATGCATCCGCAATACTGCTGTCTGTACATGCCACGTTGTTTCGAAATCTCAATACCTTCTTTCCAACCCTCGCGAAAATCACGATATAAAAACGGGACACCGTATTTCTTTGCAAGGCTCTCGGCAATCGAGATGATCATCTCATGCTTCTGAAATTTACTGTAGAGGAGTGTGGTGGTAAAGTTGTCAAAATTCCCTTTTTTTGCAATGTGTACAGCATAATTCAGACGTGTATAATAACAGTAACTACACCTGTTATCCTCGCGAAAGACAACATTCCGAATAAACTCTTCCATGGGATAGTCGTCGGTCCCGATCAGACGAAGACCGACATCCGCTGCATACTCCGTCAGGGTGTCGCGCCGCTTTGCATATTCCGTATAGGGATGAATATTGGGGTTATAATACACACCGAAGACCTCACTTCCCATCTCCCGCAGCACTTTCAATGGAAAGATCACGCAGGGGGCACAACAAATATGTAATAATGTTTTCATTCGCAACGACCTGGTAGCAAGTTTAAAGTTCAAAAGTGGCAAAGGTGCAGTATGTCATATTTCAGATGGCAAAGTGAAAAGCTTCGGAACCCGGGCATGCAACCCCTGAGGCACTTGTCGTTTATATGCATGCGTTGCAGTGACGAAGCGAAGCCGTAACCGGAAAGATGAGTTCCGTGAGAAATTAGTGGAGCTTACATTTCCGTGTTCCATGTTCCGGAAACCATTTCGATGACTGCGAACATTGAACCTTAAACTTGATAGTACGTTAAAATAGTTGCTTTTGATTATTTTCTGAGTACGGCCTGCCGAAATGCTCATATGCCATTCTCGTTGCCACCCTGCCGCGGGTGGTTCGATGAATATAACCTTCCTGGACAAGGTACGGTTCATAGACATCTTCGATAGTGGTTTTCTCCTCCCCGATTGCCGACGAGAGGCTGTCGATTCCAACCGGGCCACCGTTAAACTTCTCTATCAGGGTGAGCAGTATGGTTCGGTCCATATGGTCGAACCCCTTGTGATCCACCTCCAGCATTTCAAGGGCCTGAATTGCAATGGCAGTATCAATATAACCGTTGCCTTTCACCTGAGCAAAATCTCTGACCCGTCGAAGGAGCCGGTTCGCAATCCTTGGGGTCCCCCGTGACCGCCGTGCTATTTCTCCGCCCCCCTCATCATCGAGGGCAATGGACAAAATCTTACTCGATCGGTTGAGGATCACGGCCAATTCCGCGGGGTTATAAAAATCGAATCGAAAACTCATCCCGAATCGATCCCTGAGTGGTGAGGTAAGCAGACCGGCCCGCGTCGTCGCCCCTACCAGTGTAAACCGGGGTATTTCAAGTTTCATCGACCGCGCCGATGGCCCCTGTCCTATCATGATATCAATATGATAGTCTTCCATCGCCGGATATAATATTTCTTCCACGACATGCGACAGTCGATGGATTTCATCGATGAAGAGAATATCGTGTTCGTGCAGATTCGTCAGAATAGCCGCCAGATCACCGGGACGATCAATGACGGGACCGGACGTCACTTTGATATCGACGTTCATTTCATTGGCCATTATATATGCAAGTGTCGTCTTACCGAGACCGGGCGGACCGTAAAGCAGCACATGATCAAGAGACTCGCACCGTCCCTGAGCAGCCTCGATGAATATACCGAGATTGTTCTTGATTTTTTCCTGCCCGATATATTCCCGGAGTGTCCGCGGGCGAAGAGACAAATCATAGCCCGGTTCGTCGTCGAGTCTGGCTGAAGTGAGTATTGAATCACGGGTTTCCATACACATCTCTTACTTTCTTTGATGACGCACAATTTCCTGGCACTGTCACCGATGATCGGCGGGCTGCAACGTCCTCCAGTATCATTTGGCAAATGTTGCATATACCACGATTCACTCGTTTACCCCGCCAAGATCCTGAGCGATTCTTTCAATAGTATATCCAGTGACACATTTCCCCCGAGACGCTGCGTGACCTTTTCAATTACATTCTCCGCCATATTCTTTTTGTATCCCAGATTGCTCAGGGCCGAGAGGGCATCTTCCTTGATCTGATAGTCTTCTTCAGAGATACCACTTGCCGACCTGTCAGCTCCGCCCATGCCGCCATGGGCCGTCACCTTATCCTTGAGTTCCAGGAGCATTCGTTCCGCCATCTTTTTCCCGACACCGGGCACTGCCACCAGCCGTTTCAGATTACCCTCAGACACGGCCTTTGCCAGCTCACCTGCCGTAATGCCTGAAAGAATATTGACGGCCAGCCGCGGACCAATACCCGATACCGAAATCATCAATTCGAAAATGTCTTTTTCTTCATTGTTGAAGAAGCCGAAAAGCCCGATACCGTCCTGTTTAACATGGGTGTAAATATTCAGTGCAACTGAATCGCCGGTTTCGGGCAGCTCGTAAAAAGTACTCAGGGGAATAAATACGCGATATCCGATACCGTGTGCATCCACGATGACATAATTTGCCGATTTATAGATTAACGTTCCATTTATATGGGCAATCATTCAAACAGGCAACACTTTCATATAATTTGTGTGGCAGATGGCAATCGCCAAGGCATCCGACGCATCTGTCGGTGGTATTTTATGGAGATTCAGAATTGCTGTCACCATCTTCTGCACCTGAATCTTCTCAGCTCGACCATATCCCACGACAGCTTGCTTCACTTCGAGCGGAGTATATTCAAAGACAGGGACTGTGCGGTGCGCTGCAGCCAGGATTGCGGCCCCCCGGACATGTCCGAGCGTCACAAGGCTTTTTATGTTTTTCCCGTAGAAAATATCCTCAATCGCAATGGCGTCGGGCGAGTACGTCTGTATGGTGTCGACCAGGCCGTCATATATCCTTTTGAGGCACTCCGAAAGAGGGTCGCTTCTTTTCGATTTTATTTCGCCGTGGTGTATATATTTAATTCCCTTTCTCTCCGATCCGACTATGCCGTAGCCGGTGATCCTCGATCCAGGATCTATTCCCATTACTATCACGGCAGGAACCCTGTCCGTGTATCCGAACCATCAGATATTGTTGCAACAGTATCGTTTTCTCCCTTTGCCTCATTCACCATTACGATCACATTTGCTGGCTCAATTTTTCCATGATCTCGTCAGATATATCAAAATTCGCGTAGACATTCTGCACATCATCATTATCTTCCATTTTTTCCATGAGTTTGAGCATCTGCGCAGATTTCTGTTCATCCAGCTTGACCGTCGTCTGGGGAACCATCCCGATCTCTGCGATTACATATTTGAAACCCGCCTTGTCAAGGGCCGATTTTACGTCTTCAAATGACTCGGGATCGGTGATAACTTCATACTCACTTTCCTGTTCTTTGACGTCTTCACCACCTGCCTCGAGCACGAGTTCCATGAGATCGTCCTCATTCACCTCGCTTTTTTCAAACACGATGCTCCCCTTCTTTTCAAACATCCATGCAACGCATCCGTTCTCGCCGAGATTTCCACCGTGTTTCGAGAAAATATGCCGTACCTCCGCCACGGTCCGGTTCTTGTTGTCCGTCATCACCGCAACCAGCACCGCCACCCCACCCGGTCCGTATCCTTCATAGGTGACCTCTTCATACGCTGCCGCACCTGCAAGCTCTCCGGTTCCTTTCTTGATCGCCCTTTCGATGTTATCTTTCGGCATGTTTTCGGCCTTCGCCGCAATAATTGCCTGCCGTAATCGGGCATTCCCCTCTTGGTCTCCACCGCCCATCCTGGCAGCAATTGTTATTTCTTTAATTAGTTTTGTAAATATTTTGCCCCGCTTTGCATCCGCCGCACCTTTTTTGTGCTTTATTGTGCTCCACTTTGAATGTCCTGACATACCGATTGATCTCCCGATAAAATGATTTCAATTGTTTAGGTGTATAGCACAGCAAAATGTAACTTGTAAAACAAAAAAAAGCCCCTCCATTGCTGGAGGGGCTAAACTTAATTTCGGCGGCGTCCTACTCTCCCACACAGTCACCCATGCAGTACCATCGGCGCTGGAGAGCTTAACTTCCGTGTTCGAGATGGGTACGGGTGTGACCTCTCCGCTATAACCACCGAAAAACTTTATAACCTAATATTGCAAACAACTGCATAACGCAAATGTTACAAACATAATTGCAGATGGTTTTATATAACAATTATGGTCAAGCCTCACGACCGATTAGTATCAGTAGGCTGAATGTGTTACCACACTTACACCACTGACCTATCAACCTCATAGTCTTTGAGGGGTCTTTAGTCACGCTGTTTCCAACGTGAAGGGATATCTTATCTTGAGGTGGGCTTCCCACTTAGATGCTTTCAGCGGTTATCCCTGCCGAACATAGCTACCCAGCAGTGCCGCTGGCGCGACAACTGGTACACTAGCGGTTCGTCCATCCCGGTCCTCTCGTACTAAGGACAGCTCCTCTCAAATATCCTACGCCCGCAACAGATAGGGACCGAACTGTCTCACGACGTTCTGAACCCAGCTCACGTACCGCTTTAATTGGCGA
>Ga0272442_10009494_pt1 | contig 12151 bp, 9 predicted proteins | sample SSMForm2O_FD_200262 | JGI IMG/M metagenome (GOLD analysis project Ga0272442, IMG submission 200262) | Marine sediment archaeal communities from Little Sippewissett salt marsh, Falmouth, MA, United States - SSM-Form-2O | ecosystem: Environmental > Aquatic > Marine > Wetlands > Sediment ... | reverse complement strand
GGTTCTCCCTGCGACTGCGGGGGGATGGGCTCCATGTGCATGACATTCGGGGGGCCGTGCCGAGACTCCACGAAATAGGGTATGTGTCCCTCGATTCTTGAGGGTGATGTTCGTTACGTTCGGGGGGATGGGGGTGCGGGGCGGATGCCGGGGAGAAGCCGGGGCGGTGTGGCCGTGGGGAGGCCAAAAGATCGTCGAGCGTCTGCGCATCTCTCATGGCTTGCCCCAGGAAAGCTGGGCCGGTAGAGTTGGCAGCGGTGAGGGGCTTGGGCATCCTCGGGGACTGGAGTGCGGGGCCGCATCGGCGCAGCTGTGCGGGAGAACGGAGAGCGGTTGAACCACAGCGAGATCGTCAGCTTCATCTGGGGTGTGGCGGATCTGATCCGGGATGTGTTCAAGCGAGGCAAGTACCAGGACGTGATCCTCCCGCTGACGGTGCTCCGGAGGCTCGACTGCGTCCTTGCGGAGAGCAAGGCCAAGGTGCTGACGCGGCAGGCGGAGCTGAAGGCCAAGGGGCTTGTGGATCTCCACCAGCAGCTGTGCGCGGCGTCGGGCTTCGCCTTCTACAACACCTCCCAGTACGACTTCGACCGGCTCGTCCAGGACGCGCCGCACGCGGCCGAGAACCTGCGCAACTACATCGCCGGGTTCAGCGCCAACATGCGCGAGGTCATCGAGAAGTTCGACTTCGACAACACGATCACCAAGCTCACCGAGTCAGGCCTTCTGTTCAAGGTGTTGGAGCGGTTCCGCAGCGTCGACTTCCACCCCGATGTCATCGACAACGCCCGGATGGGCACGATCTTCGAAGAGCTGATCCGCAAGTTCAACGAGGCGCTGAACGAGAACCCGGGAGAGCACTTCACCCCGCGCGATGTCGTGCACCTCATGGTCGACCTCATGCTTGCCGGCGATCGCGAGGCGATCGCTTCAGGGCGGGCGATTCGAACGGTCTACGATCCGTGCTGCGGATCGGGCGGCATGTTGACGATCGCCAAGGGGCACATCCGGGACGGCGTCAAAGACGAGGACGACGACAGGCTCCTTGAGGCACCGGTCAACCCGGCGGCGGACATTCACCTGTTCGGCCAAGAGGTGAACCCGGAGACGTTCGCCATCTGCAAGTCCGACCTGTTCATGAAGTCGCGGACCGGTCGCGACGCGGAGAACATCGCGTACGGCAGCACCCTGTCGAGCGATTCCCACGAAGGCATGCCGTTCGACTACCTGATCACCAATCCGCCCTACGGCAAGGACTGGAAGATGGATCAGGAGGCGGTCCGCGAAGAGCACGGGCGAGGCGACGTCGGACGGTTCGGGGCGGGGCTGCCGAGGATCTCCGACGGGCAGCTCCTCTTCCTGCAGCATCTGATCGCCCACATGAAGAAGCCGAGCGAGGGCGGATCGCGCATCGCCATCATCATGAACGGCTCGCCGCTGTTCACCGGCGGGGCCGGATCCGGTGAGTCCGAGATCCGCCGCTGGGTGCTAGAGAACGACTGGCTCGAAGCCCTGGTGGCGCTTCCGGAGCAGCTGTTCTACAACACCGGCATCGCCACCTACGTCTGGGTGCTCACCAACCGCAAGCCGCCGGAGCGCCGGGGCAAGGTCCAGCTGATCGACGCCACGTCGTTCTGGGTGCCGATGCGCAAGAGCCTGGGCGACAAACGCCGGAAGATCCCGCATGAGAAGGCACGAGAGATCCTCTCCATCCTCGAGTCGTTCAAGGAGGGCGAGCACTCGAAGATCTTCCCGACGACGCAGTTTGGCTATCGACGGATCACCGTCGAGCGGCCGCTCCAGCTGAACTTCCAGGCCTCGCCGGAGCGAATCGAGCGACTGAAGCACGAGCGTGCGTTCGCCAAGTTGGCGGAGAGCCGAAAGCGGGATCCCGAAGTGAGAGCCCAGGAAGAAGAGCTCGGCCGCAAGCAGCAGCAGAAGATACTCGCCATGCTTGGCGAGCTCCCCCAGACGCTGTTCAATGACCGGCCATCCTTCGGGAGAGCGCTCAAGGCCGCGGTGTCCGAGCACGGGATCCGGCTTGATGCCTCGCTCAGGAAGTCGATCCTAAGCGCGCTCTCTGAGCGGGACGAGACCGCGGAGATCTGTCGAGACAGGAAAGGCCATCCCGAACCCGATTCCAATCTGCGCGACCACGAGAACGTTCCGCTCTCCGAGCCCGTCGACGACTTCTTCGAGCGGGAAGTGACGCCACACGTGACGGACGCGTGGATCGATGAATCCAAGCGCGATGACAAGGACGGCGAGATTGGTGTCGTCGGCTACGAGATCAACTTCAACCGCTACTTCTACACCTACGAGCCGCCACGACCGCTCGAAGACATCGAGGCCGACATCAAGAAGCTCGAAGGCGAGATCATCGCCATGCTGCGGGAGGTGGCGGGATGAGCTCGAATGCCACGACGCCGAACGAGACACAGCGTGTCCTGGCGCTCATCCAGGAGCTGAAGACGGCTCGCGATCTGATCAAGGCGGGGCTTGGCGAACTCCAAGAGATCCATCTGGGCAATGACTTCTACCACCTGCCGCAGCAGCTTCTCGCCAGCGGCCTGGAGCGCCTACTCAAGTGCTACTTCTGCCTTGTCTATGAAGCGCGCAACGGCTCGTTTCCTGATCTCGCATTCCTGAAGTCGATGGGGCACAGCCTCTCAGATGCTAAACAGAGACTGATCGATGAGTACTTCGACGCGAACGGCCGACCTCTTCTGGTCGACGACCTGGACTTCTTGCGGAGCGACGCGCTGCTCGATGGGGTCATTAACATCCTCTCCGAGTTCGGGAAGATGGCGCGGTACTACAACCTGGATATCGTCGTGGGTAGGCCGAATCCGCCGATCGACCCAAGCACGGAGTGGGAGCGACTCGAGACGAAGATTGAGGACCCTGGTCCCTATCTCACCTCAGGCTCCATCGACGCGCTGTATCGCGACTACTACCCCCGTGTGAATGCGATGATCGTCGGCATGCTGGAGCGGTTCGTACGCGCGGTGTGCATGCAGTTCACACTTGGCGGTCACGGGGGACGCCTCCAACAGCTCTCACCCACGGTCTTCGACTTCATCATGCTGAAGGACTCCGAGTTTGGAGTGACGGACTACCGTCGCTCCGTCGCGCGCAATCAGCAGACCAAGGCGAACTGGTCGAAGCGCAGCAAGGAGGAGGCGCTGAAGAGCAAGTGGCCATCCGCACTTGCAGTTGCCTCGGACTACGGTGACCAGTGGCCCTTCCGAACCGACGAGGTCGTCGTGGAGTGTCGCGACGACATGTTCTGCGTTGTGAGTGTCAAGGGGTACGATTTCGCGCTGAACGGCTCGGCGAAGACGCGCTTCGGCTATCCAGATCCTCACGATTCCGGCGTCGCTATTCTCGGTCGATCGGTTGGCCCGTTCATCGAGCTGGCCTTCTCTCTTGGCAAGGGGGCGGAGAAGTGAAGGCACCGCCGTACGTGAAGTGCAAGGACTCCGGCATCGAGTGGCTCGGCCAGATCCCGGCGCACTGGGATGTGAAGAGGAATGCTCTGCTCTTCGACCAGCGCGACGAACGCGGGTATCCGGATCTTCCGATATTGAACGTGTCGATTGCCAATGGTGTTCGGCTGCGGGAGTTCTCGGACGAGCACATCGAGCAGAAGGCGAGCGACCACGGAGTCTACAAGCGCGCTCTCGCTGGAGACATCGCCTTCAATAAGATGCGCATGTGGCAGGGTGCGGTGGGAGTGGTCCCGGAAGATGGCTTGGTGAGCCCGGATTACACCGTTGCAGTTCCACGAGACGGGGCGTTGCCGCGCTACTTCTCGTACCTGTTCCGAACAGGGCTGCACATGTCGAAGGTCTACTGGGAGTCCCACGGCATCGTGGATGATCGGAATCGCCTCTACTGGGAAGGATTCCGAGACATTGGAGAACCGACGCCTCCTCTGCCTGAACAGCAAGCGATCGCCGACTTCCTCGATCGTGAGACGGCGAACATCGATGCGCTGGTGGAGAAGAAGGAGCGGTTGATCGAGCTGCTGCAGGAGAAGCGCACTGTGCTGATCACCCATGCCGTCACCAAAGGCCTCGATCCCAACGTCCCCATGAAGGACTCCGGCATCGAATGGCTGGGCCAGATCCCTGCGCATTGGGAGGTCCGGAGACTCGGCTACCTTGCAACGGTTCTCCAAACCGGCCCCTTCGGCAGTCAGCTACACTCTGACGAGTACGTGTCCGGCGGAATCCCCGTGATCAACCCTTCGAACATCCGGGGCGGAAAGCTACTTGGCAACAAGGACGCTGCTGTTGACGAGGCAACTTGGGCGCGCCTAGCCCGGCATCATCTGCAAGAGAGTGACATTGTGTTCTCACGAAGGGGTGAACTGGGCAGATGCGCTCTGGTGTCGAAGAGAGAAGAGGGCTGGCTCTGCGGAACAGGCTGCCTCAGAGCATGCCTTCATCAGGGGCGCGCATCACCACCTTTCGTCGTCCGCCTCTTGTCGACGGCGGCAGTGAGTGAATGGCTGTGTTTGCAATCGGTCGGGTCCACCATGGACAACTTGAACACCGAGATTGTCGGCCGAACACCGATCTGCCTACCGCCAGTTGGTGAGCAACAGAACATCGCCACCTTCCTCGATCGCGAGACCGCGAAGATCGACGCGTTGCTCGCCAAGGTCGGTGAAGCCATCGAACGACTGAAGGAATACCGCATCGCGCTCATCTCCGCCGCCGTCACCGGCAAGATCGACGTGCGAGCAGTCTGATGGAGCCGTTTCTGTGGCTAGATGTTGACACTTATCGATAAGTGTATACACTGAGCCACATGACGACGCAGACCGACTCGGATCGAATCCTCGAGCTGGCGAGAACGCGTGGCCTGGTCACCGTGCGTGATGTAGAGGATGCAGGCATCCACACGCACGTGCTGACACGGCTTGTCGGTGAGGGCAAGCTCGAACGAGCAGCACGCGGCCTCTACCGCCTTCCGGATCCGGACTACGAGCTCACCGAGCATCATGGCATCGTGCTCGGAGCTTCCGCAGCTCCCAAAGGCGTTGTCTGTCTCCTCTCTGCCCTCCAATTCCACGAAGTTGGGACACAGCTTCCCCGTCAGCTGTGGATGGCACTCCCCCGCGGAGCGCGTGAGCCGAAACCCGAATACCCGCCGATGCGCTTTGTCCACATGTCGGGCGAGGCATTCACGGCGGGGATCGAGGAACACGTTCTCGAGGGACGGCCGGTCAAGATCTACGACGTGGCCAAGACGGTTGTGGATTGCTTCAAGTTCCGGAACAAGATCGGCATGGATGTCGCGCTGGAGGCGCTGAATGAGAGCTGGCGCGAGCGCAAGCTGGATCTGAACCTCGTGGCGAAGTACGCACGCGTCTGTCGTGTGTGGAACGTGATGCGACCCTACCTGGAGGCGATCACGGCGTGATTGCGACAGAAGGTCTCGCGCACTCCGTTCACACGCGCCTTATCGCAAAGGCCAAGGAGCAAGGCATTGAGGCGCAGCTGTTGCTCGAGCGCTACGCGCTTCACCGGTTCCTGTTCCGCCTCTCGGAATCGAGCCACGCGGATCGATTCCTGCTGAAGGGCGCTCAACTGATGCTGATCTGGATGGGGGAGTCGGCGCGCACGACCCGCGACGCAGACCTTCTTGGGTTTGGCGAGATCACGGACGCCGAGCTCGGGCGCATCATAACGGAGATCTGCGAAGAGCCTGTCGTTGATGACGGGATGGAGTACCTGCCCGACTCGATTCGCATCACCCCCATTCGCGAAGAGACGGCCTACGGCGGACGGCGTGTCAAGTTCCAAGCTCGGCTGGGCAACGCGCGGCTGCCGATCCAGATCGATGTGGGGATCGGCGATGCTGTGTCCCCGGAGCCGCGATGGGTGGAACTCCCGCAGATGCTCGATCTCCCTGCGCCGAGACTGCGCGCCTACCGGCCGGAGACGAGCATTGCCGAGAAGCTGGAGACGATGGTCATGCGCGGACTCATCAACAGCAGGCTGAAGGACTACTTCGACATCCACGTTCTCTCCGCGCACGAAACCTTCGATCTCCAGACGCTTGCAGACGCAATCCGAAGCACGTTTGAGCGGCGGGGAACACTCGTTCCGCCGGGCCTTCCCGAAGGCCTGACGCAGGCATACGTCGATGAGCCCGGCCGTGCCCTCCAATGGCGGGCCTTTCTAGAGAAATCCGGTGCTGCTAACATACGCGATGAGCTTGGATCCATTGTGGAGGCGATGGCGACGTTCCTGGAACCAGCGATAGCTGTGGCACGCGGCGAGGAGATTGGGGCAAGGAGATGGCGGCCCGGCGGCCCGTGGCAATCCAAGGAGGCTGAGTAGCCGTGCCGGAGATCAAGGAGCGGGCGTTCGAGGACGCGATCGTCAACGTGCTGGTGGCGGGGAAGATGGCCAGCGCCTCCGGCGCTGAGGCGAGAGAGCCCTCACCGGGTTTCGGGGAGTTCGTTCCCGGCGGATACGTGCAGCGGCCGATGCAGGACTACGATCGAGGTCTCTGCCTGATCCCCGAAGAGACGATCGACTTCGTCCTCGCGACCCAGCCGAAAACGTGGGAGCGCCTCAAGCAACACTACGGCGACGAGGCCAAGGCGCGGTTCCTTCGACGTCTGGCGAGCGAGATCGAGCGGCGCGGCACGCTCGATGTCCTCCGCAACGGGCTGAAGGATCGAGGCTGCCGGTTCGAGCTCGCGTACTTCAAGCCGTCGACCGGGCTGAACGAGGCGCTGCGCGACCTCTACCAGGCGAACCAGTTCTGCGTCGTCCGGCAACTCCACTACAGCGAGAAGGACGAGAGGAGCCTTGACCTGGCTCTGTTCTTGAACGGCCTCCCCATCTTCACGGCGGAGCTGAAGAACCCGCTCACCGGGCAGACCGTCGAGGACGCGATGCGGCAGTACAAGACCGATCGCGATCCACGAGAGCCGCTTCTCTCCTACGGCCGCTGCCTCGCGCACTTCGCCGTCGACCCGAACCTGGTCTACGTGGCAACGCATCTGCGAGGGGAGAGCACGTTCTTCCTGCCGTTCAACCAGGGCTGGGACCGAGGCGCAGGGAATCCTCCGGTGCCGCCAACGCAGTCCGGCTACGCCACGAGCTACCTGTGGGAGCGGATCTGGTCCCGCGACAGCGTGCTCGATCTGGTACGCCAGTTCATCCACGAAGTCGAGGAGTTCGACGAGGACGGCAACAAGACCGGGCGGCGGTTCATCCTCTTCCCGCGCTATCACCAGCTCGACGCCGTGCGAAGGCTGGTTGCCGACGCGCGGATGCGCGGCACGGGACAGCACTACCTGATCCAGCACTCTGCGGGAAGCGGGAAGAGCTTCACGATCGCGTGGTTGGCGCATCAGCTCTCGACCCTGCATGATGCCGAGGATCGGCGAGTCTTCGATTCGATCATCGTGATTACCGATCGGCGCGTGCTTGACCGTCAGTTGCAGCGCACGGTGTTGCAGTTCGAGCAGACCCTTGGTGTGGTCGAGAACATCGACAAGACGTCACGTCAGCTGAGAGCGGCGTTGGAGAGCCAGAAGACGATCATCGTCACCACGCTTCAGAAGTTCCCGGTGATCGTTCAGGAGATCGGCGCGCTGCCGGGGAGCCGTTTCGCGGTCATCATCGACGAAGCCCACTCGTCGCAGTCCGGCGAAAGCTCAAAGGACCTGAAGGCCGTGTTGACGGGCGGATCGCTCGAGGCGGCGGAGCGAGAGGAGTCGGACGCGGAGACCCCGGAGGAGGAACTGGAAGGCCGCATCCTCAAGGAGATGGAGACGCGCGGACGCCTGCCGAACCTGTCGATGTTCGCGTTCACGGCAACGCCCAAACCCAAGACGCTCGAGATCTTCGGTCAGAGACGGCCCGACGGGCAGTTCGACGCGTACAGCCTCTACAGCATGCGCCAGGCGATCGACGAGGGGTTCATCCTCGACGTTCTTGAGCACTACACGACGTATCAGGCGTACTGGCGTCTGCTGAAGACGATCGAGGACGACCCGCGCTACGATCGCCGGAAGGCGACCTACCTGATGAAGCAGTTCGTTGAGCTTCACCCGCACGCGATCGCTGAGAAGGTGTCGATCATGGTCGAGCACTTCGCGTCGCAGGTCGAGGGCGCGATCGGCGGGAAGGCCAAGGCGATGATCGTCACCCGGTCGAGGCTGCATGCGGTGCGCTACAAGCTTGCCCTGGATCGCTATCTCGAAGAGCACGGCCATCCGTGGCGTGCGCTTGTCGCGTTCTCCGGCACGGTCAACGACACGGGGAAGGCGTACACCGAAGCGGGAATGAACTCCGCGAGCTCGGGGAAGCGGATCGGCGAGCGGCAGACGGCCAAGGAGTTCCGCCGTCCTGAGAACCGGTTCCTTGTGGTGGCGTGCAAGTTCCAGACCGGCTTCGACGAGCCGCTGCTGCACACGATGTATGTGGACAAGAAGCTCGGTGGCGTCAACGCCGTGCAGACGTTGTCGCGGCTCAACCGGACCCATCCGGAGAAGGCCGGCACCGCCGTGCTCGACTTCGCGAACAGCGCCGACACGATCCGTCAGGGGTTCGAGCCGTTCTACGACAAGACGATCCTCTCCGAGGCGACCGATCCGAACCTGCTGTACGAGCTGGAGAAGCAGCTGGCCGACTACGGGGTCTACACGACGGAGGACATCGAAGCGTTCGCCAAGCTCTACTTCGAGCGGGGCGTCTCGCAGGACCGGCTGTATGCGCAGCTGCGCGGGGTGGTGGAGCGCTGCGGCGAACTGACGGCCGACGAGCGACGGGATTTCCGCAGTCAGCTGACGGACTACGCACGGCTGTACGCGTTTCTGTCGCAGATCCTCCCGTTTGCCGACACGGACCTGGAGAAGCTGTACGTCTTTGCACGCAACCTGAGGCGGCTCATCCCCTCGCCTCCGGACGCTCTCCCGCGGGAGGTTCAGCAGAACATCGACATCGACTCCTACCGGATCCAGAAGACGGGTAGCGCCCGGATCGACCTTGAGACGCGGAACGGGAGGCTCCATCCGATGCGCTCGAAGCATCTCCTCGGCCCCGAGGAGGAGGATCTCGAGCCGCTGTCGGCCCTGATCAGAGAACTCAACGAGCGGTTCGGGCTGAACCTTGGCCCCGAGCACCAGGTGACGCTCGAGCAGATGATCGACCGGCTCGACCAGGACAAGGCGCTCGATGCCAGTGCCCGCGTCAACACACGAGAGAACGTGCGGCTCACGTTTGACCACAAGGTCGATGACGTGATCCAGCAGATCGTCGACACCAACTTCGAGCTCTACAAGCGGATCACCGACAACAAGGCGTTCGGTGAGGCGCTGAAGAACCATCTGTTCGATCAGTACCTGCGAACGCATCGCCAGGCGGAAGAGCTGCTCAAGCACCACGAATCGAAGACGCTGGAGTTCAAGTCGACGCTTCGGTGGAACCTACGGGAAGACCGTAGGGATCCGACCAGGGTGACGTTTGCTGTGCTGAAGACGATCGCGGCGTTCCTCAACACCGAGGGCGGCGACCTGCTGATCGGTGTCGCCGATGACAAGTCCGCCGTAGGAGTCGAGGCAGACCGGTTCGAGAGCGTCGACAAGTACCTCCTGCACCTGAGCCACGTGATCGGCGCCGCCCTCGGCGATCGAGCGGGCACCTGCGTCGACGCGCAGATGGAGACCGTGCAAGGAAAGACGATCTGCCTCGTGACCTGCGTGCGGAGCCCAGAGCCGGTCTTCTTCAAGTGGAGAGGCCTCGAAGACCATGAGGACGGCGACCTGTTCGTGCGCAGCGGCGCCCAGACGGTGAAGCTCGAACCGCGAAGCGCCGCCGAGTACATCAAGACGCGCTACGGAGGCGGCAGCTGAACGAGTTTGATGTCACCCGCCATCGGGATCTGATCGCCAGGCTCTCAGGGGCAATGCCCGGCAAGCTGTTCGAGGCAGCGTGCGAGCCGATCGTGCGCGACATCCTAAGGAACCACGAAGGGTTCGCATCGATCGAGAAGGGACCGACGTTCATCGGGACGCCGTTCGGCTGCTTCGGCCGCCGAGACGGCGTGCCGTATGTCAAGGTCCTCGACGGCGTCTACCGGATGCTCTACGACGAGCAGGTCACCCGCTTCTTCACCGGTCACAAAGCCCCGATGGAGCCCATCGTCGAGTGGGTGAAGGGAAGGATGGCTCGAAACGGAATTGCGGTGGCGCAGTACGCGCCTTCTCGCTGAGGGGGCGGGATAGGAGGAGAGGAGATGCTGGAGAGCCACAAGGCGGCGGAGCTGTTCGAGGAGATGGGGGCGGATGAGGCGATCATGAGGGGGTTCTGGTCTCGGTGCAAGCTCAACGCGCACGGGGTGTCGGTGCACCTGGCGAAGCTGGCGCCGGGGGTGCAGAACGCCCATCAGCACGAGTCGCTGTTTGAGCTGGTGATGCTCGTCGACGGCGCGGTGGTCGCCGCCTCGTGGAAGGACGATGGGCGCATCGAGACGTTCGCCCTCAAGGAACAGGGCGACACGGTGGTGTTCCATCCCAAGCAGCCGCACACCCTGATCGTCGAGCGCGACAGCCAGGTGGTGGTCGTCCGATTCGCGGAAGTGGACGTCAACCCCAACGAGCGCACAGCCTTGGATCTCCCGCCGACGCTTGCCGCCGCTCGTGACCGCTTCCTCAGCGACCCGCGAAGCGTCACCGAGGCGGTGTTGAGCTCCGGCAGCAAGGGGGGAGGGGCGTAGGGACTGCAAGGCACCGCGGTGGTGCCCTGCATGAAGCGTTCCGGCGAGAAGGAGAGGCCGAAAAGGAGCGTGCGATGGGCGAGAGAGAGACGACCCTCTGGGGCATCCACGCAGGGCGATCCGGTGAGGCAGACAGCCTGTTTCTGAGGAAGGGTGTTGTCGCTGTCCGCTGGCAGGAGATGGGGAACATCACCGCGATCGGCGGGGATCGGGAGGCGCTGAAGGAGAAGATCGCGGCGACGTACCCGGATGACAAGCCGGGCGCGATCCCGGTGAACGCGGGGCAGCTGTTCCGGTTTGCAAGCGAGATGGCGGTCGGGGATCTGGTGGTCTATCCATCGAGGGTTGATCGCTCCATCCACATCGGCCGCATCCGCAGCGACCACCGCTACGACCCGTCGCTCAGTGCCGAGTACCCCAACGTGCGAGACGTGGAGTGGATCGCCGACTACCCACGCACGCGGTTCTCGCAAGGGGCGCTCTACGAGATCGGCTCGGCGTTGACGCTCTTCCAGGTCAGAAACTACGCCGACGAGTTCCTCGCCGCGCTGGCGGGGGAGGAGCCCACACCGGCGGAGAGCGACGAGGCGTCGGCCGCCATCGTCGCCGAGGAGATCGAAGCGACCACACGGGACTACGTGTTGAAGCGGCTCGCCCGCGAAGCGAAGGGCTATCCGCTCGAGCACTTCGTGGCACACTTGCTCGAAGCCATGGGCTACAAGACGCGGGTGACGCCGGTCGGAGCCGATGCCGGGGTCGATATCATCGCCCACAAGGACGACCTCGGCTTCGAGCCGCCGATCATCAAGGTGCAGGTCAAGGGCACCGAAGGGAGTGTCGGCGATCCTGTGGTCTCGGCGCTGTACGGGAAGGTGGACAACGGCGAGTACGGCTTGCTCGTCACCCTGGGGACGTTCACGAACCAAGCGAAGAGCTTCGCCCGCAACAAGAGCAACCTGCGGCTCATCGACGGCGACGAACTCGTCGACCTCGTGTTCGAGTACTACGAAACCTTCGACTCCAAGTACAAAGGCCTCCTCCCCCTCAAGCACATCTACGTCCCCGAGCCGATTGGAGGGGGGGAGGGGTAGGAAGCGCGGAGGAGCCGAGCGACAGGAGGACGCATGCCGGAAGAGATCAGGTTATGGCGAGTGGGGGAGGGTGACTGCCTGCAAGAGGTTGAAGGCTCCCGTCTCGATCTGGAGGCAAGGCTCGAGCGGTGGCTCGAGGAGGACATCAGCATCCTCTCCCCCGATCTGATAGTCATTGGTCGCCAGGTGGAAACGGACCACGGTGGGGTCATCGATCTCCTCTGCATGGATCCCGATGGGGATCTCGTGATCGTTGAGCTCAAGCGCGACAAGACGCCCCGCGAGATCACGGCGCAGGTCCTCGACTACGC
>Ga0272442_10009493_pt1 | contig 12152 bp, 12 predicted proteins | sample SSMForm2O_FD_200262 | JGI IMG/M metagenome (GOLD analysis project Ga0272442, IMG submission 200262) | Marine sediment archaeal communities from Little Sippewissett salt marsh, Falmouth, MA, United States - SSM-Form-2O | ecosystem: Environmental > Aquatic > Marine > Wetlands > Sediment ... | reverse complement strand
TAATGAAGCCTTAAACTCGTATATATAATTGTGAATTATTCTGTGAACATAATTTTGACACAGTTATTATGAATTTTATTGGTATAGCATACGAGAATCTTTTTATATAGTATATTAAATAGGACCAACAACGAGTTTATAGAAGTCACGACAACGTGCTTCTATTAACTAGGCTGAAGGAATGTCAATTGCCCCAAAAGAGAGGTACACCTAAAACCGTGCTCTTGGCGACGAGGGTCACGCCCAGGATCCGTGATATCGTGGTTCAGATGGCTCACCGGGAAGGCCTGAACGTGTCGGAGTGGCTCCGAAACCTCATCATAGGTGAGCTTAAACGAAACGAGGCGTTGCCCACGCTTCTACGTTCCCCCGACTTTCGGCTGGAGCTAGACGAGGATGAGTGAACGCATATCGACGGGTAACGAGCACCTCGACGTCCTGCTCGACGGCGGGTTTCTACGTAACAGCATGATACTCCTCGCCGGGAACCCGGGGGCAGGCAAGACCATCATTTCCTCCAACTTCATCTACTCGGGGGCCATCGTGGACGACGAGCCGGGGGTATACGCGTGCTTCGCGGAGACTAGGAGAAGGCTCATCAAGGATATGCTGAAGTTCGGGATCGACTTCGAGCCCCTGATGCGTAGGAGGAAGGTCGAGGTGCTGGACCTCTCCATTGGGAGCGAGACGGAGGTTCAGTCGGCGTTGAACCAGATCTTCGAGTCTATAACGACGCTGAGGGCGAAGAGGCTGGTGGTGGACTCCATAGCCGCCATGGCCATGGGGCTCGAGACGGAGTTCGAGAAGAGGCACCTCATAAGGCTCCTCTACCGTTTGATAATAAAGACCGGGTGCACCACCGTGGCCATCACCGACATACCGTGGAACAGCGACAGGATAGGGGAGAGCATCGAGGAGTTCGTCGCCGACGGCATCATATTGATGGAGCACAGCTACGACGAGGCAGGCAGCCTGACCAGGAGGCTCAGGGTGACCAAGATGAGGGGCACCAACCACTCCAGGAAGACGCACCTCTACGCCATCAACGAGAAAGGAATAGACATCAAGATCTAGGTGAATAACTCCAAGCCTTCGATCTCGTCCTTTTTGTTCTTACGGTACTTCAGGTAGACGTATGCGCCCAGCCCGACGGCTATTATCAGTGCGCCGATTATCAGGAGCACGAACAAGTTGAGTTCGAAGCCTAGGATGGATATGGTCAGCTCCCTCCGCTCGGTCTGCACCGTTATCTTGATGTTCTTCTGAACCGTCTCCTTGCCGTACCCCGCCTTCGAGGCCTGCGCCTTGAGGTTCAGCTGCTCGTAGGTCTGGACGATCTGGGCCGTGGCCGTGCCGTTGTCGTCGGTCTCGGTCTCCTCCGCCTTTATCACGCCGCCGAGGGCGCTCCACTTGACCTCAGCGCCCTTTACCGGGTACCCGTAGCTGGTCACGTTGACCTGGGCGGTGAACGTCTGGTTCAGCATGATGGTCTTAGGGGTCTCCAGGGTCATGTTCATCTCCAGCCTCATGGTCTCAACCGTGGTCTCGGAGGGCTCAAGCCCCTGGGTGGCCACGACTATGGTGGCTTCACCGGCCCGCGTCGTGGAGGTGAAAGGCACCGACGTGTAGCTGTCCCCCTTATGGATGGTCGCCGAGACAGGCACCTCCCCCACCGTGGCCGAGGAGCTCAGATACAGGGGTATGTCGCGCTCGGTCTTTATCGGGTAGCCCTCCTCGTCCTGCACCTGTATGGTGATTATCATGTTGGAGGACCCGTCGGCTACAACCGTGTTGGGTACTGTGTAGATCTCCAGTATCTTCGGGACGGCGCCCTGCACCGTGAGTAAGCCTTGCTGGGGGTCGAGGCTTGGGCTGGAGGCCGCTATGGTCGTCTCACCGTTCACGTAGCGTGTCTTCACCTGGCCGGTGGCGTGATAGCCTCCCCTAGGTATGGTCATGGTTCTGTCCACCGTGGCAATGTTGAGGTTCGACGACGTCATGGTCACCACGGTGTCAGTCTCGGCCTCGGCGGGTTTTCCCTCCAAATCCATGAGCTGGACGATGACGGCAGCGTGGCTGCTCTGGTCAGGCAGTAGTATGCTTGGCCCGAAGTAGAGCCTAAGCCCGTCTGGGGCTCCGGTCTCGTTCATGGTGGCTACCACGTCGCTCCCGGGCTCGAAGTTGGACGCATGGGCGAAGACCATGACCTCGCTCGGGGTCTCGCTGTTTATGGTGAAGGGTACCTCGACGTAGTTGGTTCCCTTCTCTATGATAACCGTTTCCTGGAGGGTGAGGATGGTCTCGTTCGACGATGACAGGACGACGTTCACGTCCAGCAGGGAATTGTAGGGGTTGCCTTCGAGGTCCAGCATCTGGATGACGGCGCGGCCTTGTACGTCCTCCACAGCAGGCATGATGTCGGGGACGGCGTAAACCCTCAGCTGGGCGTCGAAGTCGGACCTCACAGCCTGAATGATGGCCTCGTCGGTGGTGAACCCGGCGGCCGTCGCGGTGATCACGGACATGCCCGAGTTATAAGAGGCGTTGAATGCCGCCTTGGCGTATGATCTGCCGGCGGGCACGACGACGCTCTCATCCACGAGCCCGACGTCCAGGTTCGAGGATGCGAGGTAGACGGTCACGTCCCGCTGAGCTATGTACGGGTAACCGTTATCCGTTTCCAGCTGTACCACCACGACCTCGTGGTTCTCGCCGTCGGCGGTGATTATCGGCGGGGATAGCTCAAGGTTGAGCGCCGGCGACTCGGACGCCTCCGCCAGGGTGGCCTGAGACATGACGATCATCGTCATCGCGAGCAGCAGAGCCATCGCTAACCTTCGTTGAAATCTAGTTGTTCTATACAAATTGGTCACCGTTACTCTTCTTCTTATGGAGCTGCCGTGAAAAACTTTTTACCTTCCCTATCGCCTCGGAGAGAGCCTTCTGCAGATCGAAGTCGTCTGTCTCCGACAGCAGCTCCGTCAGGTGCTCTATATCCTCCTCGTAGTCGTCCAGATCCTCGTCCGCCTCGAGTATAACGCAGAGGATCTTGTTCCCTTTCCTGCCTATGATCCCTAGCTTGGTGCCGTTGAACTGGACGAGCAACCGTTTCTCAGCCCTGTCCAGGTTCCTGTAGAGGCCCATGATGGATCTGAGGTTGGCGTCAGTCAGCATGGGGGGCAGCTTAAAGTCTCCCGGTATCTTGGTGACTTTGACGCCTACCTTCCTCTGCTCTATGAGGAGCAGGGGGTGAACCTTCTTCGAAGCCCCATCTTCAGCGGGATACGCCTCTAAATCCTCTTCGAGATTGATTAGGTCCAGAGCCTCCTGTGGCAGGTTCACCGACTTCGCCGTCGATAGCTGGCTCACTAGCTCCCTCCTGCGTTTTATGTAGTCCTCCGCGTCTATGCCGTCGTTTATGAACGCGGAGTCGAGCTCGTGGAGGCGTTGATATGTCTCCACATCACCTACAACCGCTTCGGGGACGGTGAACTCTATCATGGGTGGCTCAGCCTTTGCCTGGGGTTTGGGCTGGGTCACGGGGGTTACTTGCTGATAGGCCTGGGCTGCTCTCTGAACGGTTATAGCCTCTGGTACGACCTGTACGCCTGTGAGGGCCTGTATCTCGGCGCTCGTCTTCCACGCGTCGATGCAGAGCCTGCAGACGTCCAACGGGATCTCGTCGACGTCCACGGGGCACGGCCTGGTGGATATGAACGCGCATCTTCTACCGCTGCTTATCCCCCACCCCTCCCAGGGTCTCCATGATGTTGGGCCAGAACAGGTAGATGACGAGCACCGCCACGAGGGTAGTCAGGCCGGCCGGGGTCTGCATCCAGAGGAAGTAGCTGCCTACGCCTTTGAGCATGTATGTCTGTCTTCCGATTACATCGCTGGTGGTGACAGTCCAGGGGTCTACGGATGGGTTGTTGTCGCCCTTGGTCTTGAAGTATATCTCGTTGGTCTCGTAGATGATCTTTATTATTCTATGGGTAACCAGCGTGCTTGATATGAACCTTGGAGGAGGCCTAAAGGTTATGATATCTCCTTCTTCTAAGTCTAGGGGGGCAACACCTTTTACGTATATCAGGTCGCCTGCGTTTAAAACGGGCTCCATGCTTCCTGTGGTGACTACCATGAGCGGGGTCCAGTTGTTGCTTATGAAGGCTATTCCCATATAGGTCTCGATTATGAGGGTGATCAGCATCAAGGTCTTTATGGTGTCAAGCATCTGTTTATCGGTCAAGCCAAGCCTCTCGTTAAGAGGCGTCTTTTCCTCATATTCTAGTTCCTCCTGCTCTGCCCCTCCAAAGAAATTAAATGCTTCATCAACCTGAGGGCCACGGGACTCTATGCTTAGTACATTGCCCTGGCCGTTTCTGACCAAGACGAGTTTAGGTTCAGATTCGGCGGCGGCTCCGAAGCTCGTGATGGCGTCGATGCCGAGGTAGAAGAGGCCGCCAACGATGGCTCCGTTGAGTCCTAGGAAGGGGACCATCTGGATTAGAGGCATGTTTCCGCGGAAGATCATCAGGGCCATGAAAGCGGCTACCGTTGTAGCGCTTGCTAGGCTCACGACGCTGAAGACCTTCGCGGAGTTCATCTTTCACACTTTTCAGGGGGTTCTTATGCGTCGACGATTGAGATGAACATCGACTCGATGTCCTCGAAGTATCCGGTGGTGTAGTCTTGTCCGGTTATTACCAGGTTTATGGAGGTGCTGGTCAGGCTGGTGACTTCGATTACACCGTTGACGATGTTCGCTGTGGCTCCCACTGCGCTCACACTGGAGGGCGTCGCGGCGGGGCTTCCGTCATCGTCTATGATATCGATGTAGAGCTCGCAGCTCGTTGATGAAGTGGTTATGAGTAACCTGATGTCGCTGCTTTCGGTGCCGCCTTTCGGCAGGGTTCTTATCTTGGTTATGGTCGAGGTTGACGCCGTGCCATCTACTTCGTAGAAGTTGGGCACTATGTCTTTTTCGGTGTCTGGATCGATGGTGAAGGCCATCGTGGATACTACTCCGAATCCCATGATTAGCAGGATTGCTAATACATATTTCCGGTTCATTTTCGTTCAAACATCTATCATGCCTTAGATTCTATGAAGGTTATTCATAGATGTCTGTTTACCAATAATTATACAAACGTAAACATTGGTATAACGAAAGTAAACCAATAGGAAAATTAACACATAAATATAAAAACCCAATTGAATAGATCTTTATTTTTAAAGAATTATGTATAAGTACGTTGTTAGATTTTCATTGTAGCAATAAAAAAAATTAGTTTTCGACTACGTCGACGCTTGCTTGCAGTATCTCTGTGTTGGTGTATAAGCTGGTTAGCTCTATCTCGATCCATATCAGTGCGGTGTTACCTGAAGTTGGCGTAATTGAGAATGTGATCTCTCCTAGGTCTGCGTTAAGGGTGGGGCTTGCAACCGATGTCCAAGTTCCCGTTCCTGTGACTTTGTATTCAGCCGTGGCGCTTGCAAGGTTAACAGGGTCATAGCTGGAGTCGAGGAAGATGAACGTACAATCAAGATCATCATCCGAGTTATCTCTGCTTTCAGATGTTTTAATGAGGAATCGTATTGCGTTCTCGTCTCTTGCACCGTTGTCGTCTCCGTCTCCAGGGAGTACGATTATCCTTGTGATGTCGTTGTCTGCCTCAGATTCAATTAGTACGGGGTTAGGCACTACGCCGGTTGCGCTGTTAAATGTGAAGGCAAGCGTCGATATTATTCCTAGTCCCAGCAGTAGAACTACTGTTACTATGTACCTTCGTCTCATTGTAGGCAACTCATAATATATATCACCATTACATTAATTTCATCCATAAATGAGTGTTGACATTTAGTTACTCTAAGGTTAACACTTCGTATAACATGAGTATACAATTAAATGCATTAACACTTTTATATAAATCCCAGGAATGTGAATAATTGAAATTGTTATAAAAAGACATATGATTAACCTATAAAAGCCATGCACCTAATAAAATATCTTGAACATTTTCCCACAAATAATGATAATCTATGTCATTTCCACCCGAAGATAAGAACATCACTCGCAGGGGTTTGTATTTCATAGCCTTCCTTAATTGAAGCTGCTTGGAAGATTAATTCGATAATAACTACTAGGGGGTAACCCGGTGTTTTTATTATAATCTACTTAGAAATCGAAGTCGAATTCCTCGTCTTCCTCGGCCTCTCCCTCTGGGATTTCCTCTACTTCCTTGCCTTTGCCTCCGAGGTAGCCACGTTTCCGCGCCAGATACAGCCCCCCGCCTATGGAGCCCCCGAGGGCGGCGCCGACGCCGTACACGTAGGGGGGCTTGAACATGGTGGTCTGGAGGTCGCCCAGCCGTTTTGCGATGGTGGGTCTCCCCACCTCCAGGTGCTCGAAGGGGCTTCTGCTGCCCGCCGTGTATATGCCGTCCGGCTTCACCTCCGCCTGCAGGGTCCAGTCCCCAGAGTGCTCCGGCGTGAAAACCGTTAGATAAGCCCCGTCGCTCCTCGTGATGGCCAGCAGCGTCGTCTGGTTTCCTTCGCAGTTGGCGTATATGTATACCTCGTACCCGGCCCGCGCCTCGCTGAAGGCGCCTGTAAGGTTGACGCTGCTGCCGAGCCCTATCTCGCTGGCGCTCAGGTTCAGCGAAAGGGAGGTCTGCTTCCGCTCCACACGGAAGGTCTCCTTGTTTGATGTTGCTGGGCGGTAAGATAGGTCTCCAGCGAAAACGGCCTCCGCCGTCCATGCGCCCAGATTGTTGGGCATGAACACGTGGGTGAACGCCCCTTCGGCGTCGGTGTTCAAATCGTAGCCCGTGACCTTGTTCCCTAGAGCATATTTCACCTTGACCTTCCCTGGCTGTGACAGCGTGCCAGCGAGAGTGACCGTCTCTCCGCCCAGTATCTTGGACTCTTCGACGGCTATGGAGATGTCTGAGCTCGTCCTCACGCCGATGCTGTCGGAGTGTTTAGCCGTGTTCCCCATGACATCCGTGGCCTCCCATCGGTAGTCTATCACGGTGCCCCCGTCCTGGCCGGGGATCGTGCCGTTGTAAAGGTCTGTCTTCGAGGTGTAGGGCGCCATGCTCCACGTCTTGCCGCCGTCCACGGAGTAGTGTAGGTCCACCTGGGTGATCTCAGAGTCGTCAAAGATCCTGCATTTGACCACGGCGTCGGTGTCGCCCTCTATGTCCACGGGGGACCCGGCGTCGGTGATGACCGGCTTGGTGAAGTCGGTCTGTACCATGAACCTGAGGGTGCCGTTGCAGTACTCGGACATGAGCAGCAGGTGGTAGAGGAGAGGGTTGCTGATGGGCTGCCTGTAGTCTATGAGCATGTCGTCGCCGCTGTGCTCGCAGCTGGCCGAGGCGTTGAGGTGCCTGAAGCCCTGGGGGTCGTTGTTGAAGCCGCCGTATACCCCGCTGCGGTTGGCGTATAGTCCGGATTCCCATGGCGCCATTACCCCCATGATCTTTCTGCCTTTATCCTTGGCGGGGTTTGCCATGGTGTAGAGCCTGACCTCGTACATGTCCAGTGTGTCGGGCACCTCTATGATTATCTTGAGGCGCCGGGCGGAGGACTCGAACTCGTAGACCCAGTCGGAGTCGTACAGGAACTCGTCCTCGACGGGCTCCTGGAGAAACCTGGTGTACCACCTGTCGGGCTCTATGTGCTCGACCACCATCAGTGTGGCGTTCTCCGCCGCCTCGCTCTCGTTTGGGTCGTTCCTCACCGTCAAGTAGTAGTTGCCAGACTCGCTGGGGGTGAAGTACCTTCCCATGCCGTCGTTGCTCACCTGCTCAGGGTAGCCGGCGGCCTCCGTGTGGCTGGAGAGGAACAGCGGCTCGTCCTCCGTCTCATTGTAGAGGAATATGTCGTAGTCTGTGAGGTGCCTCGTCAGGTTGGCGTACTCGCCGATGAGGTATATGTGGTACGTGTGGCCGCCCTCCAGCGTGTAGTTGTAGGTGACCACGTCCCCCGGCAGGGTGAAGTTGAGCCCCAGCGCCTGGGGGTACCCGGGCTTGATGACGTCGATCCACTCGCCGTCGAACGCATAGTCCGGTGCGGCCGATGCGCCGACCATGCTGAAAGCCCAGGCTACTGATAGAAACAAGAGCACTAGCTGTAGGGCCTGGTTTAGCCTTTCTCTGCGTGGCTGCATCGGGGACACTCTTGGTTTGATGGTTCTTCCAGTGCCCATCAGGTTAAAGTGATTATGAACGAGTGATCAGTTACAGGATTCGTCGTTCAGCCCACGCGATAGTATTTATCAGTATATAGAACTTCATGACAGCTTTTTTATAGTAAATGCAAGTAATTGCTTAACTGACTTTCTCCAACCAATTTTTGCCGCGGTAGAAGCAATTTTCCATGGGGTTTATCATCCATTGCGCCCCCAGGATCTAGCCTACCAGCATCCATGGTCATCATTCTTTATCGTTGGATGACATAAACCCGTTTTGACCATCCTAAGATTTTTATAGATATGATTAGATCCTTGCCTCCATGGGCAAACTGTTATTGTCACTAGACGACGAGACGGATAAGAGGTTCCGCGAAATCGTGGCAAGGCTTTACGGCAACAAGAAGGGGGCCCTGAGCATCGCGGGTGAGCAGGCGATCAGGGAGTGGAACCAGCGAAACGACGTGCAGCTCAGGTTCTAGGGATCAACGGTAAAACCACATATTTGAAGATATAGTAGTTTATCCACGTATATCTTTATATATTCTTTTTCTCGGGGTTTAACGCCGATGCACAGACCCGACACTAGATTAAAGCCAAGAAACGGAAATCCTTCGCCTAAACACTAGAGCACCGCCAAGCAGTAACCATATAATCTCGCCGAACCCTTTCTCCATGAACCGAGTTGTCCTTCATAGCCGTGGACATAGGGGCCACCAATATCCGTGTAGCCTCAGGCAACAGGGAAGGCATGGACTAGAAGACGGTCGAGGCCACCGACAGGGTGAACGGCCCCGCAGGTGTGTCCACGCAGATTATCAGGATGATCATGGAGCTGATGGATACTCCTAGAGCCATAGGCGTGGGCTCCATCGGCCCCATGGATCTGGGGAGAGGCGTGATAACGAACACCCCCAACTACCTCTTCAACGAGATGCCCGTTGTCGGGCCCCTCCGAGAGAAGTTCGCTGTCCCGGTGAAGATGGTCAACGACTGCGCCGCCGGGGTCCTCGGGGAGCACTTCTACGGCGCCGGCAGAGGCATCGACAACCTGTTCTACGTCACGTTCAGCACGGGCCTCGGCGGCGGCGCCATGGTAGACGGCCACTTGCTGGGGGGCAAGGATGGTAATGCCGTGGAGATAGGCCACCTAACCATCGACCCCGAGAGCGATATGATGTGCGGCTGCGGCTGCCCGGGCCACTGGGAGGCCTACTGCGGCGGCATGAACATACCGAGGTTCACCCGGACGCTCCTGAGAAAAGATAAGTGGGACAACAGCCTCCTAGCCGTCCTCTGCGGCGGCGACGCCGAGGCGATCACCACGGAGATGGTGTTCGACGCGGCCAGGCAGGGAGACGAGGCGGCTCTCCGGGTGGTAGACGAGATAGGCAAGATAAACGCCGTCGGGGTGGCCGACGTCGTGAACGCCTACGACCCCGAGCTGATAACCGTCGGAGGCAGCGTGGCCCTCAACAACCCCGAGCTGATACTAGAGCCCATACAGCGCCACGTAGCCAGGCACGTCATCAACAGGCTGCCCGAGATAAAGATAACGCCCCTCGGGGAAGACATAGTCCTCTACGGGGCCCTCGCGCTGGCGTTGAAGGCGGAATAAACTAATCTACCTCCACGCCAAACGTATGGTATGTCCAAGTTCTCAGATGAATCAAGGTCCACACTTGACGGGATAGCCGCGGAGGCCATGGAGAAGGCCCACGCGCCGGGGGTGAGCGTGGCCCTCCTCAGGGACGGGGAGATGGTCTACAGGAGGGGCTACGGCTCCCGGGACGTGGAGAGGAGCCTCCCGGCGACGCCTGACACCCTCTACGGGATTGGGAGCTGCACCAAGTCGTTCATATGCCTGGCCGTGATGCAGCTCGTAGAGGAGGGGAAGCTGGAGGTATCCGATCCGGTGCGGGACTACCTGCCGCTGGGGATTGGGTTCGGTGACAGCCCCATCACCGTGCATCACCTCATGTCTCACAGCTCCGGGGTGCCGAGCCTCGGCACGGCCAACATACTCATCGAGCGGATGAGCCTCGGGGAGGGCTGGATACCCCTCACGAGCGAGTCGGACTTCTACGGTTACATGAACGCGGCCTGCGGCGAGGTGGACGCTAGGCCGGGCGAGAAGTACTTCTACCTCAACGCCGGGTTCACCCTGCTCGGTCTCCTGGTGGAGAAGATCAGCGGACAGGGGCTGGAGGAGTACCTCAGGAGGCGCGTATTCGAGCCCCTGGGCATGGATCGGACGACGCTGATGCGTGAACGGTTCGAGTCGGACGGCGACACGATGACGGCGTACTGGAAGGAGCCGGACGGCAAGCAGAGGGCCACGGTTCACCCTTTCCACCCCCTCATATACGCGCCCGGCGGAATACTGAGCTCCGTCGTCGAGCTGTCGAGCTACTTGTCGATGTACCTCCAGGTAGGCGGAGAGGCCGTCCTCGGTGAGGACCTGTTGAATGAGATGCTCAAGTCCCACACGAGGCGCCCCGATAACGTGTTCGGGAGAAACAGCTACGGCTATGGCTGGGGGGTCATGGATTTCCTGGGGCACGAGCTGGTGGTTCACACGGGCTCCACGGGCGTTTCCGCAGCGTTCCAGGGTTTCATCCCTGACCTCGGTGTTGGGGTGGCTTACCTGAGCAACACTGGGTACTGGGGCAGTTCCATACCCCACGCGGCCCTGGCGCTGCTCATGGACAGGGAACCGTTGTGTGATGTGCCTTACCTCGCCCAGTGGATGCACTGGAAGAGGCTGACGGGCACCTACTCGTCGTACCGTGATGTATTCAAGGTGGAGGTGGAGCAGAAGGGGGCCACGCTCGTGGGCACGGCCAAGAGCGGGATGGGGGAACAGACGGTGCCGCTGATACCCGTCTCTGATGATCCCTGCTGCAGCGAGTTCTGGGTGTACGGCAGCGAGACGGGGAGGATGAAGGTCTGGTTCGAGCTCGACGAAGAGGAGTGCAGGCTGTACTACGAGAGGTGGGTCCTCAGGAAGCCCCTCTAGGAGTCTTTCGTCATGGCGACGCCGTTGGCGTCGTCCCTGTACTGTATGAGCTCGCCGCCGTTCAGGTAGAAGACCAGGCCCAGGTCGGCCTCCCTGACGACGCTGCAGTCGAGTTCCACGTCGCCGTGCCTCAGCTTGGAGGTCTCTCTGTCCACTGTGAGGGTGAGCCTCGCCGCCGATCCTCTCTGGGGTATGAACGCGTCGAATATGTACCTCTTCTCGGGGGTGAGGGCTGTGGACTGGAAAAGTATCTCCCAGTACCCCGGCATCTGGTTCTCTATCAACAGGGCCCCCTCGGGCACCTCCTCGGTGAGCTCCACGGCGTCGCCGTCTGAGATCACGGTGACCACGGCCTCGCCTTGGGTGAACGCGGCTTGTATCCGGGTTGGTTTGTCTTCCACGGTGGCGTTCAACTCGTAGCTCAGGGGCCTGTAGAGGTGGTCGAAGACGTACTCTGCGTGGAGCAGCAGGAGCTCGCCCTTGTACGTGACGTCCGTGGTGGAGACCATGGTGTACTCCGTTGAATTCCCGGTTCCCTCTCTGCCCGTGACGGTGTAGCTGTGGGTGCCCACCCGCTGGCCCTCCCTGTGGAGGCCATACACGTGTTCTTGGCCGAGTTGGAGCTCGGGGAGGGTCACCGTGATCGTCGTCTCGGGGTACCGAGTGTCCAGGTAGAGCTCGACGAGGAAGGAGGCGCCTAGTATGAGCGCTACTCCTGCTAGTATCCACTGGCGCCTCAACTCGGTTCAATGGTATTGGTGGTCGCTGGTGTTTAAAGGTAAGCCGAAAACTGGGGGGTTAGGGGGTGTAGGTCTGGAGGGCGTTCCTGAGGTTGTCGGCGGCTATAGTGAGCTTGATCTTGAGGAACTGGAGCTCCTTCAGGTACCTTTCCCTGAGTTCTAGCCGGTTTTCCACCATCATGCTGGTGTTGGCTGGGTG
>Ga0272442_10009491_pt1 | contig 12154 bp, 9 predicted proteins | sample SSMForm2O_FD_200262 | JGI IMG/M metagenome (GOLD analysis project Ga0272442, IMG submission 200262) | Marine sediment archaeal communities from Little Sippewissett salt marsh, Falmouth, MA, United States - SSM-Form-2O | ecosystem: Environmental > Aquatic > Marine > Wetlands > Sediment ... | reverse complement strand
GCGGATGCCGTCGTCGCTGGCGGGATAGAACGTGTACTTGCCCGCCCGCGGCGCGACGACCAGGCCGGTCCAGCGGATGGAGAGGTTCTCGCTCCGACCGTCGGGGCAGGGGCTCTTGCCGTTTTCGATGGCGATGCTCTGATCGATGCGATGGAAGAGGAGCTTCTGGAACTCCGTGCCGGCGTAGTAGTGTCCGCGGAGTCCCTTCTGGACGAGGCCGAGCAGTGGGACGATTGCCGCGGCGGCCTTGGCCTCGGCGGGATCGGTGGACGCGACGGCCTGGCGGACTTTGCGGCGGAGGGCCTCGGCTTCGCCGGCCGAGCCGGCGAGTCGGTCGAAGGCCTTCGCGTCGCCGCCGGCGAGGCGGGCGTAGGCCGTCGCCAGGACGGTGTGGGCCTCGGGGTCCTTGGCGATCGGCTGGCCCCGGACGCTCCGGACGAGTCCGGCGACGGCGGCGGGGGGGATGTGCTCGCCGAGTTGGGCCAGGCCGCGAAGCAGCACGGGCCTCAACGCGTCGCCCGCGCCGGCGTCGAGTCGTTGCCAGAAGACCTCGCCGGCCTGTGCGTCGCCGAGCCGGGCCAGGATGTCGGCGGCCCGGGCGGCGACGTTTTCCGGGCCGGTTCGCACGGCCTTGCGGAGCAGGACGGTCCCGATGGGGCCGGCGTTGGCGAGGGTGCTGGCGGCGATCTGGACGGCCTCGACCGTCTCGCTGTCGAGCAGCAGGACGGCCTGGCCCAGCGTGGCGGCCTGACGCTTCTCGGTTCGCAGCCGGCCCAGGAGCCGGCGAAGTCGCTCGGCCCGCGGGTGCCCGGCGAAGGCCGACCGCCCGTCCATGGCAAGCTTCCATGCCTGAGAGAATTCCCCGCGCTTCTCCAGCGCGAGAATCCGGTCGATCAACTCGTCGAGCGCTCGCGTCTCGGCCGGTCGGCTCCCGGCCGGTCGCGTCGCCGGTCGGCTCTCGGGGCGCGTCTGGGGCCGCGTCGCCGGTTGGCTCGCGGCCGGGGCGGGGGCCGGTTTCGTGCGGGCGGCTTGGCGGCTGGCCGGGCGGCGCGGCGCGGGGGGGCGGTCGGGCGTGCAGCCCGGCCAGGCCGCTGCGCAGCACAACACGACGACGAGTTGTTTGGGAGTGTCCATCGCCTTGGGCTCCCGGGGTCGGGGGGCACTCTATAGCCCGAGTTCCCCGGCCGTTGGGAACGTCCGACAGGAGGCCAACGGTTCGGCGAGCCGACGGCAGGCGACGGCCGAACGTACCTCAGCCCCCTTCGCCGACGCGGGAACTCAAGCCCCGTCGCCCGGCCAGGACACGACTGCGGCGTCGGATCCACCCGGTGCTCGGGCCTCCACGCCGCGTGGCGGTCCGGTCAGCGTCGCGGGCGTGCTTCGTTGACGACCAGCTTCCGCCCGTCCATCTCGTTGCCGTTGAGGGCTTCCATGGCGGCGCGGGCCTCGTCGTCGTTTGCCATCTCGACAAACCCGAAGCCGCGCGACCGGCCGGTCTCCCGATCCGTAATGACCTTGGCACGCTCTACCTCGCCGTGGGACGAGAAGATCGCCTCCAGTTCCGGGTCCGCGATGTTGTACGGGAGATTACCGACATAGATATTCATCATGACACCACTCCGCACGGCCGGCCCGCATGCCACCGGGCCAATGCCCGATGCGGCCGCACCGCAATCCGTGAAACGCAAAGACCATTCTCTGCTTGGGCGTCTATCCTCCCCAGACCCGCAAGCAAAGTCAAACCGAATTTTGCCCCAGAGTGATCCTTCGTGCGCGAGCACGAATCTGGCCAAGAGCCCCTCGCCCGGTCACGCGCGAACGGACAGGCGGAAGACGGTCGTCTGGCGATACGTTTGCCCGGGGGACAGGATCGTGGAAGGGAACTCCGGGCGGTTGGGCGAGTCCGGGAAGTGCTGCGTCTCGAGGCACAGCGCCCCGCGGTGGACGTAGGTTCGCCCGCCCTTGCCGACCAGGTGGCCGTCCAGGAAGTTGCCCGAGTAGAACTGGACGCCCGGCTCGGTCGTGAGCACCTCGAGGACGCGCCCGGTGGTCGGCTCGTGGACGCGGGCGGCCAGGGCCAACGAGCCGTCGGAGCTCCTCAGCACCCAGTTGTGGTCGTAGCCCCCGCCGAGCGTCAACTGCTCGTCGTCGGCGTCGATCCGCTCGCCGATGGCCACCGGGTGGGTGAAGTCCATCGGCGTGTCCTTGACGCTCCGCAGCTCGCCCGTCGGGATCAGCGTCGCGTTCACGGGCGTGAAGTGGTCGGCCTCGATCATGATCTCGTGGGCGAGGTTGTTGCCCACCCCCGCGCCGGCCAGGTTGAAGTACGAGTGGTTCGTCAGGTTCACGACCGTTCTCTTGTCGGTTTCGGCCGTGTAGTCGATCCGCAGCTCGTCGGCGTCGGTCCACGTGTAGACGACCTTTACGGACAGGGCGCCGGGGTATCCCTCCTCGCCATCGGCGCTGAGGTACTCGAGCTCGATCGCGTCGGCGCCGTCGCCCTCGACCGCCCGGGCCCGCCAGACGACCTTGTCGAAGCCCGTCGAGCCGCCGTGGAGGCTGTTGGGCCCGTCGTTGGCGGCCAGCGAGTACTTCTTCGAGTCGAGCGTAAACGCCGCGCCCCCGATGCGGTTGCCGTACCGCCCGACGATCGCGCCGAAGTACGGCGTCTCGGCGATGTACTCCGCGAGCGTCTCGAAGCCGAGCACGACGTCGTCGAGCTTGCCCGCCCGGTCGCGGGCCGTCAGCGAGACGACGATCCCGCCGTAGTTGGTGATCTTGACCTGCCGGCCGGCGGCGTTGGTCAGCGTGAAGAGGGCGACGGCCTGGCCGTCGGGCGCCTGGCCGAACGGTTCTGTCGCGATGCTCATGGGTTCTTCCTTTCTCGAATCGGTGGCGCGAGAGTGTAGCACGCGCTAGCGCCGAGGTCTACGGCGGGTGGCTGGCGGACGGAGGCGTCGTCGATCTGGAAGAACGCCTCGCAGGCGAAGCCGAACAGGCCGGCGACCAGGTTGGACGGGAAGACCTGCACGCGCGTATTCAGGTCTCGGACGTTGGCGTTGTAGAACCGCCGGGCGGCCTGGATGCGGTCCTCCGTATTGCTCAGTTCGTCCTGGAGCTGGAGGAAGTTCCGGCTGGCCTTGAGATCGGGGTAGCCCTCGGCGACCGCGAAGAGTTGGCGCATCGCGCCGACGAGGGCGTTTTCGTCGACGGCCTGGTCGGCGGGCGAGCCGGTCGAGGCGGCGGCACGGTTTCTCGCGGCGATCACCGCCTCGAGCACCTCCCGCTCGTGGGCCGCGTAGCCCTTGACCGTCTCGACGAGGTTGGGGATCAGCGTGTAGCGGCGCTTCAGCTCGGTGTCCACGTCCGACCACGACTCCCGGCAATGCTGGCGGAGGCGGACCAGCGCGTTATAGTTGCCGGCCAGGAAGATCAGGGCCAGCAGGGCGATCACGCCGGCGACAATCAGGCCGGGCATGGGCGGTTCCTATCGGTCACGTGCCGTCGGCCTGCTGGCGAACGAGGTATTCCGGCAAGCCATCGAGGATCCCCTCGGCCAGGCCCACCGCCGCGGTGAACTCGCCGACCGAGAACGTCCGCCTATCGTACACGATCGCGTGGGCGTGGTCGAACTCGATACTGTACCGCGGGCCGGCCAGCAGCAGCTCCATCGTCCGCGCGTGGATCACGTCGTAGGCCCACTTGCGGTCGGGGCTCTTGACGTAGAACTCGCGGCTGAACTCGGCCGACTCGAAGTCGATGTCGTCGAAGCCGAGGAAGCCCGCCATCTTGTCGAAGAGCCCCTCGGGGCGGATCACCAGCGGCTTGAGCGGCAAGGTCGCCGCCAGGATCGCGCCGGAGAAGTGGTGCGTTCGGCGGTTCTTGCCCGAGCCGGTCACGTAGCGGTAGTCGAACAGCAGGCAGTCGCGCCCGTTCCAGTCGCCGTAGATGCGGTTGTAGGCGTAGCGTCCGCGCCCGCGACGGAGGCAGTCGAAGGTCGGGAAGCGTCCGTCCAGGCCGGCGTACTTGCCCGGGTCGAACAGCATCCCCCGCGAGCGGGCGAAGGCCGCCAGGGCCTTGCGACGCGCCTGCTGCTGGAGGTACGCGAAGACCATCCCCACGACAGCCAGCGCGACGAACAGCACGATGAGCAGCGGGGCAATTTCAGGCATCATGTGGCCTCGGAGAAACGCCAAGCGCCCCGGAGCGGGGCGACGGTCATTATCCCCCCGTGGGCCGAGGCGTCAACCTCCGTGTGGGGGAACGGGGGATGGGCGTCGGAGCCCACGGGGCGCGAGCCGCGGGCCTTGTGGACGTGCGCGCGAGCGCGCAGAGGAGGGGGGGTCACTTGGGCGACGGCGCGGGCCTTGTGGTGGGCTTGTCGCGCTCGGCCGTTTCCTTCTCGACGATATCGCTCGTCTTGCCGAAGTTCGGCGTGCGGGCCTTCTCCTCGGTCAGCGGGGCCTTCTGGCGAGGGTCCTTGTAGAGGTAGACGTTGTCCCACTTGTATTCACCCGGCGGCCAGTAGCAGTAGACCTGGAGCTGGAGCCACTCGACGTTGGCGGGCAGGCCGCCGCGCGGCGGGACCGGGGCGGCCAGGTGGTTCCACTGATTGCCCTTGCCCCGGCAGTTGAGGTACCACCGGTAGCACTCGCGGAGGAAGAGCTTGGGCTCTTTCTTGGCGGCCTGGGCGATCAGCTTCTTCCGCCGGGCCTCGGGCATCTCGGCGAACTGCTTGGGGGTGATGCCGATGCGGGCCATCACGCCTTCCGGCAGGCCGTCCAGGGCAAACTCGGTGGTCTTGAAGCCCTTGAGGAAGACCTTCGCGCCGGGGTGGGTGAAGTCAGCCATCAGCCAGTACCGCTGGCCCGGCGTGGCGCGGATCAACTCGCTCTTGAAGTGGACGCCCTCGAAGCCGGCCAGTCCGCCCATGCTGGTATCTCGCCCGATTTGGGGCGGGTTCTTCGGGCTGGCCTTGCCCATGCGGATCGCGCGGATGTAGTTGATGTACGGCCAGCGCTGGAGGTCCGTCCGGACGCGGAGGATCTTGCCTCGCCCGCTGTCGCCGGGCTCGATGAAGCTGGCGACGCGGTCCGGCTCCTGCCAGCCGAGCCGACCGGCGTCGAAGTTCCCGTTGACGTTCAGGGCCTTGGCGAACGTCTTGGGCTCGTCCTCGTCGCCGTACTCGGGGGGGACCCACTCGGCCAGGCCGGTGATCGCCTCGACCGCGGCCTTGCTGACCACCGCCTCCGGGCGCTGCGTGGCGTCCTGGAACTGCTTGCGCCAGACCTTCGCCTTGCCGCCGCCCCGCACGTCGATGCCGCACAGGTCCAGCCGAACGGACGCGCCGTTCTTGACCACCGTGCCGTAGGCCGCAATGTCCACCGCCAGTCGCGCGCCCATGTCCTTGACGACCTTGGCCGAGTCCGTCGTCACCGCCAGGGGCTCGGACAGCTCAGCCGTCGTCAGGCGGTCGATGACCTTCAGGTTCTTGTGGCGTGCAAGGCGCATGCGGATCGCGTTGGCGAGCTTGCGGCCATACTCGGCGTTGCCCTCGCAGAGGAAGTCGAAGACGATCGCGTAGGGCAACTTGGCCGGTTGGGCCCCGGCGGTCTCCGAGGGCGCCTCGCCGACGCAAGCGGCCAGCACCACGGCAGCAACCATCCCGCGCAAAACCATCCAAGTCGCTCCTGTCCGAACGAGGGCAGCGCCTCGCCACTCAGTACAACGCCTGTCCGCCGCCAAAGTTGCCGACGCGATTGTATCGGACGAGCTGCGAACGCGGGGGAAGTTTCTTCCGGGCCCTCGCGCCGCCGGAGCGGCCGGCGAGGGGCGGGTGGGGACGACCATCGAGCGGCGCACGCCCCGCAGACGTCGGGGCGATCCTGCATTTCTGATTCGCCAACGGCGCGGGCGTTTGCGACAATCCCTCTCTGCGCGGGCCAAGCGTGTGGCCGGCGAAGAAAGGAGTTCGCGATGGCACGTGCGTGGGGAATCGCCGCCCCGGCGGCCTGGATGGCAGTGGCGGTGTTTGTCGTCGCCGACGCGCGGGCGGGGGACTGGCGGCGGTTCCGCGGGCCGGGCGGTCTGGGGATCACCGACGAGAAGCGCCTGCCCGTCGAGTGGGGGGGCAAGGAAGGCAAGAACGTCCTGTGGCAGGTGCCGCTTCTCGGCGAGGGCCACGCCAGCCCGATCGTCTGCGGCGGGAGAGTCTTCGTCTGCACCGTCCGCTGGGCCGACGACGTCGCCGACCGCAAGAAGGTCATCCCCACGCACCACGTGCTGTGCTACCGCCTCGACGACGGCAAGCGGCTGTGGGAGACCGTCGTGCCTCCGGGCAAGTGGCTGCGGACGGACTTCCGTAGCGGACCCGGCGGAGGCTACGCCGCGCCCACGCCGACGACCGACGGAAAAAGAGTCTACTGCGCCTACGGCTCGTCGGTCCTGGCGGCCGTGGACTTCGACGGCAAGATCGTCTGGCGGAACGAGATCGAGCCCCACACCTTCGACGTGACCCTCGGCGCCAGCCCCGTGCTTTACCGGGACACGGTGATCCTCGTCTGCACGATGGCCAAGAAGAGCGACTCGCGAATCGTCGCGTTCGACAAGGCCACCGGGGCCGTCCGGTGGGAGACGAAGATGCCCACGATCGGCTTCGGGCACAGCACGCCGATCATGATCCGCGTGGCGGGCAAGGACCAGATGATCGTGGCGGCCTCGTCCATCAGCAAGACGCCCGACGCGATCCAGAGCTTCGACCCGGCCGGTGGCCAGCGACTCTGGTGGTGCCGGGGCGCCGCCGACGCGGCCTCGCCCGCCTACGGCGCGGGGCTGGTCTTCGTGGACAGCGGGCGTGGCGGGCCGGGCGTCGCCGTGAGACCCACCGGCTCCGGCGACGTCAGCGAGACGCACGTCCCGTGGACGATCCGCAAGATGCCCAGCAGCATCGGTTCGCCTATCATCGTGGGCAAGCACCTCTACCGCCTGCACGGGCAGTACGTCGGCTGCTGGGACACCGCCACCGGCAAACGCCTCTACTCCGAACGCCTCAAGGGCATCTCGACCGACTGGTCCAGCCCCGTCGCCGACGCCAACGGGCGAATCTACTTCGCCAACGCCGGCACGAGCTACGTCGTCCGGGCAGGGGCCGAGTTCAAGGTCCTCGCCGTCAACGAACTCGGCGACGCCAACCATCCGTCGCCCGCCGTCGCCGATGGACGTATGGTCCTCGTCGGCCGAAAGAAAGTCCACTGCGTCGGCACCCAATGACCCGCGCCGCGCGCCGGTTGCATTCGCCGGCCGTAGCGGGTATCCTGAGGGCAAAGGAGGCCAGGCCATGAGAGCTCTCCGCTTGGGGTTCGTCTGGATCGCCGCGCTGACGCTGCTGGGCGCCTCGATCGCCACCGGAGAGGGAATCCTCATCGACCACCAGGACACCGACCTGACCGCGCTGTTGCCCGAGGCGATCGGCCAGGCCAAGGCCGAACTGCACATCGGCTACGGGCACACCTCGCACGGCAGCCAGGTCACCGACGGCATGACGGGGCTGGTCGGCTTCATCAACGGCGGCGGATTCGGCTTGTCCTACCCGACCGACACCTTCGCCTGGAACCGAGGCGGCACCGGCGGGGCGCTGGACCTGCATGACTACTTCAAGTCCGGCGACCTGGGCAACCCCGACCGGACCACCTGGGCCGGGCGGACGCGAGACTACCTCGACGACCCGGCCCACGACGACGTGAATGTCATCCTCTGGTCCTGGTGCGGCCAGGCCGACACGAGCGCCGCCAACATCGACCTGTACCTCAACACGATGAACCAGTTGGAGATCGACTACCCGCGGGTGAGCTTCGTCTACATGACCGGGCACGTCAACGGGTGCAGCACGACGGGGAACCTGTTCTATCGAAACCAGCAGATCCGCGACTACTGCCTGGCCAACGAGAAGATCCTCTACGACTTCGCGGACATTGAGAGCTACGACCCCAACGGGGCGTACTATGGTGACAAGCGCGTCACCGACGACTGCTGGTACGACTCGGACTCCAACGGCTCGCGCGATCGCAACTGGGCCAGCGACTACCAGGATTCGCACGTCGAGGACGTGGACTGGTACGACTGCGACAGCGCCCACAGCGAACCGCTCAACGCCAACCAAAAGGCCTACGCCGCCTGGGCCCTGTGGACCCAGATCGCGCAGATGCGCCGACCCAGTACCCTCGGCGATACCGACTGCGACGGCGACGTTGACTGCGAGGACTACCTTACCGTCAAGGCCAACCTCGGCACCGGCCAGGGCGCCCACTGGGCCCACGGAGACTTCGACCGCGACCGCGACGTCGACCGCGACGACCTGCTGGCCCTCGTCGCCCACTACGCCGGCGCCGGCGGCGAGGGAGCCACCGGCCCCGCCTCGACCCCCGAACCGGCCACCCTCGCCCTGCTGGCGGCTGGCGCGCTGGTGGGGATCCGCCGCAAGCGAACGTCCTGATCCACGCGCCGGGGCTGGCGGCGTCTCGCTCCCCTGGCCTCTCGATTCGGCAGGGGATGTGTTTGGGGAACTCCGGAGGGGTGATACAATCGTCCGCCAAGGCCGACGGCGGTTTGCCGGCCGGAACCCACGGAGTCGATCTGCTGTGGAGGCTGGGACGTGAAGCGGCTTGTCGTTGTGTTGGTGTCGTTGGGGGCAGTGTTTGCCGGACGTGCGATCGCCGCTGCGCCGGGTTCTTCGCCCGCCATTTCCGAACTCAAACGTCGTGCCGCCCAAGGAGATCCCCAGGCCGAGCTGGCCCTGGGGATGCGATACCGCGACGGTCGCGGCGTGCCGCGCGACTACGCCGAGGCCATGCGGTGGTACCGCCGATCCGCGGACCGGGAGAACGCCGGCGGCATGGACAATGTGGGGTTCATGTACCTGATGGGCTGGGGCGTGCCGCAGAACGTGAACATCGCGGCGGCCTACTTCAAGGCCGGCGCCGCGGGCAACGATGCCCAGGCGATGTTCAACCTCGGCGAGTGCTACTTTAGCGGTCGCGGCCTCGAGCAGGATTACGCCCGGGCGATCGAGGCCTGGCAACGGGCCGCCGACAGGAAGAACCACAACGCCGCCTGGCGATTGGCCATGCTGTACGCGGCGGGCGAAGGCCTTGCCCGGGATGTGAAAAAGGCCCGTGCGCTGTGCCAATCGGTCGTCGAGGCAGGCCGCGTCGAGGGCATGGTCCTGCTGGGCGAACTGGACGAGATTCGCGGCCGACACGAGGCCGCCGGGACATGGTGGAAACGGGCCGCCGACCGCGGCAACGCCCAGGCCAAGGCGTTGCTGCGCCTCTCGACGTGGCGGCACGAGAAGCCGGCCCCGGGCCGACACGCCTACGTCGAGGTCACGCACCTCTATCAGGGGTGGAACAACTGCGGGGCCACCTCCGTCGCGATGTTCGCCCGACAGGCCGGCAGCAAGGCCACCCCGTACGACGTCAAACGCCTCTGCCCGCAGAGCCCGATCGCCACGGGGACGGACTGGGCACACCTGGTGGCCGCGGGAGACAAGCTGGCCCAGCGATGGCAACTGCTGACGTTCCCCAACGACGACGCCGGATTCGACCGGGGCGCGAACGTCATCCGAAAACGCCTGGATCTCCGGCAACCCGTCGTCATCGACTTCACGGTGGTCCGCGTCGAGAAGGACGGCCGGAAACGCCATTTCGGCCATACGCTGCTCGTCGTGGGCTACCATCTCAAGCGGGATCAGTTCGTCCTGAAGAACCCCAACCAGCCGTCGCCGGGAATCCAACTCATGTCCGCCGCGGAACTCAAGAAGAACTGGCACTCCAGCGGCTACAGCCGCTCCGCCCATGGCCACTCGGCCCGCCCCCTGATCGTGAGACGCCCGTAAAAAAGGGGTCAGGGACGTTTTTCGCGTCTGGGCTCCTCAATCGATGGAAAAACGTCCCTGACCCCTTTTTTCTCTCATCGCGCCGGCCGGACGATGCCGCTCACGTCGATCAGGTACAACTGCCGCCCGCTGCCGCCGTGGGGCGAGTCGATGACCACCTTCGTGCCGTCTCGGCTGAATCGCGGGTGCGTGTCGCACCGCCACTCGCCCTTGTAGGCCGGCGGCAGGTGGAAGTGCCCCAGGTAGACTCGCCGCCCCGAGGCCACGTGGTACAGATACGGGTTCTGCTCGCGCCTGGGCCCCCGGGGGTACGTGTCGTTGAGAATCCACTGGCCGCCGGGCAGGTATGTGCAGTGGCCGTTGACCGTCATCACGCCCTGGCCGACCTGCTCGAACTGCCCCGTGCGGTCGGCAAAGAGGTAGAACGCCCAGGGCTTGCCGTGCGGCCTGGTCCAGGCCAGGATGTGACCCGGGTCCCGCCAGATGAAGTGCGACGTGCACCCCGACGGATCGACGAGGCGGACGTCCTTGCCGTCGGGCGTGGCCGTGAGCATCCGCGTGTGAAAGCCGCCCTTGCCGCCGTCCGGCCGCCAGCGATGCAGGAAGATGAACCGCGACCCGTCCGGGCCAAACAGCAGGTGGTTGAAGTAGTGCTTCGCGCCGGCCATGCTCTTGTCTTTGGGGCCGATGGCGGCGATCTTCGCCAGCGAGAGAATCAACTTCGCCCGGCCCGTCGCCATGTCGATCCGGAAGATGCCCGTTTGGGCGGGGGCGAGCTCGTCGGCGTGGGCGTCGGGCACGCCCGGGTAGCCATAGCCCGGGCGCATGACCTGGACGCGGGCGAAGTCCGGTGCGACGCCCGTCGTGCCGTCCGGCGAGACCGTGTAGACCGCGTGGGGGATCGTCCGCTTGCGGCGGGTCTGGACGTCCAGCACGTGGCAGACGAAGCGGTCCCCCTGGCGGTCGTTCCAGAGGACCTTCGTTGCCGACCCGCCGAGCCATTGCAGCATGCACCCTTGCTGCCAGCTCCACGCCCGGCTCGTGCCCAACTCGATCCAGCGGTCGCCGTCCTTCAGGTCGACCATGCCGATGCGGATCACATCCGTCGCCCTGGGCGAGCGGTGCTCGAAGTCCACCTCCATGCCCAGCACGTAGCGGTCGGTGGGGTCGAACTGCCACTTGTCGTAGTAGCCGAACCAGTGGTGTTTCGGGCCTCGGGTGATGGCCCGGCAAGGGGGCAGGGTGGCGGATTCCTCGGCGGCGCGGGCGGCCGCGAGCGGGGCCAGCAGGGCGGCCAGCAGCAGGGCGGCCGAGATGTCCGGGCTGATTGCGGGGCAGTGGTGCATGGGGCGTTCTCCTAGCGTGTCAGGGCAGTCGGCGTTCGGCGTCTCGTCCGACGACGTCCATCCGGTGCTTGAGGACCTGGTTTCGCTGCCACCGATCGCCCTCGACCCACTTGGGCGGTGCGAGCTGCTTTTCCCACCGGGCCAGGTCGGCCGTCATGCGGGCGACGACCTCGGGGTGCCTGGCGGCGAGGTCTTTCGTCTCGCCGAGGTCGTGGCCGAGATGGAACAGCAGCGTGGGGTTGCCGCGGACGCGGAGGAGCTTCCAGGGCCCGCTGCGGACGGCGGCGGCCGGCCCGCGGCGCCAAAAGAGCGTCTCGTGGGCCGCGCCCGGGCGCCGGCCGGTCAGGTACGGCAGCAGGTCCACGCCGTCGAGCTTTCGCCCCTTGGCTCCGTGGGGCCGGGCACCGGCGGCGGCGACGCACGTCGGCAGGATGTCCAGCGAGATCACCGGCGCGTCGTAGGTCTTGCCCGCGGGGACGTGCCCGGGAAAGCGGAGGATCATCGGCACGCGGATGCCGCCCTCCCACTTCGAGCCCTTCATGCCCCGCAGCGGCCCGTTGTCCGACGCGTTGTTCGTCGCCCCGCCGTTGTCGTTGATCAGCACGACGAGGGTGTTGTCCGCCGACCGCGACTCGTCGAGGGCGGCCAGCACCTTGCCCACGCCCTCGTCCAGGGCGAGCGTCATGGCCGCGTACGCCCGCCGGGCCTTCGGCTCGACGTCCTTGACGCGCGCCAGCAGGTCCGCGCGGGGGTGCATGGGCGTGTGGACGGCGTTGTAGGAGAGGTAGAGGAAGAACGGGCGCGACCGGTTGCGGCGGATGAACGAGACCGCCTCGGCCGTGAAGTCGTCCGTCGTGTAGGTCAGCTCGCTCTCGGGGACGGGCTGGCGGTTCCGCATCATTCGCGCGCCGGTGGA
>Ga0272442_10009490_pt1 | contig 12155 bp, 9 predicted proteins | sample SSMForm2O_FD_200262 | JGI IMG/M metagenome (GOLD analysis project Ga0272442, IMG submission 200262) | Marine sediment archaeal communities from Little Sippewissett salt marsh, Falmouth, MA, United States - SSM-Form-2O | ecosystem: Environmental > Aquatic > Marine > Wetlands > Sediment ... | reverse complement strand
TATGGGAGAATGTATTTTGGTTACATGATGGAAAAGGAAACTAACGTTAAGGCGGAAGAGGTAACATCTTTTCTTAAACTACCTGTCTATACCCGTGAAGGAACATATGTTGGACATGTTAAAAATGTTTTCTTAGATATGGATGAAAAACGTGTTGGCAGTCTATTGGTGACTAATACGAATCCTTCAATTGTTGAGGGTACTGTTGATGTGGCTGTTCCTTATAGGTGGGTCAATGCTGTTGGTGATATAGTTATTCTTTCTCATTTCCCTGAGAGAGTTGCTACTATAAAAAAGGAAGAAAAAACCAAAGACGAAAGTTCAGAAATTGATGTCGTCAAATAGAGAATAGCTGAATATCGACTTATAAATATTTATAGTTCCGTTTCTCTTGCTAATTGAAGGCACAAAGAAATACTTTTATATAATGAAGGTTATATATATTGTCATACTACAGATGAGTGGATCATAGTATAGCAGTGAAAGAACTGTACAATAATGTTTAAATAGGCCGAAATATAAACAACATAATAGAAATATAAAAAGCATGGTGATAAAATATGAAGAAATTTAGAGCTGCAAAGGCAAGTATTATTATGGGAATTCTCCTAGTTGGTTTATTTGCTGTTTTTCTGCCCACTTCTACAGTTGCAAGCGGTCTCTTTCAGGGTAATATTGAACTTACATATGATATTGACGATGTTCCTTCCACGATTCGACCTGAATCAGATATTGCAAGGATAGATTTGTATGTAAATCATTTTGCCTCAGGTTTGGGATCAAGATACGTTATACCATTTTTTAGCGCAAATACAGTACCTATTGAACTTTCAGTTGGAGATACTCCTGAGTGGCTCACAGTAAGTGTTGCTCCAGGCGTTGTTTATCCTAAATTAGGTATGGAAAAAGCCGAAAATCCGGAACATGCAATTGTATCAGTTTCACTAACCCCAAATGCTCCTGCATTTCAAACACAGAGCATCGAGATTATTGCTACACATAATGATATTCCCCCAATACGTTCAGCCATAAATAAGATTCCAATTGAAATAAAATCTGGTTATTATTCAAACTACCAATATGAATATCCAACGTTTAAGGAAATTGGGGCGGGAGAAACTGTAACATTTCCTATAAATATCAAAGGTTATTCAAATGCCCGATCTCGAATAATTTTTGAAGTTGTTGACCCACCGAAAGGTTGGAGTACAAGCATAAATACAGAATTTTTCTTAGGGACGACAGCACTTGGAGAAGATGCAACTGGCACTGTCAATTTTATGGTTCAATCTCCACTAGATTTTGGATATCATAATGAAGTTCAACAATTCAATGTTCGAGTGAAAACAATGGCGGCAGGGCATCCTGATGCAGGTATTGATAATACAACGATGTTGCAGTTCACTATTAGATCCCGTGGTTTCTCTACTCCAGGATTCGAAGTAACATTTACAGTAGTTGCATTGATGGCAGTTATTGTTATTTACAGAAAAAAAAGAAAAATAGTGTAATTTGCCGTCTCCAGACTAATATATGGGCTGATTCATTCCAAGTTAAGATAAATCTAGGGGAAGGTCAATACCATTTAGAGGATTAATACTATGAAGCATAAATTACGTTATACTGCATTTGCAATTATATGTATAATCATATTTTCTTCTACTTTGGTACATATAACACCAAAATCTCAAGCAAAACCTGAAGCACCTGATCCTTCTAAACTTTGGCAAAACATTTGGGCATATCTTTTAAGTTGGAAATGGTACAATATTGGATCAGGCCCTACTCCTAAGTATTTTTATGCAGATCCTGACTATATAGAAATAGATTATTTGGGAAACACAACAGTTGATTTGGTGTGGGGAGTTGAAAATCCTGAAAGAAAGCCCTTTCACCGTTTCCAATCAAATGTTTTTCCGGAATTTACTCTTGTTTACGATGTTGTATTCCCCAAAAATATACCTGAAGATGCTTTTCATGCAGTTTTTGATCCACCCACTTTTGATATTGTAGAATATGATGAAGAAGTTGGTGGTAGTATTACAGAAGCCCCTCAACCTGCAACTAAGCTAACTCTTTTTCTAGATATTCCTAGAGATCCTAGCAATCCAATTCAGGATTTTATTCTTAAAATTAATGTATCTATATACAGAAAGTATGGTGACATCATTAAAATATTTAACCCGATAATATCGTTTCTTTCGGGTATTTGGAGGGCCAATTATGAGGCGGATATTGGGCATAAATCCTTTTACATATTTGTCAAAATAAAACCCTTCCGTAATGCAGAACTATATGTACCGCCACTAGTTGAAATGCGTTTGAATGATTGTAAAACAACCCAAATTCAAATTCAAAACCGTGGAAGCAATATTGAGCAGTTTGGCTTCCGTATCGATGATGTGGGAGGTAGTCTACTTGTTAATACTCCACCGCCTATGACTCTTTATCCTGGTGAAACTGGATATGCAGAAGTAGGTCTTATAACAAAGCCAGTTGCATATGATCGTGGAACTCTTCACTCGGTTGGGATAGAGGTATATGCATGTGATCAACCCAACGTGACACTTTCCTCTGGAATACTTAGTGTGAAAACTCAAGGGTTTGCAATCCAAGGAATTTTTAGTTTTAAATATTCTTGGCATCTCTTTTTTATTGGGATAATAGTCATCATTTGTGGGGCAATTTATTTATTTATAAGAAGATTAAAACTGAATGAGATTTGTAAAAAACCACAAAAACCATGGACAATACCAGAGGAAAAGGAATATCTAGATAAACTTCTGAAAGAGAAAAAAACTGGAGAATATGAAAGTACTCTTAAGATGATGAAGGAGGAATATGGATCTGCGCTGTTATGGTATGAAAACTATCGGAAGTTCCTTGTCAAAGGAAAACGTAAAAAAGGAGAAATGAAAAAATTAACAGATAGCATAGTAGCAAAATTTTTATATATTTCTAAGAAGATGGAGAAGAAACTGGTGGAAAAAAAGAAAGAAATGAAAGAGCCTAAAAAGAAGGAACCAGAGATGGAGCAAAAAACAGTAGAAATAAAACCTGGGGAAATCAAGAAAGACGAGAAAAGAGAGATTGTTGATAAAATTGCAGAAAGAGAAAAACGTAAGAGGGAAAAAGTAATTCGGAAAATTAAGAATCAACAGAATAAACAAAATAGAAAATTTATAAGATAGAGTGCCATTTTATGAAAACGCAGTATCAATTCTTTTATACTGTTTTCAAAGTGTTATATGTAATTGTCTTCAAGTATCAATTTTTTTTAACAAATGTATAATTTTGTAGAAATATTTACATACCTTCTAATATATAAGGCTTAGTATCTAGGATCATGTTATCTATTGTTGCAGGAAATGGATAAAATGAAACATACTTTACGTTATACCGCGTTTGTAATTGTATGTTTAATCATATTTTCTTCTACTAATGTTGTGCCAACGTCTCAGGCAAGACCGGAACCAGTTGATGATTCTAAACTTTGGCAAAGAATTTGGGCTAAGCTTTTAAGTTTGAAATGGTACAATATTGGGTCTGGCAAGATGGTTAAGTCCTTTTATGCAGAACCTGACTATATAGAAATAGATTATTTGGGAAATGCGACGATTAATATTGTATGGGGGGTTCAGAATCGTACTGATGAAGAAAAAAGAAATCCTTGGCATCGTCTTAATACAAATATTACCAATGAATTGACTATTACTTATTATGCTATATTTCCGGAAAATGTAACTGAAAATACTTTTCATGTTGTTTTTGATCCTCCTATTTTCGATGTTTTAGAATATGATAGAAAAGTTGGTGGTACTTCTTCACATGCCCAACAGCCCACGACTAAACTTACTCTTTCGATGGATCTTCCTGCAGATCCTAATAGACCAATCCAAGATTTCACTCTTAAGATAAAAGTGATAATGGTTATGAAGTATGGCGATCTTATTACATATCTATCTGGTTCTCCAGGTAATTTTAAATTACTAAAGCAAGCCAATAATTTTTTCATAATGTTACTTGGACATTATTTGAAAGCCAACTATCTTGCAGAAACTAGGATTTATCGATATAATGTTAGTTTATTTGTTAAAGTAAAACCCTTCCGAAATGCAGAATTGTATTTACCGTCTCTTGTAAACATGCATTTAAATGAATGTAAATCAGCACAAATTCAAGTTCAAAATCGAGGAAGCCATATTGAACAGTTTGGTTTTCGTGTAAATGGTGAGGACCATAGCCTTCTTGTTAATACCCCTAGTCCCATAACTCTTGCTCCTGGTGAGGTGGGATATGTAGGTGTGGGTCTTGTAACAAAGCCAATTGCCTATGATCGTGGAACTCTTCATTCAGTAAGTGTAGAGGTATATCCCTGTGATCAACCTGATGTTACACTCTCTTCTGGAATACTTAGTGTAAGAACCAAGGGATTTGTAGTTTCAAACGTTCCTTCCATTGAGTACTTCTGGCATGTCTTTTTTGCAGGATTAATAATCTTTTTCTTTGTAATACTCATTTTGAATAACCGCCGTCAAAAACTGGCTAGAATTTGTAAAAAACCAGAAAAACCCTGGAAATATTCCAATGAAATAGGATATTTAGAGAGCCTTCTAAAAGAAAAAAAGGTTGAGGAATATAAAAGAACTTTTAAGATGATGAAAGAAGAATATAATTCTTCGTTATTGTGGTACAAAAGCTATCGAAATTTTATGATCAAGAAATCTCAGAAAAAAGGAAAATTAAAAAAACTATTTTGTGGTACGTCATCTAAAGATTCAAACGTTTCTAAAAAATGGAACAAAAGCAAGTAGGTCAACCAGGATCAAAAGAACAAAAGATTAAACCGAAGACAATAGGGACAAGATCTAAAGAAAGTACAAGGGATGATGGAAGAGAGAAAACTCTCCGGAAAATAAGACGCCAACAGCAAAAAAAGAAGAAATTAGGGATTTAAAACACATTTCAATAAAATTTGAAAAAACCAATCATTGATAGCAACTATTTTTACAACAAAAGACTAAAAACCTTTTATTCCATTATTCCAAAATACTATCTTTCAAGTAAATTAGGGAATAGAAAAGGAATAGCACTATGATTAATTCAACCTCCATTAACAAAAAACCTTTAGTTGGATTCTTCCCACTATTTTACAATCTTGCTGAAACAGGTCGTGCCGTTCTTGTTGCAAAACGTTACATAGAACATGGTGGACAGGCAATTTTCTTTAGTCATGGTGGGGAATATGAAAAATTTGCACGAGATCTTGGGTGCGAAGTTGTCAAATTAGATCCAATATATTCAGAAGAATTCATAGATGATTTGTGGAAGTACTCTAGACTTGAAAAAATAGGAGCACCGTTTAAATATAAAATATTAAGAGAACATGTGGAGGCAGAGTTAACGGCCTATGAACAAACTGGTGTAGAACTCATTCTCACAACAAATAATTTTCCATGTAGTATATCAGCAAGGGCTGCAGGGATTCCTTTGATATCCATAACGCCAAAGGTTATCGGAAAATTTACCAAATATCCTGAAGATGCGGAATTCCTTCCTACACGGTTTATTCCCAGGTCTCTTAAACTCAAGGTTCTTAACTATTATTTTCCTAGAAGCAAAATTTGGGCTCGTCCGTTTAATAAAATTGCAAAAACTTATAATTTACCGGGTTTTTACGATTCAAGTGATATAACTAAGGGAGATTATACTTTGTATACTGATTTTTTAGAACTGTTGCAGTTACCAAAATCAGAGGTAAATCCCAGCGAGTATTATATCGGTCCGATTTTTTTGGATGAATTATTTAATAAAGCATTCCCTGAAAAACAATCAGATGATAAAATCAAGCATCATCTTCAAAAACCTGGCAAGTCCATTCTTTTCTCCTTGGGAAGTTCAGGAACAAAAGAGTTTTTTCTCAAAGTGCTTACGGCACTAAATAAGACCAATTACAATGTCATAGCTGTCTATGCATCTGTTCTATCAGAAGATGAACTACCAGTTGTTAATGACAAAGTTATTTTGAAAAAGTTTGTGCCATCGATTATGAAATTAAATCAATCTGTGGACCTTGCAATCCTCCACGGTGGGCAAGGAACTGTTTACACTGCAGCGTATGCTGGCAAGCCAGTTATTGGTTTTCCTATGCAATTTGAACAACATCTAAATTTGGAGGTGCTTGTCAAGCATGGAATGGCTCGTATCGAGTCAAGAAGATATTTCAAAGAACAACTCTTTTTAAAAACAATCGAGAATGTTTTTGATAATTATGATTTTTATCTTAAAAACGCTCAAAAAATTGCAAGTAGATTACCAAAGTCAGAAGGGGATAAAAACGCAGCTGAGATACTGTTGAATATAATTGATCAAAATATGTAACAGTCTGTACCACCATCATATAAGTAAGTTAAATTCTGGCTACCAATTAAAATCTTCTTCGTATTCAAGTTCTATTAACATCTCTCCAGCCATATGTTTGAACATTTCTTTTTCCTTTTCAGTCATATCTTTCTTCCATCGCCCTAAGGTTTTCCTATAGATTGGTTTTCCCACTTCAATATTCTGCAGGTGTTTCTTATCTTTTTCGTATTTGTAGAAATTGAGTAGTTTGTCTTCATCAATCATTTTCAACCCTAGAAATTGAAATATTTTTTCCATAGTACTTACAGGATCATTCACTAAATCCTCATATTTAACCTCGATATATCTATCGGATTTTCTCCATTTCTTGCCTTGGTTTATGCATGATATCCATCTTCTAATGCACCAGTCAAAAGGGTTTTTTGTAGTGTTTGGAACGATTTCACCTTTAACCATTTTTCTTTTTGGGTGTGTCCTTAATGAACATGAAGTATCTCTTCCATCTCTAATCACATGGATGAATTTCATGTTTGGGAAGTATCGGAACAGTTCATCTATTATTATAATATGGAACGGATGTTTTAGTGCAACAAATTGCTTGCCTTCTTTTTGCATATATAACTTCAAAACATTTTCTGCAAAACAGACAAGATCTTTATGTTTAGTTTTTAATGTTTTGATTTCTTTTGTAGAAAAATCAAAAACGTTTCTTAAGATATCCTTGTTTGTTATCCACATAAGAATGTTGCATTCATTTTTGGGAGATGCAATCTCTGGGTGTATGCCAATTAAAGATCGTATTAGTGTTGTACCACTTCTTGGGCAACCTCCGATAACGATTGGATTCAAATTTGTGATGTATTTTAATTTTTTTGTAAACAACCAAGCTTTAAATCTAAGAGTTTCAAAAATCGCTGTTTTTCTAGATATTCTGTAGATCAAAGCATCCATAATCCTATGTTTTTTCAGATTTTCCGTTAATTTCTGCATAACATCTCTCTTCTTGTAATGATGTATTGCAATAGTGTGGAGACTCTTAAATTCACACTATGAAGATCAGATAATATCCAAGATGATATTTCCTTTGACATTGTCTATCACAGCCTATATGATTATCGAATAAATATTTTTCTTGATAGTACTATTTATTTGTCCTCCAGTAAAAAATACATTGAAATGATAAATACCGGCGTATTAGTTACAAGATGGAAATATGTGAGGATGATTTTTAGAAATAAGTAAAACCTTTTTAAGCTGGCAAAGGTATTTCTTTCAAGATAAAAAAGAGTATAGGCAACTACATGGTCAAAACAGTGTTTACAGGTGAACCAGTTGTGGGATTCTACCCTCTGTTTTATAATCTTGCTGAAACAGGACGTGCTATATTAGTGGCTAAACGATTCATAGAACTTGGCGGTAAAGCAGTTTTCTTTAGTCACGGTGGAAAATATGAATATCTGGCAAAGGATTTAGGATATGAAATAGTGCAAATCAATCCTATTTATACCGAAGAATCCATAACAAAAATAATAAAAATTAACCGAGGGGAACAAAAAGGAATAGCCTACGGTGAATCTTTTTTAAGGGAAGCAGTAAAAGAAGAGATTGCCGCGTATAAAAAAACAGAAGTGGAAATGATAGTATCATTTGTTAATATTTCCTGTTCGATATCTGCCCGTGCAGCAAATATACCTCTGATATGTGTTTCACCGGCACCAGGAAATTTCTATCTAAGGGTTCCTGATAATTTCGAAAACAGTTTTACTCGTTTAATTCCACAGTCATTAAAAGTTCCGGTGTTAAATTTGTGTTTCAATAAGAGTAAAAAATTTTTAAAACCATTTAATATTGTTGCCAGAGAGTACCATCTGAGGCCATTTAAAAGCACGATGGATGTAGTATATGGTGATGTGACTCTAGGAACAAATTTTTTGGAGTTTGTCAATGTCTTTCCGAATCAACAGTTATTTTCAGATGAAGATTATGTTGGAATTATTTCTCTTGAAGAAGTGTTTTCAGAGCGTTTTTCAGAAGAAAATGCAGAAGCAATTGAACATGACATTACACAACATTTAAACAAATCTGAAAAATCGATTCTCCTGACCATGGGCAGCAGTGGTGACAAAAAATTCTTCCTTAACATATTGAATGCGCTAAACAAAACTAATTACAGGGTTATTGCCATATATGCAAGCATACTAAATAAAGACGAATTGCCATCTGTCAATGAAAACATACTTTTAATGAAATTTGCGCCATCCATTCAGAAACTGCACAAAATGGTGGATCTCACAATCATGCATGGTGGTCAAGGAACCGTCTATGCTGCAGCATATGCGGGTAAACCCATTATTGGCTTTCCAATGCAGTTCGAACAACATCTTAATCTGGAAAAGATGGTTGGCCATGGCTTGGGTTTTATGTTATCTAGAAAATATTTTAGAGAAAAGCATCTCTTTGATGCAATAAAAGAAATATTTGGCAATTACGACATCTACTTGAAAAATGCACAGACACTATCAAAAAAACTGCCAAAACCAGAAGGAGATAAAAACGCTGCAAGAAGGATCGTCGAAATTCTTCAAAAAAATTAGCGGCTATTCTCATTTTATGGGAAGGGTTATAATATACAGCAACTATGCAAATAAAGTATCTTCATGGAGTTAAAAACAATGATTACAGAAAATAATCTAACTTCGAAGCGCCCTATAGAAATCGGGATACTTGAGATACGCCGTCACATACCAATTTTATACACTTTCAGCAGGATATGTAAAACAAGCAATACTAATGTAACTATATTCACAACCAAAGAACTATACCTCAGACTTGAAACCTATTTGACAGACAAAAATAAAAAAAATTATGACATTATACTCAAAGAAGATAACGAGACTTTTCGTTCTTTTGTTAAACGTGTCGAGACAATATGTGATAAAAAAATTGATGTACTGTTTATAAACACCATCCATGAAACTCTTCTTGACCTTATCTGTTATCTTGGATTTAAGCCAAAGTCTAATACTATCCTTCTTATACATCATGTCAATGCCTGGTTGAAACACCGGCTAATATTAAATATAAAACATCCTATAAGAACTGCTGACACAAATCTTGCATCTATGCTAATCCATAGATTCATACTCAATAAATTTGATGCCATTAATGTTATATATCACCCACTCAAAGAATACATCAGAACAAACACCAATTACGAAAAGAAAATATTCACACTGCCGACTTCCATCTTTGAAAATGCCAAAACGATAAAGAAACAAGAAAATGAAGAAAAACTAAAGATTGTAATTCCAGGTTTAATCCAGGAACATCGAAAAGATTATGATGCTGTGTTTCCTGCCTTTGAAACTCTCTTTGAACAACACAAAGAAAAAATAAAAGTATATGTTCCGGGACTCCCTGTTGGTAGGTTTGGCAGGCAGATATATAACAAATTCAAAGACATGGACAAAAAAGGATGTGAAGTTGAAATATTTGATCATTTTGTCCCTGATGACACTTTTGATGAAATGCTTACACGAAGCAATATTATTTTGGCACCCATCAGAATCAAAACAAGAGCAGATGGAGATATTGAAGAGATATATGGAAAAACTGTTGGGAGTGGCGTTGTATTTAATGCGATTCAATATGCCAAACCGATTATTGTGCCATCAGAGTTTAATATGTTGCCTGAACTGGAAAGTTCTACATTGAGATATTCAGATTCAGTAGAACTTGAGCATATAATAGAAAAATTAATTTCAAATCCTGAAAAATTGCAAGAATTAAAGAGGGAGGCACTGACCAATTCGCAAAAATTCTCTCTAAAAAATTTACAGGACTATTTTGAAAAAAACATATTAACATGGTTAAGTTAACATTGAATATCTATGTTGGTTCATTTAACTATTTGTCCGACAGGTTAAAACTTATTTCTCAGTTCCCGAATTTTTTCTAGTTCAGATTTTTCTAGGGTCTGCTTACTAGAAGAGTAGGAACCCCAATCAATTTTTTCTACGATTGGTTTATCTATGAAAATATCCTCATGAACTTTCCCGTCAATGCTGTTTGGTATCGGAATGCCCATAGCTGTAAAAATAATGGGTAATACATCTTCAACAGACATATTGCTAACCTCATAGTTTGATTTAATCCCTTTGCCCTGTGCAAAGAACACTCCATATTGAGAATGATCACCAGAACGTCCAGAAGGATCTTCATTAAAAAGATATGGAATATGTCGTTTTCTTGATTTCAATATATTGCTCGTCCTGTTTGGGAATCTTATCCATTCACTCGCAGTAACTCCCTTTTTCAAATCAAACACGAGGTCCGGTGGGTCCTTCGCAACATCACTATATACTTCGTCCCATCTATATACATTCTTTACGATTTGCTTTCCATCTTCTTCATCTTTCAATTCTCTAAGGAGCTCAATTACCTCTTTGCATATATTATCATAATCTACTGATTCTACTATTCCCTCCTTGTATTTGTCTTTACTACATATTTGAATACCGCGGCCATCTGCTGTAGAAAATGCTTTAGTCTTAGAAAAATCAATAAGTTTTGCTTTTGAAGAACCTGAAAAGAGCAGTTTCCTGATTGCCTTCGACTCTCTTAGAAACTTTGCAGGTAACATTCCCAAAAACCAATTGGCAGATTTGTAAATAAACGAATAAAATTGAAAAACAGAACTATCGTATGGATCCTGAGACGGTGTTAAGAAATTGGAGTTATATAATACATTATCGGGGTATAATATTTTTTTAATTTCTTCAAATCCATGATCAGAGACAACAAAAAATAGGGCATCTGGTGTTCTGTTTATTATATCGCCAATAAGTTCATCTACCTTTTGATAGCATGAGAGCAAAAGGTTCTTTTTATCAAATAGAAAATGCTGTACGGTGTCCGTGCCACGAAAAACAATCATAGCGAAATCCCAATCTGATTCACTCATAAGATTTATTCCAACCTGTGAGCGAGAGGCCATTTGGCTATTAATATGATTCAATAGTTTTTCAGGAGCACGTTTTTTCATGCGTGAACGTGAAAAATCCTCCAGCCAAAACTGTTCCAGTTCATATTCACCCAGATCGCCTTTGATCAATCGCTCTCTGATATTTTTAGGGTATGTGAAATTTGAATCACGAGATGGTGTAAGCAAGCCTGTAATAATTGTACCATTTATTTTCTCTGGTGGGTAACTAACAGGAACATTAACTACAATACTTTTCATTCCGATGCTTGTTAAAAAAGTCCAAATGGCTGGAACCTTTCTATGACTAGAGTTTATGAGATGTGGTTCGAGGGTGCCGGTGCTTTCAAAACCATAGATTCCATGTTTACCAGGGTTGCAACCAGTAATTATTGAAGTCCATGCAGGTGCGCTAAATGGGGGAGTAGTCGATTTAAGTTTTCCCCATGTTCCATTTCCTCGTAGTTTCTGAAAATTAGGGAGTTTTCCATCATTCACCCATTTATCGATTAGATTGGGGGCTGCTCCATCAACACCAATTAATACTACCTTTTGCATGTTCTCTATGACCATTCTGTTTTTAAGATTAATTTTCTCTCGTATTTATTTACCCCCATTTTATACTTTGCCAAATGTATTCAAATAAAGATATTTTTATCTTTATATTGGGAACATTTCTAAAAATCTATTAATACGATTTATTATACCCATAATCAGTAGAATAGATATGGGACACATGAAAAATATTGATTCAACAGCATATTTAGACATGCAATATCTGAACAAAATAAAAAATATCTCCTTTAAACCA
>Ga0272442_10009488_pt1 | contig 12157 bp, 6 predicted proteins | sample SSMForm2O_FD_200262 | JGI IMG/M metagenome (GOLD analysis project Ga0272442, IMG submission 200262) | Marine sediment archaeal communities from Little Sippewissett salt marsh, Falmouth, MA, United States - SSM-Form-2O | ecosystem: Environmental > Aquatic > Marine > Wetlands > Sediment ... | reverse complement strand
AACTAAGACAATTGCGACGACGTATGCAGGTCATCTTTCAGGATCCTCTTGCTTCTTTGAATCCACGGATGTCCTTGGGAGATGCTATCCGACAGGGTTTGGAGATCCACTACCCTGAAACTGCAGATCAGCACCGAGATATTGTCATTGAAATCATGGAAAAAGTTGGCCTGACCCCCGCAAGATTCTACTACAACAAATTCCCTCACCAAATTTCAGGTGGCCAGCGCCAGCGGGTTGTGATTGCCCGAGCTCTCGTCACCAACCCTGACCTGATCCTGGCAGATGAACCTATCGCCATGGCTGATGTGAGTGTACGAGCGCTCTTGTTAGATTTGATGGTCAAATTGAAAGAAGAGCTGAATCTCACCTATCTATTCATCACCCATGATCTAGCCACAGCCAAATACATTTGCGATCGGATTGCCATCCTCTACCTGGGGAAAATTGTGGAAATGGGCGATTTACGGGAGGTCTACGGACATCCCCTCCATCCCTATACCAATGCTTTGTTGGCAGCGGTACCCGTACCAGATCCGCATGAAAGACGTCAAGAGCCGATGCCAAAGGGTGAAATACCGAACCCAATTCACCCCCCATCTGGCTGCCGATTTCATCCCCGCTGCCCCTATGCTGAGGAGATCTGCTCTGAAGAAGAGCCATTATTGCGGGAACTGCGACCTGGGCACGTCGTTGCCTGCCACTTTGCAGAGAAGTTTTTGGTTAAATAATTTCACCTTCCGACCATTTCCGCGGTATAATGATTTTCGCTCGCCCCCGTAGCTCAATGGACAGAGTACCTGACTTCGAATCAGTTGGTTGCGCGTTCGAGTCGCGCCGGGGGCGCTATTTATTTAAGGTTCGAGTTGACAACGCCCGTAGGGTGCTGCGCACGCCCTTACAGGGGGCTTCGCATGCTCGAAGAGGGCTCTGCAGAGGCTCTTTTATTAAATTCAGACTACGAATCCTTTGCAAAGCACATCCATTATGGTGCACCAAGGGGACAATATCAGTTCTTGCTCGGTTGTTTTAAAACATGATGGGTGTAGTGCTTGGGGTGCTTGAAAAACCTCGATACTTAGGTGTATTACTCATTTGCTGACCTGATATGGTGATGAAAGAAGTACACATTCAAAAATTTTTTTGACTGCAAACAGATCCACCCCAAATGGAAAAATGGACTTCAAACAATAGAATCAAAAAGATAAGCTTAATTGTCAATGTCACCGTGAATATCCAGAAATATTTGAAGGCTTCCCTGTTTCTATAGCTTCGTGCTATTTTTCTTTAGTTCGTAAATCAAACTATTCATTGGTAACAATGTTTGATCGTGTATAATGGAAATTAATAAACACACCCCTTCATCATTCCCGCGATATCCTTACCACTATTATAAAAATTGGAGCTTTGATATGTCTAAGAGAATCAAATGGCGATTGATTGCCACACTGTGCATCCTCGTAATTTCATCTTTGGCTTGCGAATTTACCATGCAGTTTACTGAGTGGTTCAGGGACTTTTCCACTGATGAGGAAGAAGAAAAGGACCATTATGAGATGTGCAATTACAGTATTGTGTTACTGGATGATTACACCATCACCTGTGATGATTCAACAAATCCAAAAACAGAAAGTTTTTCAGCAATAATCATTAACAACTCTGATTACTATGCGCATAATGTTTCTATAGAAGTTCTTTTTAGTCCCGGATATCCGATGCCAAGCTGTGCTTTTGATTACGGTGAAATTCCTCCCGGAGGATCTGTCCAAGCATTATGCCAGTTTAAGTCACAAAAATGCGGATCCGCGCTTGCCTCAGTTTCTGCTGAAAGTTGTGACATGCTGAGTTATCCGGAGCACCTCGATTGGCTTGCAGAAAAGGAAAAGAAACCACCTCAGGAGACAGGCCCAGAGCAAAAAGATTCTTTCATCCTGACCCAAACGCATATCGACCTGCTGCATAATTCCTATAAGCAGTCTTTTGAAGAACATCCATGTGACCCTGAAGCAGCCAAACAGACTTTCCTGACCAAACTCCAGGGACAAGCAAACATCTGGTCAGATGAAGCTGGGGAGATCATCGGCGAGGGAAAGCAATTTTCTGATTTGGAATCCTTCATTGGATGGCTCACAAGTCAGGCAAAGGTTGATGAGATTTCCCCAATTAATAAAAATTGGAGCAGTGATATCGAACTTGGCATCTCGCCCCTCGTGTCCTGCTTTGCTTGCACGCCACCAATTCTAACCGGGACGCTTAATCTAACGGTGGACTTAACATCCTGCCAGGTGACTGGGAATCTAATTGCAGAAGGAGAAGGGAACGTGACAATCAATGACTGTGTTGACAATATGCCCATTGAGGATACCTGCACCAGCCATGGAAAATTAAGCATTTCAGGCGATGTCAATGGGACAACATCAAAAAGCGGAGAGCTGAACTTGAATCCAACCAATACAAAATTTGTGTACGCATCACAGTGGATCGATGGCTGCGATTGGGATACACAAGACGTCAAAAATAGCAACTGGGAAGAACCAATCACAATTTCCGGTTCACTCGAATGGAAAGGATCCGCATCCGGGAAGATCCATTGGGCTTCCTCAGCCTGCACGATGGATGGCAATTGGACCGCACATCAGAAATAGTGCTCCCTCGGCAAAAACCATGCTGAAAATGATTGAACAACGGAAACCAGAAGAAAGATCAGAGCGTTAGCATCGGATAGATGATTCTGACAAAGGGAATCAAATTTATAATTTCACGGTGATAGCTGTGGTTCAATAATTCATCATGATACCCACTGGAGACCTTTCCCTGATAATTTTTTATATAATCCATTCTGGAAATCTTTATTGATAAATTCATCTTGGGTCAAGGATTGAAGATTATACTTTCTGGGATTTATGACAAGCTCAAACTGGATGTGAGAGTCCCGCAAATTTCTCAAAATCGTGCGGGTTGAATTGGCTAGGAAAGGTAGCAACCTTAATGGAATGTTTACTTTTGAAAATGTAGTTGCCCCGTTAATGTATTGAGCTCCATCTATAGGTTGCAACGGTTTTTATGACAGTCCTGAACTTATTAACCAACATGTCTCTAAATTGCATGGACTGATGATGCTTGAATGTTGACAACTAGATTTCAGGGATTAGGTTGAAATTCATCAAGTGGATTTTTCAGGATAATCCGTAAAGTAGACATAGGGATTATACTTTTCCCAGTTTAAGACAAATCCGTTCTATAACTAAGATGGCCAAAGACTATCAACCCAAAGCAAAAAACTTTTATCTAAATCAAGAATTATTTTCCTCATCCTTCCAGGTGCAAACCAACTGGATTGTCATCGCTGGTGCACCATCTTCAGGGAAAACATCACTGATTGAACAATTGGATACCTTGAGATTCAACACAGCTCTTGAACCTGCCCGTTTATACATGGATCAAGAATTTGCCAAAGGAAAAAGTATAAAAGATATTAGGAAAGATCGAAAAAAATTGCAATGCACCTTTTTGATGTTGCAGTTGAGAATGGAAAGTCAATTAAATCCTGATGATCTTATTTTCTTAGACCGGGGAATTCCAGATCAATTCACCTATTGCCGGATAGCCGGATTGGATCCCAATAAGTTCGTAAATGCGTGCTTTCGCAAACAGTACAAGACGGTTTTCATCCTTGCGCCATTGCCTTTCGACAAAGATGGATATAGAGATCATGAAGCAGAGAAAGTTGATTATTTCGACGAATGGATTACTCGGGATTATCAATCCTTGGGATATGAGACCATTCGAGTTCCAGTGTTACCCACTCATGAACGGGTCGAGTTTGTACTCAAGAATCTAAAACAGGCAAATTTGATGTAATTCGTGGTCATTTGCTTATTCTTTCTTCCAACAGATGCCCCCACGACCTAACCCCTGAAAACTATTCCTAATGCTTTGGTAGAACTTTTGGGAAAATGGAGAATTGAAGCCTGAAAAAGGCGATGGATCACATCAAAACAAAGGATAACCGAAATATGAAATGGAGAGAATTTCTTGGATGAGAAGATTAAGTTCCCTGACTAACATAAAAAATCAAATAAGAACTTCCGATATAGTGTAGTGAAAAACTTTAGATGTGTGGATTCATGAAAACAAATAGGCAACAGCCGACCAAAAAATAAAAAAGAACTTTTTTTTTCAAATGGCTGCTCAGTTTTATATTTTGACATTCATAATCTAGGATCATGTGCTGAATTAGTTGAGGAACATCCCCCGAAAATTCTTAACTGATTCATTTCACTTTAAAATCAGATGTACACAAGCCTGTTCTCCAGTTTTGGTTTTATATTTTGATGATATCTTAGGTATTCTTCAAGCATATCTTGAACAGATGTGGAAACTACTTTCGAACACTTTTCATTCATTAATTCCTTCTCGGTTATATTTAGAAATTCAGCACAATTAGAAAGGTGATAATCCTGAAGGCAAATTGAGTAAAGTCTATTTTCATCGACGCATTCATTTCCAACTTTTAACAAATCAAGTTTTTCAGTCTTATTACAATATCTAGCTTGAACACCAGAATTTACTTGATAACATTCTCCCTCACCATCCCTGTTTTCAACCCTCATGATATGTGCAAATATTTTTTGAAGTTTATGGCCATTGATATAGAACTTGGTTAGTTTATCATCATATGGAAAACAACTCCTAAAGTCTTTCAGCGTTACACATGGCCCTAATTTTTCAAATCTTATTGATCCACTGCCTAAAAACATAACATCACAATCTGCGGCACATGCTAAACCATCTGCAAAAATATTGCCTAAACTTGTCTCTATTTCTCTCTCTGGATGTGTTGCTACTTGAGTAAATTTTGTTATTTGAGTATTATATTTTCTATCTACACATTCCTTGAAAGATTCAATAAATTCCAATAATACTTCATCCGGTTCTGCAATATCATTATTAATCGGGATTAATTTCCATTGATAATCGACAATTGAATTGGTGTCATTATCAACTGTAATATCAAAACGACCTATTTGATTTGTTCCCACACCTGCTTGAGCAATCAAAATATTATTGATTTCTGTAGGTTTCTCTAAGAACGTATGAGAGTGTCCTCCCAAGATCAGATCAACACCCCATTCATGCTTTAAAAGCCTTGCCAATTCCAAATCTGATTCATATCCTATATGGGTCAGTAACACAGTTAGATCAATATCATCGTTTTTATAAGTATTGCAGATTCTCCCCACCTCATGTGCTGCTTCTTCAACAGAGATAAAGCTCCCAATTAAATCTTCCATTTTAAGAGAATCAATAATCTTCTCTGTTATTATTCCAGTAAATAAAAAGTTAAAACCAGCTTTTTTTATGATTAAGTGCGGTTGCATTAAGCGCTTATTATATTTTTTGATGTAGAGATTTGCATTCACAATTGGAAAACTTGCCAATTTTTCTAAAAACAATAAATGAGATAGTCCATAATCAATTTCGTGATTACCTATTGTTGCAACATCTGGTGAAAGGTAATTCATTAATTCAATGGTTGATAATCCTCTATATTCAGAGTCAATAAGTGATCCTTGTAGCATATCTCCTGCAATAACAAAAAGAACATTTTCTTCTTCTTTTCTTACTTTGTTAATATAGCCAGATAGTAACGCTAAGCCACCAATTAAGTCCCCTTCTGTTCCAGATGCTTCAGCAAGGAAATCCCCATGCATGTCGTTAGAATGTAAAATTATGAATTTTTTTGTATTCATATTGATATCCTTGCTCTGAGAAAAATCATAGCTCTTAGTCGTTGCTTTTTTAAATCAAGAAAATTATTTATTCTAATGCGATAATTTCATTCATGAAAGATGAGGTATGCTTCAGACCATTATAGCATCCTTCATCAAGGAAAATGATTCCAAGCTAATAAATTAGATCAGATTCAATCGATGAGAAAAGAAATCAAAACTCAAACTAAACAACATGGAGTGAGATAACCTAAACAACTCAGTCGGTAATTAGGGAGCTTAAATATGGATCAATTTTAACCTTAAGATTTGAGAGTTTCCCTCTTTCAAATTGAAAAAGGATGAAAGGCAAATCAGAAATTGCTACTGTAAGTTATTGGTTTCATTTCTTATTACATGATGTGTAAAAACCTCATTCTTGTGAAGATTCCATAATATAAAGAGGAGGTAATAATCCATTGAAATCTTACACCCAGATCTTATAAATGAAGTGAATAATTAAAAACCATACTACTCAACCCACATATTTAGAGCTTATTTACGGAGATTGGACAACTATGTCACGGCGGGTCAAACCAGGAGTTCTCAAAATCGCGATTTCAAAATATTTATCTGTTTTCTTCTCACTAATTAAGGAAAACAAATGTTGTTATGCTTTATCAACGCGGACCCAGTGAAATGGTTTAAATTTTTTGAAAAATTGACTCGATGCCATGGATGTCAAACAGAGTTCAAAGTTATTTCCTCTTTGCTTCAGTTTGATAACTTATGGGAGGATATCTGAAATCTATTTACATAAGATCACATGAAGTTTATTTCATTTACAGATTTGATGTGCTGTAAACTGCAATGTCACTCTCTTGCCAAAAAATAGTTAGTCCACCCACTCGCAAGGATTTTTCAACTTAATGGGAGTAAAAAGCAGAATGCATAGAAATATCAACCCTTATAGAAGGAACTTCAAACTCAAGAAAGAAGCACTTTATAATACTGCAAGTAAATTCATCGGATTAAAAATAAGTACAATTAATGGGTATTTATTTCAAAAAAAGCTGATAATGAATTTCGCTGTGCCTGGATGAATAGTTAAGATTCAAGAACCTAACAGATTCAGTTCCAGCATTCCCAACCAGGCAATCCAGCCAGAGGTCTCTCAACTACCAAATCGAGACAAATCGGGTCGCGTTTACAAGCACAACCATTCATTCAATTTAGCCAGATGGCGAGAATTTTGCCAGCAGATAAAATAAACACTTCTATTCCACTCACAAGCGACTCAAATAGCTTGAATTGGATTCAATTTTTTCCAGAGAAAAACCAAATCAGATTCCGCGAATAATTGGGGCGAAGTGATTGACTTGATGAACGACACTAGAAGGGTCGGAAAACCTGTATGCGATTGTTTCCCTTATCAGCAACGTACAGGAGGCCATCCGGGTCAAGGGCTAATCCCACAGGTGATCGGAACTCGCCGGGTTGATCACCCTTACCCCCCCACTCTGCCAATAATTCACCATTGGGGCTGTACTTGACAACACGATGATTGTTGTTGATGTTTACGAAAACCTCTCCATCAGGATTTATGACGATGCCATTGGTCTCGATTACACCTGCCACAACAGACCACTCCGCAATCAGGTCACCCAAGTTATTACTCTTAACCACATGGAACAAATTGTTGACACTGAAAAGCTCACCATTAGAACTAGCTGCCAATCCGCTTGATGCACCCTCAGTGGGCCATTCCCCAAGCTTAACCCCATCACTACTGTACTTGACAATGCGATGGTTATTATTGATATTCACCAAAACCTCGTTATTGGGATTGTATTCCAAGGTCCGATGATTATTGTTAATATTGACAAAAACCTCGCCCTCATGACTGACGGCAATACCACTTGATTCACCTTCAGAGGACCATTCCCCAATCTGGACTCCCTCGCTGCTGTACTTTACAACACGATGGCTATTGTTGATATTTACATGAACCTCACCATTGGTCTTATACTCCAAGGTGCGATAATTTTGGTTTATATTGACATAAACCTCACCTTCGGGGCTGACAGCAATGCCACTCGATTCACCCTCGAAGGACCATTCCGCAAGCCTAACTCCCTCACTGCTGAACTTTACAACTCGATGGCTGTTATTGATATTAACGAAAACCTCACCATTTGGGTTAATGGCAATGCCATCCGGACCGCCTTCTACAGGCCATTCTCTTAAAAATAATATTGTATACATGAACACCTCCAAAGTTGATTTATCTTGGTTATGAGACAGAAATGCCTTTATTTTGTTGGACTATAATCAAAAATGTGTGAAAAACCTAATAGATCTACGAGAAAACACGGTCAAGTTACATTATACATTAAATATTTGCATTTTTCATTAAATTTTCGAATAACAAAGGCTTCCTCCATTCTGAAGGGCATTTAGGATTGTTACTTGTCAGAATATTTCTTATTTCACACACTAGATACGATTTTCATTAATAATTTTTTTTGCCTTCAGAAAATTTATTTTTTATACATTTCCAATATATGCTCTGCTAGGGTCGCCTTGAAAGCAACAAGGGCATCCAATCAAATGCAAAAATTAATGCTATTCAAATCGATCCCAAAATGAGGACAACGACATTTTGCAGGTTTTAATCGTAGAAAAGAATCGGTTTGATCAAACTTTAGGGACTTTAAATAGCAGCCATAAAATATTATTTTAAATATCTTTTTTTATATCTCCAGATTCATATTCAGTATTGTTCTTTTTATTACGTTAGAGCACTAAAATGCTCAATAATTATAATAATGAATCAAAATTTCTTATTTTTTATTGGTTTTTAGGAATTTTTTTTGGTTACTTTTTTCGCAATTTATTAACCAAGCCAAACAGTTTTGCCTAAATTATTCAACAAAATCTGAGGCTCTTAAATGTGAAAATGGATAACACCTTACACATCACCTAACTGAGCTGAAACCCTGAAAAGGCCAAATTATAAAAAATTGAAACCATGCTTGTTTAATGTTAATTATTGTGCAGAAATTATTCGATGCTTTATAATAAAACTATCAAACAAAAAATTTCACGAAATTCCGAGGTGTTATATGAGTAGAGTAATGCATTTTGAGATCCAAGCATCGGATGTTGAGAAAATTTCAAAATTCTATTCAGAGGTTTTTGGATGGGAGATCCATGAATGGATCTTTCCAAATGTTGAGATGGTAGATGAAAACCGTTATTGGCTTGTTGGAACTGGTTCTGAAGAAGAAGCTGGTATTAATGGCGGAATGTTGATCCGTCAAGGGGAAAAACCCAAAGATGGACAACCAGTTAACGCTTATGTATGCATAATCGATACCGCTTCGATTGATACAACATTGGAAAAGGTCAAACAATATGGTGGCGAAGTGACAGTTGATAAAATGCCAATAATTGGTATGGGATGGTCAGCATACTGTAAAGATCCTGATGGGAACATTTTTGGCTTGATGGAAGAGGATCAAAACGCAATATAAACCTTGGGCAATATTGATCGAATAGGTCATTAAGCCCACCTAGAAGAATGAATGATCATACATGCCCTCATTTTTGCAATGTAGCAGCATCAACGCAGTCATTGAAATTTCATGAAAGGATTAATGACCATGGATAATTCATGACTAAAAGTCAAACAAGGTAGCAATTGAAACCTTTGAAAATATTTGGAGGGATCAGAAGTTATTGAGCCAGATCGTCTCTCCTAATTTTAAATTCCTTTTGTGCCAGTTGTTATTTCATCTCCCCATCGGTGTCTGATGAAAAAGGTTAAAGAATCTGCGGCAGGTAAGTCTTTTTGTCATAACAATCAAAGCATAGCGATCTTCTTTATACATAATTTTCTCTGCTTGATTATAAGGCACCAATAAAATATCAATATTTGACTTCCCTATGGGTACTTTATAACAGTTGTTTGCGCGTTTGAGGCGCACCGGGGCGATAATTATTTATATCTGATTTCGAATCCTCATGAGGGGACAATGTCAATTATTTGGGCGTTCGAGTCCCCTTGGGGATGCCTATTTATCGCCTGTTTTCTTCATTAATCTAATCTTTCCACCATGCACAAAGATATAAAAAGGCTTCGGGAATTGAGTCTTTATTTATTTGATCTAACTCAGGATTTTTCTTTAGATATTTAGACGTTCTTATTTATTGAATCTGATAAGCTTTAGGAGATTGGTACTTTTGCTGGTGAAACATAGTGGCATTAATTTCTTGCAAGTTCACTCAATAATCTGACACTCGGGATTCCATTCCTCAAGGGGGATTGATTCATACCAATTATCTGTATGGGTGTAGCTAATATCTGGGAGATAGTCAATTTCCGTTCCAAAATACGTATTGAAAATGTGGGGAAAGACATTGATCAAGGTCATGTGCTCTTCCAATCCAGTCGCGCCGCCATATGGCAGGTAAAGGGCTAATAGATTGGATGTACCATATTTTTTCCCAAACCCATGATCTCCCTCAATAATAATAATTGGCGGATCCTCAGACTTTTCCAGTATCTGACTGACAACATCTAAGATCCGTGGTTCAATGTAAGCAAGCTGGTTCGTAAACCCTACCATCGGATCTACTTCCTCTGGATCAGGAACAAAAGACCCATCAGGATTAAACAAAAACGGCGGGTGCGGTGTAATGATGTGTGAATGGATAAATTTTGGGCCAGATAAATCGGGTATTTCAGGTAAAACCTCAAGGATTAATCTCGTTCGATCCGCTTTTTGTTCATAAATCGTTCTTGTGATCTGAGCACCAATATTGGAACTACCCTCAAACAAAAATCTCCCTATTGTTGTTTTTATGTAAAGAACCGTAAAGGGATCGATAGACCATTGATCTAAATTACTGGAGAGGTGATCATAAAAATGATCAAACCAGGTGAAGTTTCCCCAATCGAATCCCATGTCAAATGCAATGGTTGTGTAACCCAAGTTCTCAAATACACGATGGACAACATTATTTCTTATAAATGCTCGAGTTTCTTCGAAGTTGGGTGCTGCTGTTAAGTCTTCAACATACGCCATATTAAGTTGTGAACTTAAAGACATCACTGTGAAGGGATAATTTGATCGACTGCAATCAGGGATGAAAAATCCTAATGATTCAAGTGACTTTATGAATTCAGAATTATCATAGTTATAGGATATACGCAAAGCATCCGACCGTGCATACTTATCTAAAATAATAAAGTAAACATCTGGAAGGGGATAATATGGATCAGGGTTTAAGACTATCCGGTTTTGGTCTGTGTCCTTATGAATTGCCAGAACTTTTTCTCTGATCTGGTAGGAAGAAAGATAACCAAGGTGAAAAATTGTTGTACTTAAGACGATAACGTTAAGAATTAAATTGATGTTCTTAAAATTTCGGATTTTGATTATTCCGAAAACTAGAAATGTTATTGTTAATATCCCCCAGATTATTGTTGAATAGAAATGGGTTCCAACCACCCATTTTCCAATAATACGCCCCTTAAAAAAATTGAAGAAATGACCATATGTCAATCCAAAAAAGGAAATAACAAATGAAATCAAACTGGCTTGTTGAAGATCTCGAAGGATCATCCAGCCCAGAAGTAAAAATGTTAAAGAGAATAAAACAGCAATTAAAAGGGCGATCCAAATAGCTTTAATTTCAATTTCACCCAAATTAGTCGTAGTCAGCATCAACACAGTATTGATGGGAAAAAGCAGAAAATAAAGTGAGATTCTCTGAAATAGCCATTTCATTTTATTCTTCACTATCTATGTGAAATTGACAATATCCTCAATAAATATATGAGCAATAAATGATTTAAGAAATTTTCCTTTGTTGCTATCCACTCACATTTACCGAAAGATGGATTATTGTTTTGAAGCGCTAAATACACTCCCACAGGCAGCGTCTGGGTCACTTGACTTGGTGACAATTTCAACATTGTCCCCAAGAATCGTTAAGGCAGATTGGTCACAATTATTTTCATAAGTTTTCAAGTTGTAGGAACCCCATGAACAACTTGAATCATCTATAAGATTTTTCGTTATGGTTGTAACAGATATGAGACCACTGCTGCCATTGATTTGGCCGCTGAAGGTTGTGGTATGGGTACTCTCATAAATTGTCGTGCAAGTTGGACCAGCAGACTCCTTCCTGATTTTATAAATTCTCGAGCCTGAAACTTTGCCGTCACCAGCAATATCAATGAAAAACTCTGACTGAACAAGCTCCCAATCTCGTGGCGTATCAATTTCCTCACCAATATATCTTCCTGCAAATGGGAGGTTACTTTCAGGATTAGTGTCAACATCTTCAGATTCAGATGAATCAGGGGCTTCTTCTTCATCAACCGGTTTGGGTTCAGGTTCCTCTTCCGACGAAATTTCTCCCGGTGGACAACTGAT
>Ga0272442_10009487_pt1 | contig 12158 bp, 7 predicted proteins | sample SSMForm2O_FD_200262 | JGI IMG/M metagenome (GOLD analysis project Ga0272442, IMG submission 200262) | Marine sediment archaeal communities from Little Sippewissett salt marsh, Falmouth, MA, United States - SSM-Form-2O | ecosystem: Environmental > Aquatic > Marine > Wetlands > Sediment ... | reverse complement strand
GGACCATAGTGGCAGGGTTTGTCCCGGCCGAGGCAAAGGAAGTGTTCCGCGACCTGCCGTAGCGCAGCCTGAAGCCCCCTGGTCGGGAGGGATGGGAAAAGACAGGCCTGCCTGCGATCAGGTCCCTGATATACTTGTCCTTGGGCTTGATAACGGGTTTTTCATCTTTCTGGTCGTCATCCCCGCTTTTTGCCCCCCCGATCAGCGTGTCCAGCCAGTCCCAGCCGTCCATCTTCAGTTTGTTTACATGCTTCTTGACTTTCGGGGCTTTCAGGGCAAGCCCTTCAGCCAGCACCAGGCACATCCCGCCCCTGACACGGTTAGTCCCTATCCTCTCCAGGTTCCTGTGCCCTTCCACCTCGGCTTCTTCAGTCGGGTCCCCGTCAATGCAGACCGGACAGTTCCTGACAATCATCCGTATCTCTTCTTCCGAGGGAGTGTACTGAAGACTTGCAACTCGCTTGTAGATCAGGATCTCTTCAACATAACGCTCCACCTCTTCGGGCCTGGGCTTATACCTATCGACCCCTATCCCGCGCCGCACATAGTCTCCTACCAGCACGGAAAGCGCCTGGGCAGTCCCACCCGCACTCCGAATCGGCCCCGAATAAAATATCTGGATATACTCGGAACCATCGTCGTTTTTCCCGAGTTCCACCTTATCGATACCCTCAATCGGAGCGGCAACCACCCCCTCAGTAAGGGTTGCCATCGAGACCCGGATTGCAGCTTCCACAGCGTCCTTTTTGGTGGGAAAATCCCCCACAGCCCCTTCAGCAACCTGCTTTCCGATTTCAAGGGCAGTTTCTTCCCTGGACATTTCGGTTTCAAGCTCCCTGAGCTTTGCCGCAACCCCGGCTACTCCGATCAGGTTTTCCACCCTATCAGCCAGGTCTTTGGCAAGGGGAATTTCAACCTCGGGTTTCGGGTCTCCTCCCCTGGCTCGAGCCCTGTTTGCGATCTCGATGGCCTCTTTGAGCCTGGCCTCAAGCTCATTGAAATACTCATGCATTTCTTCGCTTGCAATTGTTTCACCCATGGGAAACAGCCTCTTTTCCAGAAAAACAGCAGATATATTTGAGTTTCAATAGTTTACCACTTCAGCTTCAGCAACTTTAACTTAACACTCTGACTTAACACTTTAACTTAGCACTCTGACTTAACACTCTGACTTAACACTTTGACTTAACACTTCGACTTAACACTTCGACTTAACACTCTGACTTAACACTCTGACTTAACACTCTGACTTAACACTCTGACTTAACACTCTGACTTAACACTCTGACTTAACACTTTGACTTAACACTTCGACTTAACACTTCGACTTAACACTTTAACTTAACACTTTAACTTAACACTTTAACTTAACACTTTAACTTAACACTCTGGCCTCAGTAGCTTTAGTTTCATTTATTCCTGCGCACAGACTTTGAAGCAATGATATTTGATATCGCAGTAACAAAGAAGACAAAGATCCCTGCCCAGAGTATATACCTCCCGATCTCGACACCTAAAACCGTAAGCAATAGCCCGAGAGCAAGGACACCCAGGTTAGGACACCCAGGTTTATCCTGTTAATCTTTTTGTTTTTCTCCAGGACCTGTTTGTATGCCATTTCCTTCTCAAGAATTTCCTTTTTCTCCGCTTTCAAGACCTCTCCTCCTCCGATACTCCAATCCCTGGAAAGACTCAGACCTCAAACCTGGTGGAAGCAGCCTCTTTCAGCCGGTCAATAAGCGCAATTCCAAGCCCCATGATGCTGAAAGACCCGTCAGCCAGGATTATATCAAGGCCTTTTACGTCAAGGGCCCTGAGCCCCTCAAAAAGTCTTCGGGCAGCTGTATCAGGTTCTTCCCGGGCACCCAGCGAAAAGCACTCTTCCGGGTCTTCGGAAAGCAGCCCTTTCGAATCCAGGTAATTTGCACTTTCCTCACTCAGCAGGAACCCTACCTTTAGCCCATCATGTTTAAAAATATCTGCGAGCTCCCCGAGCTTTTCGGCAACCAGGGCCCCTTCCCCTTCCACAAGCACGACCGCAGTATCCGGGGTGTAGTGTCCGTATTTCTGCCCGGCAATTTTTTCGGATGAAGCCTCACCTGCCTCTTCCTTTGCGCTTTTATATCCTGGCCTGACCTCCCCGATAATTTCTTCGAGGGCATCGAGCCCGATTGCCCCTGGCCGGAGGACAACGGGAGGTTCGGCAGTCATATCCAAAACCGTGGACTCGACCCCGATCGTAACAGCGCCCCCGTCGAGCACCGCATCGATCCTGCCCTCAAGGTCGGCAAGCACATGAGCCGCCGAACTGGGGCTTGGCCTTCCCGAGAGGTTGGCACTTGGGGCTGCAAGGGGCCTTCCGGCTCTTTTCACAAGTTCCAGGGGAATCCTGTGGTCAGGCATCCGGACCCCGACAGAAGGGAGATTCCCGGAGGTAATTGCGGGGACGGACTCACTTTTTTCCAGCACGAGTGTAAGGGGCCCCGGCCAGAAGGCATCCATAAGCTTGAAAGCGTTTTCCGGGACATTCACCGCAATTTTCCGGAGAGCTTCCCTGGAATGGATCAGCAGGCTAAGGGGGTTTCCGGGAGGCCTCTGTTTCGCCTCGAAAATTTTAAGGACAGCCTCCTGGCAGAGCCCGTCAGCTCCTAGCCCGTAGACGGTTTCCGTAGGAAAAGCCACGGTACCTCCATTCCTGATAATCTCCGCAGCCTCTTCGAGCACGGCATCGAAATTATCTTCAGAGACCCGGAAAACCCGGGTCTTTATCTCAGTTCCGTTTTCCGCCTGCACAGCAGCAAAACCCCGCTCAGGTAGTTTCAGTTATATTTTTCAGAGAATTTCATGTGCGTTCTTATTTTCCAGCCCATTTTTCAAGAGCAGCTCCGAGTTCTTTCCGGCCCTTCGCATACTCTTCCAGGGTGGAGCCTTCCATGCTTGCTTCAAGCGCCTGCCTGCAGGCAGTTGCCCCGGGAGCAGTTCCCATGGGATGGGCATGTATCCCACCGCCAAACTGCATGATAACGTCTTTTCCGAAGATGGAGTAGAGGTCAGGGACCATGGTCGGGGCAAGCCCTCCCGAGGCTACCGGAAACATGGGTTTGATCCCTCCCCAGTCCTGGGCAAGGACGTGCTGTTCGGGATCCGCGGGTACCTTATCAAGCACACACTCGTCCCTGATCGAAAGTACCTCATCCTTATCCCCGTGCATCTTCCCGACAACGGTGCCGATATGGAGCTGGTCAAGCCCGATCAGACGACAGAGTTTGGCTACAAGCAGCATGCTGACCCCATGCCTGGGGTTCCTTGTGAAGGCTGAATGCATGCAGCGGTGGGCGTGAAGTGCCAGGCCTTCGTCTGCGGCTGCTTCCCTGAGGGTCTGGAGGGCGGTCCAGCCCGTGGGCACGATGTCGATCATGGCGTAACTTGCCCCGAGGTCTTTTAGCACGTGCAGGCGCCGGATCATCTCCTCACAGGTAGGAGCCGTGATGTTGCAAAGGTACATCTTCCGTTCCCCTATCTCGGCTTCCGCCTTTTCCGCAAGTTTCAGGGTGAGCTCGGCCCTCTTTTCAAACCCGTTGAACTTCTGGTCTGTGAGGTTCTCGTCGTCCTTCACAAGGTCGCAGCCCCCGAAAAAGGCATTGTATGCAACTTCCGCATGCATTTCCGAGGTCAGTCCCACCTTCGGCTTGACGATTGTCCCGATCAGGGGCCTGTCTTTAACCCCTACGATATCCCGGACCCCGGGAAGCCCGAAGTTCGGCCCCTTGAACTCCTCGAGCATGGATTTCGGGAAGCTGATGTCCTGCAGGCGCAGGTTGTCCACAATCTTCATGCTGAAAATATTTCCCGCCACCGCACTAAGGACCTGGGGCACGGACCCGAGTTCGAAGAGATCCTCGGAATAAGCCACCCGGACAGTCTGGATATCCGCATCCAGGTAAAAAACATGAGGTTTCAACCTGGCTGCAAGCTCGGGGCTCAGGGTGGAAATTTCAGTCCAGGAATCGATGGAACTTTCCCCCGCCATATGGGTGGAAGCTTCCTCAAAACTTATTCCTGCTGCCGGTTCAATGTGGAATTCACAGATCAGATCCGTGTCTTTCGGGCTGTAGCCCGGGTCTACGTAGTCCCTGCGCATTTTTTTAATCTCCTTGTTATAGAGTAAATTGTTCTCCGATATGATAAAAATGAAGGCTTGATTGAAGGAAGGCACTTAACATAAATAAAAATTTGTTCATTTGAAAGCTTCGAAGATGGAGCTGAAGTAAAAAGAGAAAGAAAATGAGAAAGAAAAAGATAAGAGGGTTATCCCAAAAAACATCCCTATGCATATAAACTGCCTGCTGAATCTAAAGATAAAAAGGGCTTATTCAAACCGATTCCTGAGAAACCTATCCAGAGAGAAGGACTCTGAAAAAGAATCAAACTATATATGGAAGAAAGTAGAACTTAATATATTTGAAATAAATAAAATTAGATTGTTCCCTGTACCCAGCGTATTGGTCGTCCATTGTTATCTGATTGGTGTTTTGAAACACTTAAATGTTAGAAGTTTTCGTAGTGTCCACTTTAAATCAGTAATCCCTGCTTCTTTTGCAGGTGTATTCTTACATTCAATGCCTCTTTCATCCTTGTACTTCAATCCACCATGCACGTAAGGCTTCCCAAAAGGAAACTTGAAATTGAGTTGAGTCGGAATTAAAAAATGTTGGAATGAAGTGGCTGGAGATTTACAATGAAAATTGAACTATTGGGCACTCTTTTCCTCTCAGACAAAAGGAAAGATCTTCTTCTACTTTTGATGGAGGAACCCCGGAATATTGATGAGATCAAAACTATCCTCAATGTGACCTCGAGCGCGATTATGACGCAGATAAAGATCCTCATCAGCCAGGGCCTGATCATACATGAAGACGACCTTTACAAGCTGTCTGACATCGGGAAAGTGGTTGTTAAAAAAATGATACCCCTCCTTAACACCCTGGGCGTGTTTTCGGAAAATAAGGACTACTGGGAAAACCACAATATAAGCGCGATCCCACCCCACCTCCTGGACAGGATAGAGGATCTCGGGCACTGCGAATTCGTTGAACCCGACCTGGACCGGATGTACGAAACCCCAAAAAAGATAGAAGAAAACCTGATCAACTCAGCCCATGTAATGGAAGTCTCCTCCTATTTTAACCCGGCATTCCCTTCAACCTACGTAAACCTTATAAAAAATGGCACAGACGTCTCCCTGATCATCACAAAACCCGTCTTTGAAAGGCTGAAAAAGGAATACGTTGCGGCCCTCCAGGAATACCTGAACAGGGAAAACGCAAAAATCTTCGTTTGCGACTGCCCTATAAGAGTTGCATCAAGTGTGGTTACGGACCGCTTCATGGCTCTCTCCCTTTTTTACAAAAACGGGATATACCATAACCATGCCATGATGAGTCTTGAGGAAAACGCCCTGAAGTGGGGAGAAGAACTCTTCCTGCATTACATGAAAAACTCAAAGGAAATAACGGAAAGCGAATTAATTGAAAAAGAATTAACTGAGGAAGATTAACTGAGGAAGATTAAATGTGAAGTTGCCATAATGATCTTTTCAGTAATCAAAATTTATTCAGCTACTTAAAGAATATTTATCCAGCCTTTTAAAAATACTATTTTTAGTATTTCAAATATAACTCATGGAAAAACCGGTCGTCTACGACGACCGGTGAGAGTGCCGATACCTTGAAAGCAAATCGAAAAAAAGGTTTTCGGAAATGGTTGAACAGGGAAATTACACCTTCCCTTTCCGGGTTTATTTGGATCGGTTTTCTACAAAGCCTGAACTACTGACACCGAAACTACCTGTAATCAGGCCCCTGGTTTACTTAACTGGCTGTTTTCCGAAGCTTCCGCTTCCAGATTCAATTATTAGCCTCCAGGCAGGATTAAGGTGCTCCCCTACTTTTCGGTTGATATTGTTTTCTTTAGTCCGATAACTGGTTAGTCCGGGAAACCTTTAATTTGACCCATCTCATCTGACCCGGTGAACGGTTTTTTCCCGCAAAGAGATTCGAAAGCCTCCGCCAGCTTGCCTGGCGGCCCTCACAAATAAGTAAAAAAAGTAAAAAAGAAATAAAAATTAATATTCTTTATAATCATGTTCTTTTAAATTCCCGGTTTGGTCTTTTCTTCATATTTATCCTTTTAAACTCTTATATTGTAAAAACCAGGCTCCTTCGTCGTCAGGGGACAAGAAAGACGCGATACAGTCATTTATGGTTGTACGGGGACATATTTCAAGACTGTTCCCGGTTGTGCGGGGTCCTGGGCCGGAATTTAGAGCCAGCCATTGCTTTTATTCGACTTAATAATATCAACTGAATAATGCTGGAATATCCAGAATGCCGGCAGGTAGGAAAAAATATCAAATGAATGGGGAATAGACATGCTGTGGAAATAGACATGATGTGGAAATAGACATGATGTGGAAATAGACATGATGTGGAAATAGACATGATGTGGAAATAGACATGATGTGGAAATAGACATGATGTGGAAATAGATATGATGTGGAAATAGACATGATGTGGAAATAGACATGATGTGGAAATAGACATGATGTGGAAATAGATATGATGTGGAAATAGATATGATGTAGCCATTTTCCCCGTGCAAATCAGTCCCCTTGATAAAATCAAAGGCTTTGATCAAATTAAAGTCTCTGATCAAATGAGTTAACGCCGTTAAATCAGGCCAGCCTGCAAAATCAGGGAAATTCATAAAATTAGGCATCAGAAGAGATGTTAACTGCGTTAATCAAATTTCTGCGTTTATGTTATATGTATAAAAGTCAATGTATGATTTGAAGTTAACAGCATTAAGGGATGCAGCTGAAAAGTGTGTCCCGATCCGAGCTAATCACTGTTAACAAGGGAATAAACACAAAAAATGTAGGAAGCGTTTTTTATGGCAGCAGATATCTTGAACCAACTAGCGGAAGCTGTCGTCGACGGAGACGACGACCTGGCAGAAGAACTGGCAGAACAGGCACTGAAGGACGGTGTTGACCCTTACGATGCAATCGTGAACGGGCTTGCAAGAGGAATGGCAATCGTCAGTGACCAGTACGAAAAGGGAGAAGCCTTCGTGCCTCACCTGCTCCTGGCCTCAGGCGCAATGTACGCAGGTATGGACATCCTCAGCCCGGAAATGGTGAAGGAAGGAGAAGCCATGCAGGCTGTAGGTGTCATCGGCACAATCGAAGGAGACGTGCACGACATCGGCAAGAACCTGGTCAAAACCATGCTCAGTGCAGGCGGGTTCGAAATGATCGATCTCGGAGCCGACGTGCCCATCGAGAAATTTATCGAAACCGCAAAGGAAAAGAAGGCCGACCTGATCTCCATGAGCGCCCTGATGACCACAACCATGACCAACATGGAAAAAGTCATCGAAATCCTTCAGGAAGAAGGTATCAGGGATGCCATGACGGTCATGGTAGGAGGAGCCCCTGTTTCCGAAGAGTATGCAGAAGCAATCGGCGCAGACGCCACCCACCCCGACGCCATGCACGCAAGCGCCTGGGCATCCGAAACCGTAAAGGAACTCGAGCCCAAGGACGTCAGGTGGAGCGAAGAGAAGATCAACCTGGGCAAGATCAAGTACAGGGAAATCCTCGCAAAGAAGGTAGTCTCCGAGAAAGTCGACATCGGACTTGAGACTGCAAACAAGATCAAGGAAGAATTCGAAAGCATCGGTGTCAAGGCAAAGGAAGAAATGACCCACGCAGACAGGACAATTGCCTCCATGTCCGACAAGAAGGTCGACCGCCTGCCTGTCTACCCGCTTGCCTGCGGTGTCCTCAGGAAGTTTGCCGGAGTCAACTACAGGGACTATGCCACAAAAGCAGATGCTTTCACCGAAAGTGCTTACCTTGGCTGCAAGTACCTGGACCTTGACATGTTCGTGGGCCTTGCCGACCTTTCAGCCACATCCGCGGACTTCGGCTGTAAGATCAAGTATCCTGAAGATGACACCCCGTCCTCCGAAGGTCACCTTAAGGACTACGAGAAACTTGAGGTACCGGAGCTTAAGGAAGGTACCCGTGGCTATGAACTCGTCATGGCCTCAAAGCAGGCAAAGGAAAAAATCAACAAGGAACTCAACACCCCCTTCGTAGGGTTCCACGAAGGCCCTCTCCTCACCCTTACCCAGCTTATGGGTGCGGACCGCGTCCTTATGGATATGAGGACCCAGCCAGATGTTGTCCTTGAAGCTGTCCAGAAGTGTACCGACTACATCTGCCAGCTTACCGAACTCTTCTTTGCAGAAGATGCCTGTGACGCCCTCTGTATCGACAACCTCTGGTCCAACAACGTCATCATGGGCGAGGACGACTACTGGAAGTTCGACGGAAAGTTTGTCTACGACCAGCACATCCCGATCTTCAAGCAGTACGACCAGCCGTACATCATCCACAACTGTGCTGACGCCGTACACTTTGAAACCCAGATCAGGAAGTTCGGCACCTCCCTGTACAGCTACGCCTACTACGAGAAGTCCAGGGAAAAGGGCTCCCAGAACTACGCAGACCTCATTCCCAAGTACGGGGACATCTGCTGTATGATGGGAGAAGTCAACCCTGTTGAATTCATGGACGGCTCTGCAGCCGGTGTCCAGAAGGTCAGGGACGACACCAGTACCCTGCTCGAAAACGTACTGCCCGTGCTCAAGGAGAACGGGTACCAGTCCAAGTATATCCTGTCCACAGGCTGTGAAGTCCCACCAGGCGGCCCGCTGACCACCGTGCAGGCAATGGTGGACACCGTAAAAGAACTTGGTCCGGAACTCCAGAAGTCAATCATAGGGTGAGGTCTTCCTCCCCTATTTTTCAATTTATAGTTCCGAACGTAAATATTTACACTTATATTATAACCACTGAAGACACAGAAAACACAGAAGGGGTGTGCCTCCATTTCCTTTATTCCGTGTTTTCCCTGCTTTCTGTGGTTAAATTTTCACTTGAGATTAGTGAAGGAATTTGGTCCATTGACTGTAATCAGAAAAAAGAGCAAAATAAGCCGAAAACAAAAGGCGAAATCCTGAAATAGTCCATTACAACCTTAAAACCGGAAGAAAAAGTCTCCAGAAAAAATGTCAAACACAGAAAAACGTATTAACCTCCAATAGGGCGAGAAATCGTGTCCTAAAGCCTCCATTCATATAAAACTTTCAAACATAGGTCGGAAGAATGTCGTGCAGCATCTTCCAGCAAAAAGAACAGAAACAGGGTGGTTACCCGCCACCCTCCTTAACATAAAGGAAGACAGGAAAACACTGCAATGTCTTTTTTCGAAAAGGTGTTTCCATCTGTAAAAATAAAAAAGGGTTTTGCCACCTGCAAATAGACCTGAGTTTAACAATCAGTCTCATAAAATCAGTCTCATAAAATCAATCTCATAAAATCAGTCTCATAAAACCAATCTCACAATAAATTCATCCGGTTTAAAAAACCAAAAAAGCGGCCATAGACAATAGAGAGGAGAAATACCATGGAGCTGGGTCTGGGAATTGATACGGGCGGAACATATACCGATGCCGCAATCATGGACATGTCAAACGGGACAATAATCGAATCGAACAAGGCACTGACGACATATCCGGATCTGATAAGAGGAATAACAAATTCTATTGAGGGGCTTAACCCGGATTACCTTAAAAACATAAAATCCGTATCTGTTTCTACCACCCTCGCCACCAATACCACGCTTGAGGGCAAGGGTTACCCGGCAGGATTAATCCTTATCGGACATACCTTTCCAAAGAAACTTTCCGGCGATTACGTAATATCTATCAAAGGCGGCCACGACTCCGAAGGAAACGAAGTTGCCCCCCTTGATGACCTGGAAACAGTAAGGGAGTTTGTAAGGAAGGTGGGAAAAAGGGTAGCTGCCTTTGCCGTATCCGGGTATTTCGGCGTCCGCAACCCCGATCACGAACTGAAGGTGAAAGAAGTGATCCGGGAAATGACGGACATGCCTGTTGTCTGCGGGCATGAACTTTCCCTGAGCCTCGGGGCTTACGAAAGAGCAGTCACCGCCCTCCTCAACGCCCAGCTCATCCCGGTAAGCAAACAGTTCATCAAATCCATCCAGACAGTGATGGAAGAAAAAGAGATCAAGGGGACCCTCATGATGATGAAATGTGACGGCTCCCTTGTAAGAATTGAAGAAGCCCTGCAAAAACCCGTAGAATCCATATTCTCCGGCCCTGCAGCAAGCCTTGTGGGAGCAGCCCACCTGACAGGCCTGGACACCTGCGTGACCGTGGATGTAGGAGGCACAAGTACCGATATTGCCATGATCTCCGGAGGAATTCCCGAGATCAGCGATTCGGGTGCCAAAGTAGGCGGCTGGAAGACAATGGTTAAGGCTATCCAAATGGAAACGTCAGCGCTCGGGGGAGACAGCCAGGTATGGATCAAAAGGAAACCGTACCTGGGCCCTGGCAGGGTGGTTCCTCTCTGCCTTGCAGCCGCAGAATACCCGGTGCTGCTGGAGAAATTGGAAGCCATTGAGAAACCTAAAGAACGCCTTATGGACGAGGTCATACAGCCAACAACATTTTTCTTCAGGAGAGGTCCGCATTCCGAGGAACACCTTACCGCTGAACTCGGGGAAGACGAAAAAGCAATCCTGGACCTCCTCGGAGAAGAGCCGGTTTCAGTATATGAAATCTCGGCAAAATCCGGAAAACACCCGCTTATGTTTGCCGGCGACCTGAAGGCCCTGATCCAGAAACATTATGTGGGCCAGGTAGGGTTTACCCCGACAGACGCCCTCCACGTACTGGGAGAATATGCCCGGTGGGATGCAAGAGCTTCCTTGCAGGGGGCAAAAATCCTTGGTCCTTACCTGAAAATGGATCCTGAAGAGTTCTCCGCTCATATCAAGGCAGAAGTAGTAAGGAAACTTGCCCTGGAGCTGGTATCCTTCTTTGCAGATGACCTGAAGAAAACGGATATTGAAAAGCTGATAGGAAAAGAAGCTTACCTGAAATTCCGGGTAAAAGTCCCCGTGGTGCTGGTAGGGGCTCCTGTAAGGGCCTACCTGAAAGACCTTAACGAGATGATCGATGCGGATATCCGGATCCCCCCATACCACGAAGTTGGAAATGCCGTCGGAGCCCTTGCAGGCAAAGTAATCCACAGGACAGAAGTCCTGATCCGCCCCCTTGCCGCAGGAAATGCCGGGTACAGCGTTTACTCCGAACTCGGAAGGGACATCTTTGAAGAATACGGGCAGGCCCTGGACTACGGGCTCGAACTCAGCCAGAAACTTGTCTCCGAGTACATGGGAGGATACGGCCTTGAAATGGAAAACGTGGAATATGACCTGAAAAGAAACGATGTGGGAAGCGCCGGAAAATCCCCACTTGAAACCCGACTGGTCGGGATAGGAGTGGGGTCAACCGGAAAACTGGCATAAAACGGAAATATCCATATTCCGGAATGCAAAGGAGAGGGCCGAAGTATTCCCGGAAAACTGGAGAAATGACCGGAAAAAATCCGGACAATTCCGAAATGAAAAAAATCCAGAAACAGATGACGAAAACTATCGTGTCAAAACTATCATGTCAAAACAATCATGTCAAAACAATCTTGGGGAAAAAACATGGCAAGCGAACTAAAAACACCTGACGGAACTGATCTTGAGACCCGGGACGGAATGGCAAAACTGGCCCGGACAATAAGAGACAAAATTCAAATTAACGAACCGGTAAAAGAAGAAGGACTGGTCGACCAGCTCGAAAGAGCGGCAATGGAAATCGACGAGCTCCTGGCATCATCCCTGGGTCCGAAAGGGATGAACAAGATAGTAATAAACCCGGTAAACGACATCTTCGTGACAAACGACGGGAAAGTGATCCTGAAAGAGATGGACGTCCTCCACCCGATTGTCACGTCCCTCAAGAAGCTTGCGGAGTCCATGGACAAAGCCTGCGGAGACGGGACGAAAACCGCGGTGATCCTGGCAAGCAACCTGATCAAAAACGCAATTAAACTCATAAGAGCGGGCGTCCACCCCACAACCGTAATCGAAGGTTACGACCTTGCCCTGAGAAAGGCTTACGAGATGCTCCAGTACGGCATCAAGAAGGCAGGGGAAGAAGAC
>Ga0272442_10009486_pt1 | contig 12158 bp, 13 predicted proteins | sample SSMForm2O_FD_200262 | JGI IMG/M metagenome (GOLD analysis project Ga0272442, IMG submission 200262) | Marine sediment archaeal communities from Little Sippewissett salt marsh, Falmouth, MA, United States - SSM-Form-2O | ecosystem: Environmental > Aquatic > Marine > Wetlands > Sediment ... | reverse complement strand
AAGTTGTAGAAGATATTGCAGGAATGTGCTCTTCGATACTTAGTACTGACCCAATGTTTACATCTGAAAAATTCATTCTATGTGAAAAATTTGTTGAATCTTATAATGATCTTGCACCTGGAAGAATATTAAAAATTAATGATGAAATTGCTTATTCAATTCTTGAAAAGATTCAGTGGAGACCTGAAAAAGAAGAAATTTTAAGAAAGTTTAGCAAAAGGATTAGACAAAAAGGATTAAGTCATTACAAAATCATTAAAAGGATATGAATTATTTAGATATGTGAGGGGAATAAAATGTCTGAAGAACAAAATGTTGATAGACTGGTTGACAAAGCAATAGATGAGGCACTAGGGAAGGCAGATAAAGGTATTGAAGAAATTAAAAAAAGAAAACCATCACCATCTTTTAGATATCTAACTGATAAAAAAGAAATTGAAGCCGAGTTAAATAAAGAAAATACTCCAATAACAGTTATGAAAAAACGTGAGACCTTAAAAATTGTAGAAGATGATATTGCAATTTTAGGACTAGGCGACGTTCAGACTATTGAAAATGTAATAAAAAAGCATGAGGCTAGTAGAAAAATTAGATAAAATAAACAATAATTCTGACATAATTTTTATATATCAATTATTACATCCGCTGCACAATGAAATTGGGGAAGGAATTAATTTTTTCAGTTACGGCTGCAATTTTTCTCTTAATTGGAACGGCTTCAGCCATTTATGTTGAGCAAAATTTTATTTCAAAGGATACAATAGAAATAAATGGCCAAGATTTATCTTTTGATGAAATAGTCATTCTAGCAGGTTCCAGGACAATTAAGATAGATGAAGAAGAAAAAACTGGAGCTCCACTTGAAAAACTAATTCAAAAATTAAATCTAAATTGCCCTTCCTGCAGTCTTTATACAATAAAAGGTGCTGATGGATACCAACAAACTGTTGAATGGGAGATTATGAAAACAGGAATAATTACAGACGAGCCAAGAGTATATTTTCCTGAAACAGCACACAAATTTTGGGTTAGTCAAATAGTTGAAATTGAGGTGAAATAATATGAAAAAACTTAGATTAATATTAGGCATTTTAGCATTTGGTTCTCTATGGGGAATTACAGAAAGTTATATTGGTCCTGCATTAACAGATTTGGGATTACCTTCGGGGGGGATAATGACAGCTGTTTTTGCTATGTCATTTTTACTCTTATCAAGAATCACTTTTAGAAAACCTGGTATGCAACTTGGAATGGGGCTTGTTGCAGGCAGCTTAAAACTATTTAATCCACTTGTTGCAGGTTGTCACTTATGCTCAGGTATTGCAATAATGGCCGAAGCTTTAGTCTTTGAAATAATCTTTTATCTACTTTCAAAGAATCTAGACGAATTAAAATCAAGAAATATACAACTTAGTTTAGGAATAATTACAACTTATTCAATGTATATAGTTGGAAACATAATAACTCAGGTTATGACACCAATTGTCCAGGGCTATACATTCTTCCTAAATGATTTGATTGTATTTATGCCAAGAATCCTATCAAGAGGCCTTATTCCAGCAATTATTGGTGCGATTATGATTCCAATAATTACTCAATCTTTGAAACTTGATATAAAATTAAAAGATAGACTATATTATCCCAGCACAATTTCAATAAGCCTTATTTGTTGGTTCATTGTGATCGGAAGCTGGTTTTTTGTATAGGTGTTTATTATGGATAAAGCAAAAACAGTTAAGATTTTAAAATTCTACCCAGAAAAATGTAAAGGCTGTCTTGAATGTGAAAAGGCATGCTCAAATATTCATTTTAAAACAGATGAAGGAAAAGAAAAATCTGCAATCAGAATTATCAAAGAAAATAAAAAATTTACAATGAGTGTGTGCAATCAATGTGGTTTATGTATTGATATGTGCCCTGTTGGCGCACTTACTAGAAAAAAGAATGGTATTGTTTGGCTTGATGTAAATAAATGCATTGGTTGTCAAGCATGTGTAGGATTTTGTCCAATTGAAACTATGAGAAAATCAGAGGCGCGAATAGAACCCTTTAAATGTATATCTTGTGGAGCTTGTGTTAGAGCTTGCCCAGAAAATGCTTTAGAGCTTGTTGAAGAAGAAATTGATGAATTAAAAAAAATAGTATACTATAAACAAGGTGCTTAAAAATGGTCGAAGGTCAAATACCAATTGAGGAATATAAAACTGGTAATACAGAACATAAATGGGATTTAAAAAAGATTAAGTTTGCCCATAGAACTCTTTTTAGTCATAAATACAAAAAAAGAGACATTTCAAGGGGTTTTGCAAATAAAACATTATATGTAAATCTTTCAAAAAAAGAAATTAAAGAAAAGAAAGTAACTGAAGATATGAAAAAGAAATTCACAGGAGGTCGTGGTTTTGGCCTAAAATTATTGTGGGATTCAATTAAACCTTCAACTCGTTGGAACAGTGATGAAAATGAACTAATTGTTTCAACAGGTCCGCTTTGTGGAGTGACCCAATATCCTGGTTCAGGAAAATCTTTATGTTTGACAATTTCACCTTCAACTGACATTATTTGTGACAGTAATGTAGGAGGATTTTTTGGACCTTATTTGAAATTTGCAGGTTTTGATGCCCTTGAAATCCAAGGGAAAGCAAAGGATGATGTTGTAATTGTCATTGACGGAGAAAAAGAGGAGGTATCTATTGAAACAGCACCTCTTGAAGAGACAAATTCTCACCTTTTATCAGAACAACTAACAAATTTATATGCATCAGAAGATACTGATCAAGCAAGACAAAAAGTATCAATTGTTTCAGCTGGAAAAGGAGCTGAAAATAGTTACTGGGGATGTCTTAACTTTTCTTTTTATGATATTAGACGTAAAGTATGTAGGATGAAACAAGCAGGCAGAGGTGGACTTGGTTCAGTATTAAGAAATAAAAAAATCAAAGCAATTGTTGTGAAAGTAAAGGACTTTGATGGAGTTTCAAATAATCCTGCAAATCCTGATAAACTTGCAGAAGTTGGAACTAAACTTCATAAAGAAATCAGAGATCTTGATAGATATCAATGTAATATGAGAGCAGTTGGAACTGTTCATCTTGTTGAAATAATGGATGAGTATGACCTTCTTCCAACTGAGAACTATAGATTCGGTTGTTTTCCAAAGGCACCCAAGATTTACTCACCTGAATTTTATAAACTTTTTACAAAAGTAATTCCAGATGGATGCTGGCATGGATGTACCATGGCCTGTGCAAAAACAGTTGATGGTTTCACCGTTATGACTGGGCCTTATAAGGGTCAAAAAGTAACTGTTGATGGACCTGAATATGAGACTTGTGGATGTGGAGCAAATATGAGTCTATGGGATCCATTATGGATTCTTGAATTCAATTTTTATTGTGATACTTATGGACTTGATACAATATCAACTGGCACTGCAATTGCATTTTATATGGAAATGTATGAATATGGCATTTTAAACAAAAAACGATGTGATGGTCTAGAGCTTTGTTTTGGAAATGCAATAGCTGCTCTTGAACTAGTTCATAGGATTGCAAAAGGTGATAAAGGCGAATTTTTAAGCATTGCTGGAAAAGGAATTAGAAGAGTAAAAGATTGGCTTATAGACAAAGGATGGGGCGACAAACAATTAATTGAAGATTGTGGAATGGAAAGTAAAGGCCTTGAATATTCAGAATATGTAACAAAGGAATCTCTTGCAATGCAAGGTGGATATGGACTTACCTTAAAAGGCCCTCAGCATGATGAAGCATGGCTAATTTTTATGGATATGGTAAACAACGCAATTCCAACATTTGAGGATAAAGCAGAAGCTCTTCATTATTTCCCAATGTGGAGAACTTGGTTTGGCCTCAATGGCCTTTGTAAACTTCCTTGGAATGATGTAGAACCTGCAAATAATGCTGAAACTGATGACCCCTCAAAGGTTCCCGAACATGTTCAAAACTATGTAGAATATCAAAATGCTGTAACCGGCTGGAACATTGAAAAAGAAGAATTAATACTTCAAAGTGAAAGATGCTATAACTGGCAGAGAGCAATGAATGTTTGGATGGGGCGAGGAAGACGAAAGGATGATTGGATACCATATAGGTCAATGGGCCCTGTTACAGAAATGGAATACAAATCAAGAGAGGAAAGATACGACAAACAATTAATTGAAAAACTAAAATTATCCAAAAAAGAACTGGAAAAAAAGAATATTAAAGAAAAGATAAAAATTCTTTATGAATTCAGACAAGACCAATATCAAAAGCTTGCAGATGCAGTATATTTTAGAAGAGGATGGACCCCAAATGGAGTTCCTACTCCACAGAAAATGAAGCAACTCGGACTTGATGATAAAAAGATGCTTGATATGCTTAAAGAAAAAATCAATGAAGATGAAAAAGCAGGTCTTAATGTATGGGGTGGTAAGTATACCAAAGGAGAGAAACCACCAAGCATTCATAAGAGATATTGGGAAAAATGGTAAATTTATATGTTAGATGCTAAGTATAAAAAGATCAATGAAAAATTAAAAAAAACAAGTATTGGTATAGCAGGATTAGGCGGCCTAGGCTCAAATGTCGCAATTTCCTTGGCAAGAGCAGGAATTGGCAGGTTGGTTTTAGTTGATTTTGATATAGTTGAAAAAACAAATCTTAATAGACAGTACTACTTTTTAGACCAAGTTGGCAAGAAAAAAACCTTATCAACAAAAGAAAATATTAGAAGAGTTAACCCCACAATTGATATTCAAACTTTTGATGAAAAACTGATTAAGGGACAAATGGAAAAAAGATTTACAGATGTAGATATTGTTATCGAAGCCCTTGATAACGCAGTAACAAAAACAAATTTAATTGAAGAAATTTTGACGAAACTTCCAAATAAAAAGATAATTTCTGCATCAGGGGTTTCGGGATATGGAAATTCTGATAGAATTAAAACAAGTAAACTTGGTAATTTATTTCTTTGTCATGATGAAGAGGCTTTATCTTCTGAAAAGGATGTATTAACAGCACCAAAGGTTGCATTGATTGCAAATTGGCAAGCAAATATCGCCCTTGAACTCATTTTAGGTGATAAACTTTGAGCATTATTGTAAACGGACAGAAAAAAAAATGGCTAAAAAATGAGACAATAAAGGAATTACTTAAAAGGATGCATTATAGCTTCCCACTTGTTGTTGTAAAAATAAATGATAAGCTAGTTCATAGGAAAGAATTTTCAGAATTTAAAATCCCAGATAAGTCTGAAATAAAGGTTATTCATATGATCAGCGGTGGCTGAGTCTATCCTGAAATTGAACCAAACACAGTTAATAGTGAAAAGCTGAATGCAAAGATAAAATAAGTCACATACATAAGTGTCCATGAGGAAGTATTTTCTGAGAATTTATTCTTTTTTCCTCCTTTTACCATAAGATGAAATATCAGATAACCAGGAACTGCTAAAAATGTAAGTAGCCAGAGATATGATTCAATTATCCCACTATCAATTAAAAGAGGAATATATACAAATGGAAAGAACATGAAAGGAAATGCCATTAAAGCTGCCTTTTTTACACCAAATGTATTTACAAGTGTTCTAGCACCTGTCTTTTTATCTGCATCAACATCAATTATATCTTTTGTAATAGACCCACCAATTAAAAATGACATTGCAATAATCCCCATTGTAAGAGGCAGAGGATCTAGTGCATTTCCAAAAACACTCCATGAAGCTAAAATACCTAGTAAACCTCTAGGAATTCCAACCCATAATTGATTGAGGAATAATATATTTTTAACTCTTGGTGGAATTGAGTAGCTAACAGAGAATAAGAATATTAGAAATATAAATATCGAAAACATCATATTTACAACTAATGATAGAGAAATTGCTATAAAATAAAGTACAAATGATAGTATCAAAGCGCTCTTTCCAGAGATATCTCCTCTTACTATTGGCCTATATGGTTTTGAAATTAAATCTCCTTTTATATCAGTAACCTGATTAAGAGCATTAGAAGCACCATTTAGAATTGCAAGTGAAAAACTTGCAGGGATGATTGTGCTCCAAAACAAGGAATTTAGATTTTCAGAAATATCATTATAATAAAAACTTGCAATCATAATACATACTGATACAATAATTGGTGCAAGTAATGTAAAAGGTCTAATAAGATCGATATAATCTTTAATTGTTTTTTTAATTTTCATATTAACTCTCCTGCAATAACAATTTTGTTAGATTTATAATATAAAGCTTGTTTTACAGTTATTATCCAAATTAAAATATGTTTTATAGAGGGAGTATATTTATGATATATAGAAGTGATAAAGATTGAAAATTAGAAGTTTTATTGCAATTGATATCAAACTATTTCCAAAACTTGTCGAATTTATCAATGAAATTAAAAAAACTGAAGCTAATTTAAAAATAGTTGAACTAAAAAACATACATCTCACAATCAAGTTCTTGGGAGATATAGATGAAGAGAAAATAGATAAAATAGGGGGAACAATTAAAGAAGTAACAAAAGACATTAAACCTTTTGAAATAAAACTTAAAGGATGTGGTGTTTTTCCAAATCTGAATTATATTAAGGTTATATGGGCAGGGTTAAAAAACTGCGAGGAAATAAAAAAAATTGTAAAGATGATAAATGAAAAACTATCAGAAATTGGAATTAAGAAAGACAAAAGAGAATTCTCAGCCCATTTAACAATTGCAAGATTAAAATCGGCAAGGGGTAAAGAAGAAATAATAAAAATATTAAAAAAATATAAGGATATTGAATTTGGTAAATTAAGGGTTGAAAGTGTTAAACTAATGAAAAGTGAATTAACTCCAAAAGGCCCAATATATTCTGTTTTAAAGGAAATAAAAATGTAGTGGTGGTGAAAAGATAGAATATTGGCTAATTATTATCGGCATTATTAACCTAATTTTACTTTTTTTTGCCCTTTACTTATTTTTTCCAAAAGGATTCTTTGATAAAAATATTAACTATTCTTATAATCTATTCAAAAAACACTTGCCTTATTTGTTATTGATTTTCTTAATTGTAGGTATTCATTTAATTCAAGTAAATTTTATTGACTCAATTATAACTGATTGGATTGGCCATGACTATGCAAATGAGATATTTTCACTTGAAGGAAACTTTGTATTTTCCTTTTCTCAGAGCTGGTTAGACTTTCTTGTTTATTTCTTTGTTTTTATCTATATTGTTCTTTATCCTTTTACTCTGTGGTTTTCACCACTTTATTTTATTTTAATTGATAACAAAAAAGCAATGAAAACTCTTGCCTATGGGCTTTTACTGATCTATATAATTGCACTACCTTTCTATTTATTTCTACCCGTTACAAATGTATATTGTTTTTTTAATGCAAACTCTGCTCTTGAATCAGTAATTCCCTCTGTTGATAATTTCTTTTATTCAACAACAACACAGAATAATTGTCTTCCTTCCCTACATACAGCAATGACAATACTAATCGCATATTCAGTAAGTCTTACAAAAAACAGAAGATACAGCTATCTATCTTTTTTTACGATGTTTATGGTAATTATATCAGTTATTTATCTATCTATTCATTGGATTAGCGATGTAATTACTGGTGCAGCCTTATCAATTGGGGTAATATTGATATTGAAAAGATATATTCATGGAAATGAAAGAAATGAATGAAATTGAAAAAAAGGTTCTTATAAAAATCACTCCAAATAGCAAAGATAGAGAAATACTTGAAAGAGTTATTGATAATTTAAGAAAGGAAATAGTAAAGGAAATAAAAAAAAGGAATCTAGAAATAGATATTGAGTTAGTAGGGTCAACTGCAAAAGACACTTATCTAAAAAATAATCTTGATATAGATTATTTTTTGTGTTTTCCAAAGGAATTCAAAAAAGAAAATATTTCAAGATACGCTTTGTCTATTGGCAAAAGTATCCTTGAAAAACCTGAAGAATCTTATGCAGAGCATCCTTATATTAGAGGTTATTTTAAGAATTTCTTTGTAGAAATTGTCCCTTGTTATATAATCAAGGATATATCTCAGAAAGCATCAGCAGTTGATAGAACTCCTCTTCATACAAAATTTATAAAGGATAATATAAAAGAAGAAGAAAAGGGTGAAGTTAGGCTATTAAAACAATTCCTAAGAGGAATTAATTGTTATGGTGCAGAAGCAGAAATTCAAGGTTTTTCAGGCTATTTGTGCGAGTTGTTAATATTAAAATATCACTCTTTTGAAAGATTATTAAATGATCTTAAAAAATGGAAAGAAAAAGTAAAATTGTCATTGTCAAATATTGAAATAAAGGATTTTGAAGATCCTTTAATTTTTATAGACCCAGTTGACAAAGATAGAAACGTTGCATCAGCAGTTTCATTTGAAAAATTTAATTTATTTAAAAATGCAGGAAAAAAATATCTTGCTATGCCAAAGACTACTTTTTTCTTTCCAAATAAAATCAAAGTATGGGCTAATAAAAAAATAAAAAGAGAAATAGAAAAACAAAATTGTAAATATATAGCTATTAGATTTGAAAAACCTGATATAATTGATGAAAACCTCTACCCTCAAATTAGAAAGGCAGCAAAATCAGTTTCTGATTCTGCTGAAAGATTTGATTTTAATATACTTGATAAAGATTTTTTTATTGAGGAGAAAAACAAATCAATTTATATGATCTTTAAAACCGATAAAGAAGATCTAACAGAGACAATTGAACACAAAGGTCCTCCTACTAAACTTAGAAAAAATTCAAGAGAATTTATGAAAAAATGGAAAGATGACAAACGAGTGATAAAAAAGCCATATGAAAAAAACGATAGATTATATGTTGAATTAAAAAGAGAATATAGAAATTTTAAGGATTTTTTAGATTCTGAACTTATTAATCTTAGTTTAGGAAAAAGTATTGATAAAATAATTGAAAAAAATTACAAATTACTTGAAAATGATGATTTGATAATTGATAGTTTAGCTGAGTTTTGGACAAAATATCTAGATAATAAAATGCCTTGGGAAAGATAGTATGAAAACAATAGGAATTTACACAAAGAATTTCTCATTATACTATGATCTTATAAAAACCCTTAAAAAAAGAAAAATTCCATATGTTTCTCTTTCTTCAATCAGTAGCATCCCTAGCAAAATTGGTGTTATCATAACATCAAATAATGAATTACACGACATCAAATCTCAAAAAGTTATTGCAGCAGATGCATATGATACGGTTGATCATGCAGTAGATCTTGCCCTTCAAATGTTGATTGGAAAAGACCTATACTCAAAACTCTTGATAGGAATTGATCCAGGGGATAAGCCAGGTATTGCAGTAGTAGGTGATAATATACTTCTTCAAAAGTCATATGTTGAATCACCAGAAAAGGTTGCAAATACAGTTAAGAGAATACTAAGAGAATATCCATCACTTGAAAACTTGATCAGGATTGGACATGGGTCAATTATATCAAGAAATCGAATAATTAATTCACTTATTCCTCTCAAAGTTACAATAGAAATTGTTGATGAGACAAAAACAACACCTTCTCAAGAAATCAAAAGATTTGAAAGGGACGGAGAGGCAGCTGCAGCAATCGCGCTTATCACTGGTGGACGAGTGCAAAGTAAATTACCCCTTGAACCTACAAAAGGTGAAATAAAAAATATTCAAGAAAGAAGCAGAAAGCTTTCAGGAGGAAAGTTTTCAATTTCAAAAAAAACAGCGATAAAGGTTCTTTATGGAAAAATTAGTCTAAAAGAAGCAATAGAATCTGAAAAAAAAGAAAAAAAGAAAAATAATTAATTCAAAAATATTTTTTCTTCTTTTAGTATTGACTCAAGAGCGCTTTCTTGAATTTGCTTTGTATTTAATTCTAAAGAATTTTCTTTATTTGATATAAGAGTCTCATCAATATTTGCAGGCGGCGTACTAAATCCATCTTCAATTACAAGAGTTGGGTCACCAAATAAAACAAACTCAAATAATGTTTTACAATCGATTTTATCAAAATCAGGTCCAAACTCATTTACATAATCAACAATTGAATTGCTCCAGGCTTCTCCAAGTGACTTTGAGTTATATAATTCTTTAAAAGTATTTTTTGCAATTTTTCCCATAGCTTTCTCACTTGATTCTTCTCCGACACCGCAAAAAGCAATACCTGTTGACCCAAAAGATGCAATTCCGCCTTTTGGATAACTGATTGCCCTCCAAGAAAGGCAATTATAAATCTCTGTATATTTTGAAGTACAGCATCCATTGAAAAATGCTACAAATAATTTATTTGTATTAACATTGTATAGATTAAAATCTGCGTTCAACCATCCAAAGCTTGGCGAAATAATACTAGGTCTTGGAAGCCAAATAGATGGGTCATTTGGTACATAAGTACACCATCTCAAATGCCAACCATGGCCTGAAAAATCAATATAATCAACTCCATCATTTATTGCCTTTGCAATATTATATTTTGAAAGTTTCCTATTTGATCCACTTAGTTTAATTGAAGAATAACCCGTGAGTTCTTCAAGGATTTTTGAATTTAGATATTCTCCTTCATAGATGCCTGACTCATCTCCATATTGTACTGGAAATGTGTCTCCTCCAGCCTGAAGTATTTTATAATTCATATTATTGTATTTTCTGAATTTTATTATTTTGTTTATTATTATATCAAGTTCTGACAAAGAATTTACAGGTAGTTTTCCAAGATATACATCAGGTAAGAAATCAATAGCAGGAAGATCATTTTTGTTATTATTTACCTCTGCATACATTCCATCATCATCATAGTCCCAATCAGAAAATTTTCCTTCTGAATCATAAATATCTGCAAAATATAGATCACTTGCAAATTTTACTTCGTAAGGTTGGGATTTAATCCATGCATATCTTACTGGGAAATCTTCATCTCCTTTTACACCTGAACCAACAAGTAATACATTTATGATACCCCAATTTTCAATTGCATCCTTAATAAAATATTTAATATTTTCTTGTTCATCTATTCCTTTTACATTGAAATAAACACTATTATAAATATCATCTAAAGACACAATTTTTGTATTAATTTTTTCTTCTAGTTTTTGATTGAAATCAGCAAGATTTTCTAACTTGCTAACATATTTTTCAGGGCATATTATCAATAAATCAAATTCTTGGAATGGAAAGAATTCCTCATTATTTATTGAATATGAAATATCAATTTTTACATCATTTGAATAAGATATCATATCCTTATTAGGATGATAAAGGACTGGAAAAGCAGAAATTGTTAGATAAATTACATGTTGCCCATCTTTTAATCCTGCCCTTGTCTTATAAAAATTAGAATTTTGTGGGTATATTGCCGTTTCCTTTATTGTTGATACAAAATTTTTTTCTTCGATGTTTATTTCACCTTGAATATTTGTCTCATAAAATTCAGATGCAGGTCTTATTGGTTTATCTAGATTAATATAACTTCTTTCAGAATAGCTTAATTTTACTGAATTTATCTCTGTTCCAAAAGGAAATGTGTAGGTTTTTTTAACAACTGGAATCATTGGAAGACCTACTTTCCAAGTTGTTGTTGCTTCAGCAAGTTCAATATCAAGATATTCATCATCTTTAACTATTATAGGTTTCGAGCAAGTTATTTTCTCAGAAAAAAAGATTTGTTCTTCTAAATCTGTTTTTGCAATAACATTTAAAGATGGGATTAATAGAGATATAATAATTATAACCGAAATTATTATTTTTTTCATATAATCACTTTTATTTAATTTTGTTATTATATATATAAATAATTTATAGTCCGGTTTTTGAAATTAAAAAAAGAAAAAAAAAATTAGATTTTAAAAAACTAGTTCAAATTACTGTTTGCTGCGTTTAGACATTGTTCTTCTAGAGATAATGTTTGTGCTTGCAGTTCTGGAAAGATATCTTGTAAATAAGGCAATATATATTCTGATAATACGAAGTATAAGGCAAATAAAGGCGAAATTAAAATAAGTCCAATAGCAACCAGTGTTTCAAACAGATATACTGCTACTGCACCAAGAATATCTCCTTCGAATATTAAATAATTGATTGCATCCAAAAGGGCATAAATTGGGCCAGGTAAGTTGACAATGACCATAGCAATCCATATGATAAAACCTACAATTATTGCC